>Ga0307935_1000246_pt1 | contig 26119 bp, 16 predicted proteins | sample OrgLakmetageno92_FD_201827 | JGI IMG/M metagenome (GOLD analysis project Ga0307935, IMG submission 201827) | Saline water microbial communities from Organic Lake, Antarctica - #92 | ecosystem: Environmental > Aquatic > Non-marine Saline and Alkaline > Saline | place: Antarctica: Organic Lake...
GATGGATGAATATATTTAAATTAGGAGATAAAATAGGAATCTTTAAGGACGATATTGTCAAATACATTGAAATAACAGAGATAAGTTATTTTGAAATAAATGATTATGTATATGATTTTGAAATTGAAGAATTTCATAACTATGTTGGAAATAATATAATATGTCACAATACTTGTGCAGGAATTGCAATAGCAGAAAGATTCAAACCAATGGTTAAAAAATATAATACAAAAATACATGTATTAGTATCTGGACCTTTAATAAAAGAAAATTGGAAAAATGAATTATTAAAATGCACAGGTGAAACATATTTGAAAAAACAAGATACAAGTTTTCATATATCAGCAGCAGAAAAAAATAAGGAAAAAAAGAATGCAATGAATATAGCATTACAATATTATAGATTTATGAGTAATAGAAGTTTTTATAAAAAAGTCTTAGGTGAAAAAATTGTTGAAAAAACAAGAACTAAAGATAATAAAATAAAAGTAACATACAGAAAAACAAAAGAAGGAGTATTTGAAAGAGATGTAGCACTTGACAGAATTTATAATTTAAACAATACTTTAATAATAATTGATGAAGCTCATGGTTTAACAGGAAATATGTATGGAGAAGCACTTATGAAAATAATAAAAAATTCAACAAATTTAAAAATAATATTATTAACTGCAACACCTATGAAAAATTTGGCAGATGATATTGTAGAATTATTGAATTTTATAAGACCATTTGATTCACCAATATTACGAGATAAAATATTTACTAGTCATAAAAATCATCTAATGAATTTTAAACCAGGTGGAGAAGATTATTTGAGAAACATGGCTAGAGGATATATTAGTTTTTTACGTGGTGCTGATCCACTTACTTTTGCTAAAAGGGTTGAAAAGGGAGTTATTCCTAAGGGTTTATTATTCACTAAAGTTATTCAATGTAAAATGTTAGAATTACAGAAAAATACATATAATGAAGCTATACAGTTAGAAGGAGATACTTTAGATAGAAAATCAGAAGCTGTTGCGAATTTTGTATTTCCGGGATTATCACCAGATAAAAAACAAATACAAGGATATTATGGAAGAGAAGGTATAAATATACTAAAAAATCAATTGAAAACAAATTATGAATTATTAAATAAAAAAATTGCGACTGATGTATTGAAATTGACAAATTTAGATGATGATATACAAGGTGATTTTATACATTTATCAGATGGTGGAAAGACTATATCAGGTAAAATTTTAAACATGAAATATTTGAAGTTTTTTTCAGTTAAATTTTATAAAGCTATTAAAAAAATTAATAGATTAGTTTGGTCTAAGAAAGGGGCTAGAACTAGTTTTGTTTATTCTAATTTGGTTAAAGTTGGTATTGAATTGTTTGAAGAAATATTAATTCAAAATGGATATTTAGAATATGATGATAATCCGGCTAATTATAAAATTACTAATAATACAGTATGTTATTTTTGTGGACACACACATAAACAACATCTAGAAGATGATTTAATTGATCCAGCACAAAAAAATGATTTAACAAGAATGTCTGAATCATCAACTGAATATAATAAAACAAAAAATTTAGGAAAAGAACCACCATTTCACAATTTTTATCCAGCAACTTTTATATCAATAACTGGTAGCACTTCTGAAGAAACTGATGATGTTATTCCCGAAGATAAACAAAAGATATTAGACAATGTTTTCAGTTCTATTGACAATAAAGAAGGTAAATATATTAAACTTGTTCTTGGTTCTAAAGTTATGAATGAAGGTATTAGTTTAAAAAATGTTGCTGAAGTTCATATTCTTGATGTTTATTTTAATCTTGGTCGAGTTGATCAAGTAATTGGTAGAGGTATTCGTCATTGTTCTCATTATGAAATTATTAATGATGAAAATAGATATCCTGCTGTCAATGTTTATAAATATGCTGTTCATTTAGAAAAAAGTTTGTCAACTGAAGAAGAATTATATAAAAAAGCTGAATTAAAATATGTTTTAATTAAAAAAGTGGAAAGAATACTCAAAGAAATTGCAATTGATTGTCCACTAAACAGAAATGGTAATATTTTTCCTGAAGAATTAAAAGAATTCCATAATTGTATTGAACCTGGTAATAAAATTACTCCTGGACATAAAATGTGCCCTGGTAGATGTGATTATACTAATTGTGATTTTCATTGTAATGATAATAAATTAAATGATTTATATTGGGATCCTATTGATAAAATTTATAAGAATGTTCAAAAAAAAGATATTGATTATTCAACTTTCACAAGACCCCTTGCACGTAACGAAATTGAAGCTGTTAAAGTTAAAATTAAAGATATGTATAAAATTAGACATGTTTATACTTTAGATGAAATTTTAAATTATATTAAAGATACTTATGATACTGAAAAACGTAATTTATTTGATGAATTCTTCTGTTTTAAAGCTCTTGATGAATTAATTCCAATTTCTGAAAATGATTTTAATAATTTTAGAGATACTATTTTTGATAAATTGAATAAACCTGGATATCTTATATATATTGATAAATATTATATTTTTCAACCTTTTGATGAAAATGAAGATGTTCCTATGTATTATAGATCTAATTTTGATCAAGTTATTCAAAACCCCCTTTCTTTGTTTAATTACATCAAAAATAATTACGATTTAAATAATAATCAAGATATTACCTCTACCGATAAAATTAAAAAAGATAATTTGAATTATGATTTTGATAGTGTTATGGAATATTATGATAATCGTCCTGAATTCAAATATGTTGGTATTATTGATAAAGAATCTTTACGTAAGAAAAATAGAAGAACTGATGAACTTAATGATATTTTTAAAATACGTGAAAAAAGAGATAAAATATTAGAAAAAAAGAGAGGAACTGGTATTCCATCTATTAGAGGTGCAGTATGTTCAACTTCTAAAGATAAAAATTATTTAATTAATATCGCAAAAAGTTTAAATATTGAATTAAATAAAAATAATCAAAAAACTAGAGGACATTTATGTAATGTTATTAAAGATAAATTATTATTATTGGAAAAATATAGCACCAATAAAAATAAAAATAAAATGACTTATATTATGATTCCTAAAAATCATCCTGTTTATATTTTCCCATATAATCTTGAAGACAGAGCAAAATATATTTTAGATTCCATTAAAGATAAAATTAAATTCCCATTAGATATTGATGTTAAAAAAAATAAACTTTCTCTTGACAATATTCAAGATTCATGTAAATATACCATTTCTATTGCTAATTCTTCAAAAATTGATGATTTTAAAACATTCTTCACTAATCTTGGCGCAAGTCTTAAAAATAATAAATGGATTTTTAATTTAGAATAATATACATCAATTTTTAATATATACAAATATTTTATATATATCATTTGTCATATTAAAAATTGATTTTTTAATATATAAAACTCTTAAAAATATGTTAACTAATATATATTAATTAACATATATGAATTCAAATATTGCTTTAGATAATAACAATGATTTAATTGACAATAATATCCTTGTAAATAATCCTGGACCATATAAGGGTCCATATATTAATACTAAATTATTTACTACTGTTTCATTACAACCCAGTCAAATGGATAATAAAATTTATCTCAATCTAAAAAAAAATTTAGAACATAGTGTTAAACAAAAATGTTATCGTGATTATGGTTTTATTATGGATATTTATGATATTACTAATTATAAAAATGGTGTTATATTGGCTGAAAATCTTATGACTGCTGCTTTATTTGATGTATCATTTTCATGTAGATTATGTTTACCAATGAAAGGTATGCAAATAATTTGTCAAATTTATAAAGTTAATAAATTATTACTAACCGCTGTTAATGGACCTATTTTTGTTATTGTTACTAAAGAAAGAATTAATAATAAAGTTTTTTTTAATGATAGTAATAATAATTTCAGATTTAAAACTCCTGATAATAAACATCATAAATTAGATTCTAAGCAATTTGTTAAACTTACTATTGATACTATTACTTTTGAAAATGGTGATAAAAAAATTAAAGTTATTGGATTTTTGGAAGATATGGCTACTGATAAAGAAATTGAAAATTTTTATAAAGAATTATATAATAAAGATGACGAGTTAGTTGACTTTAATGAATATGCTAAATTAAATGATAATACTATTTTCTCAAATACTTAAAGTATCTCATATATTATACTACTAACATATATCATTTTTCTATTCCTTATGAATGATATTAATAATACACATGATAATATTCAACATAAATCTTTTTTTAAACACAATTCTGATTTAAATCATTCTAATAAAAATAAATTTAAAAAAAAAAACTCTTATTGTGCAAATTGTGGTAATTATGGACATGTTTATAAAAAATGTATTGAACCTATCACCAGTTATGGTATTTTATTATTCAAAATTGACGATGAACATATTTCTGATTTATCATCTAAACTTCGCAAAAAACTTGTATCAACTGATATTAATAACCTAAATTTTAATACCATTGATATTGATAAAACAGAAGGTATTATGTATCATAAACAACAAGATATGCAAATATTCTGCTCTTTCTGTGAAAAAATTAAATTTTTAATGGTAAGACGTAGAAATACACTTGGATATATTGAATTTATACGGGGAAGATATAATATCGAAAATATTGATGGCATTATTTTTTTATTCAAACAAATGACTGATCAAGAAATTAAAAAAATTGGTAATCATGATTTTGACTATTTATGGGATGATTTATGGGCTTCTAAGAAAAATAATTTTAATCGACAAAATGAATTTGTTTCTTCTAAATTTAAATTTGAAAAACTTAAAAATAAATCCACAATTAATTTAAATTTTTTTGTTGATAATGTTTCTCCTTCATGGAATCATGCTGAATGGGGTTTTCCTAAAGGTAGACGCAATTTTAAAGAATCTTCTTTTAATTGTGCTATTCGGGAATTTAAAGAAGAAACTTGCTTTTCTGATGATGAATTTATTGTTCTCAATACTCTTAAACCTTTTGATGAACATCTAATTGGCACTAATGGTATTAATTATAGACATATTTATTATCCTGCTATTTCTTTAAAACATGATAAAACTCTCATTATTGATGAAAATAATCCTCATCAAAGTGGTGAAATTGGAGATATCGCTTGGTTCTCTTATACTGATGCAATGAAATTTATTAGACCTTATCACACTGAAAGAAAAAAAACTTTGACACAGCTTTTTATGTATATTATTAATAATATCGCCGATGTTTCTAATCATTTAGAATCTCCTCAAAATTTAAATATTTCTGATACACATATTACTAAACATGACTTTTCTCATAATAATAATAATAATAATAATAGTAATAATAATAATACAAATTAATTAGTTTCATCTAAATTATTTTTAAAAGTATTATAATATATATTTATTACATTTATCAAAGTAATCATTTTTTAATATTCTTTTCACATTTGAATTAATTTTTATTATAATTTAAATTAATATTATTTTCAGATATAATATTAATTTAAGTAATCAGATGAATAAAATTAAAAAATTATTTGAATTAATTAAAATAAATGATTGGGAACAATTTGCTAATATTATTAATAATGATAAAGATAATCTCATTGATCTAAATTTACGAGATCAGTTTGATAATTATTTAATTAACTATGCAATAATAAATAACAAACCATTGATTGTAGATTTATTAATATCACATGGTTCTAAAATTGATATGACAGATGAAAATGGAAGAACACTTTTATATATTCCAATTAAATATAATTTTTTTACAATTATAGAAATTTTATTGAAATATAATAAAAATAATATAGGTTTATCTATTGTTGATATTCAAGATCAAAATTATAATACTGCTCTTCATCATGCTATCAATTCTAAAAATATTGAAATTGTAAAATTATTATTAAAATATGATTCTGATATTTATGTTTTTAATAAAAGTGGATACAATGCTTTTCATTTAGCTGTCAGTTCCGATTCAATCGAAATTTGCAAACTTTTAATTGACAAAGGTATTAATATTAATACTAAAACTAAAAACGGTGAAACATCTTTACATATTGCTTGTAATTTCCAATTTTTAGAAATAGTCAAATTATTAATTGAAAATAATATTGATATGAATATTCAAGATTATGATAATGAATTTACTGCTTTACATTATGCTACTAATCTGAATAATATTGAATTATTTAAATTATTATTAAATAATGGTGCTGACCCTAATAAACAAGATTATTTTGGAAATAATTGTTTACATTATAGTATCGTTGATTCAAATTATGAAATAATAGATATATTAATAAATTTTGATAAAATAAACTTTAATATTTATAATATTGATAATAAATTACCAATTCATATTATGTTAGAAAAAAATGAAATTGATAATATTAATTGTTTTAGTCTTATTTTAAATAAGTCTTTGCTTAATTTCCAAGATAATAATGGTTACACTCCTATGCATCATCTTTCTAAAAATAATCAATGGATTAACTATCAAACAATATTAATTAAAAAAAAAATAAATATATTTATAAAAAATAATGATAATATGAGACCAATTGATTATATAAATGAAACAGAACGAGAAAAATATTTGAATTTGGTTACAAATAGTTATTTATATATTTTAAGAAATAAAAAAACAATATGGAAACATACATGGCAAAATAAATGTAAAAAAGAATTATTTTTTGATAAAATATCAAATAAAGAATTTTCTATTTTAACGAGTGAAATCCCTATTATTGATAAGAAAAAAGAATTATGTTTCCAGATTGTTAAAAATAATCTTTATAATATATACAAAAATAATCCTAATTCTACTTGTATTGATACATCATATCCTAATGATATAAATAAAAAATGTATCAAGTTTGATAATAATAATATTAAATCATGCACATTTACTGGTATTACTCTTGATATTCTTGTTGGTTTAATATATTTATTAAAAAAACATAAAACTGCTTGTTCAACTTTAAATATTAATTTTATTAATAATCAAAAATTACGTGACCATTACAAAACTATTGGTAAAAGCTCTTTTGATACAGAATTTTTAAATTTCGAAATTGTTTGGATACATCAAAAATTATATTTTTCAGATAATTTTACACAAGATTTTAATAAATGTTTACATAATAATGATAAAAGATTTATTATTATTCCTATTGGTATTGAACTTGAAAATAATAATCATGCTAATTATCTTATTTATGATGATTTTAATAAAGAAATTGAACGTTTTGAACCTTATGGATCCCATTCACCATATAAATTTAATTATAATTATAATCTTTTGGATAAACTATTAAAATATAAATTTAGTGAAATTAATAAAAATATAATTTATATTAGTCCTGATAAATATATGCCTAAAATTGGTTTCCAATATCTTGATTCTCTTGAAAGTAATACATCTAAAATTGGTGATCCTGGTGGTTTTTGTGCTTTATGGTCAATATGGTATACTGATATGCGACTGACATATTATGAAATTAGTAGAAAATCTTTAGTTAAAAAGTTATTAAAAACTATTAAAAAAAATAATTTGTCTTATAAAAATCTAGTTAGAAATTATTCACATAATATTACTAATTTACGTGATGATATTTTAAAATATGGTAATATGGATATTAATGATAAAATTAATGATAATTATTCAGAAGAACAATTTAAAAATGTTACAAATAAAATTGCACAAATTATTCAAAATCTATAATTTGAATTGTATATATGATAACTTATAAATATTATTATTAATAATATAAATATACTTGTTGATATTTTTATTAATATATTATATTTTTTTATTAATGTTTCATCATATTTTTCTGAATATATTCCTATTGCTTCTTCATAAGTTAATACTTTTTTCCCATTTATTTTATTCACTGAATTATGTATATCAATTAACCAATGTATGAGTTTTATTTTTGAAGATAAAATATCGTCATTTAATGGAAACTTTTTTAAATGTGATTTATAATTAATTTTACATCTATCACATGGTAGAACATTTCCAATATTTGTAAAAAAATTTTTAAACTGTGTTTTTTCTGTTTTTGTTGGACATGATGGATATCCTAATGTTATACTATGTAGAAAAAACCATCCATATTTACCCCATATTATTGGATTCATTTATAAACTATTATATATAGTCAATAAATAAATTATTTTTATACAATACTTAATTAAATCATCATTTACATATATTTTTGATAATAACCAATCAAATTATTTTTTAATTATATTTTCTATCTTGATTCCATCAGTTCTTATTATTGTTGTTTCTCCCGATAATTCAATTGTTAAATTATTCATTACATTTAAATCTTTATTTAATACATCATCTAACCTTTTTATTTTTAATCTATTTATTTTTTTTAATATTGGCATTTTGTATTTATTTATTTTTGAAACAAATGATATTTTCTTGTCTAAATTTATATTTTCTGTATAAATCATATCTGTATCTAAATTTAATAATATTATTATTTTTTCATTTTCATTTCTGTATGGTTTATCAACATAATATTTGAAAATTGTATTCTCAAGAATAATATTATTACATCTACAATATTCTATTAATTGTTCTGATAATTCTGTCAATATTAAATTTCCAAATTTATGATATTTATTATTTTCAATTGATATATATTTTAATGTTTCCATTGATCTCGCTAATACTGTTATTTTTTTTGTTTCTATTCTTTTATTATTTAATTCTCCAACATATCTATTTATTATTAAGTTTATTTTGTCTCCATCATGATATCTTAATGTAATGTATGTATGTAAATCAATATTTAAATTCAATTCTTTGTCAAATACCTGACATTTATTATTAATAAAATTATTATCAATTTTAATCAATATATCATCCTTTTTAATATTTTGTGCATTATTTACTTGAGTAAAATGCTCCATATTGTAATTTATATCATAATTGTCAATTATTTTAATTGCATTAATTTTTTTCTTTTTATAAATTGTTGAACATTCTTCATATGTAAAAATAATATTACATAATCCATTAAAACATTTAATTTTATTATATTCTGCTAAAAAACGAATTAAAAATATTGATGGACTGATTTCTAATTCATTATTTTTTGATAAATTAGAAATCATTCCAATGATTTTATTGTCGCTTACAACCAATGAACCACTTTTTCCCTGTAATGATTCCATTATATTTTTACATTTTTCAATTTTAGTATTAATATAAGGCAATTTTGGTGTATGAAAACTATGTAAATTATCATATTTTATTTTTTTAAATTTACATGAAATTATAGTATTTTTTTCATGTAAATTTTTAAAATTAAATTCAATATTGTTATATGTATTACTTAATTTCGTTATTAACATATCAGTATTTATAAATCTACCATTAATAATATTTTTAGTAGGATTAATTATTTCTAATAAAGATATATCAAGTTCAATTGAATATGATAATATGTTTAATTTGCATTTCTCCAATATATTCTTGTTATTTTTTTTAATTTTAAAATACATTATTATATCAATTGCATTTATCATACCATGATAGCATCCAACAACATAAATATTATTATTATTATGAAATATAGTTCCAATACTTGTTGAATAATTATTATCATGTATGTTATTTTCTATTTTTGTGGATTTTTTAATAATATTTTCTTGATGTTTGGCAAATATTGTTACAGTTGAATCTTCTACTTTAGTTAAAATATTTTCTTTGTTCATTTTGTATTGAAATTTTTATTGTTATTTCATATATTTAATAAATTAAATAATATGGATATTATTCAATATATATATCAATTTTTTTTTATTATATAATTTGCATATGTTGACGAGTTGTTATTTTTTATATTATTATTCTTTGAAATATATCCTCCATGTTGATAATTATGATTCATTATTATATTATTTAAAATATTATTTTCATATAATCTACTATTTTTTATAACATCACCATGTTGTTCTCCAATCATGTTATTTAATGATTCAAATGTGTTAGACTCAAAATTATTTAAAAAATCTATTTTTATGCTATTTACTGTATGCACATAATCATTTATTAAATTATTTTGTTGCATATGCATTATACTAGAACCCATTTTATTTATTAATTCTTTTACATAATGTTTGAATATATCAATATTATATTTGTCAATGGTCCATTTTTTTGGACTATAATATAATGGTATAGTATTTTGTATTATTTTTGGATTAATTATATGTATATACGCTATGTTATCATTATTCCTATTTAAATATAATAAATATTGACTATTTGAATTATTTAAAATAAGTAAAGTATCTAGTGTTTTTGATTTAGGGGTTATTGTTGATATTTTAAAAACATTATCAATAACTGGATTATTTATATTTACAAATAATTCACTACCTTCTAATCTTCGAACAATATTATATCCATAACCATGAAGTAATGATCTAGATATATTATATTCAATAGAATCATATTGTGACAAAGGATTTATTTTTAACATGTTATCAAATTCATTTAATCGTGTTTGTAAAATATTTAATTCTTTATTATCATATAAATTTTTCTCTAATTTATTTACAGTATTTATAATTCTAAAGTATTTTTTTATAACATTTTCTACTGTTATTTTATTGAAATAATTTAATTCACACCACTCTCTTATTTTATCTTCATTTTTTAATAATTCAATATCTAAATTATCTAATAATATATCATCTTTTAATAATTCAATAATTTCATCTTGACTAATTTCATCTGACAAACTCAATAAATTTTGTCCATCTAAACTTATAAATTTATTTAGATATTTAAAATACATACCTGTGTAATTTGGTTTTGTTTTATTTTTATTTGCAGTATAAATTTTTTTTTGCAAATTTAATTCATATTCAATGTGATAGTCTATTTTTAGTTCATTTAAATTATCTAAATTAATTATTGTTGCCAAATATTCGATTATTTTATTTAATATTTTAATCATTGCCATTGAATCACTATAATCATTTCCATAAATTGATTTTAATTTATCTATATTAATAATAATCCTTCCATTGTCATTTACAGTGTTTGCTAAATTTTTGAATCCAGAACCTAATACTGACATAGCTCCTAATACTTTCAATATTTCAATATCACATTTATATTTTCTACTATATAAATATGTTGTCAATTGATTTGAATCAATATCAAAACTTTGATTTATATTTGATAAATTAACGCCGAAATCTGTTTTAACAAAATCATTTTTTGACAACAAATGATTTTTTGGTATGAAATTTACATTATTTTTCATTATCATTATTTTTTCAATTAAAATATCGAAAAATGAATTTATTTTTAACATATCAGCTTGGTATTTTTCTTCTGGATAATTTTTTTTATTTTTATTATATTCATTATCATCATATTCATCTTCATCATCATTTTTATCTTCTTCATATGGTAATATTTCACCATTTATATTTCTTTTAAGATTTAGTTCTTCTGGATGAATTATATAAAATGTTCCATTTATATCAAATAAAGTTGAATAATGATATCCTGTTTTAAAGTATGTATGAGGTGCTTGATCATATTGATAATCATAATGTTGAGAGTTACCAACATAATCCATAAAACTGCCATTAAAAAAATATTGTTTAGATATCATATTATGTAGTCCATTTTTAAATAAAGATTTAAATTTAATTAATTTATTATGAGACGAATTAATAATTTTAAAATTATTAAATAAATTGGGGTTATTATCTTGAGTGAATAATTTTTCTTCGATTTCATTTGTTTTTAATAAATCATAAATATTTTCACTTATATCTGATATTGCTATATTATAAATTGTTTTAATATCACTTTTAGAACCTTCATGATATAAATAATATACTGTTCCAGATGCAGTTCTACCAACTCTACCACGTCTTTGTAAGCGACTAGATTCTGATATATCAGTTAAAACTAAATTAGGAAATCTAGAAACATAGTCATATTTATTAGTTTTTTGAGTTCCTGTATCTATTACATATCGTAATGAAGATATTGTTATAGATGCTTCAGCAATATTGGTAGCAACTATAATAATTCTATCATAAGTATTTTTTGGAACAGTAACTACTAAATTAATATCATAATTTGAATCAAAACTTACATTTTTTGAAATTGTTAAATTTTTTTTCTTATTATCATCTAAATCTTGAATAAATTTTCTTTTATCTTCAGTCATTGCACTGTAATATGGTAAAGCTATTACATTTTTTGGTGTTATTTTATTTATAGTTTTAATTGCTTTAATAATTTCACCTTGACCAGGTTGAAAAAGTAATATATCCCCTGTGTTTGAATCATTTAAAATTTTCTTAATAATAGATTCATAATCTGAAAACTCTTCATAAAAATCATCAATTTTAAATCTGGTTGTTTCCCCTGGTGGAGAAATATGTAAACGTCTATCTATATTTTTTCTATCTAAATTATTGATTTTTAAAGTTTCATCAAATGGATATAATCTGTTATCATTTATTTCTCGATAATATCTTCTATATATTGGTTCATCTTCATCCATTGTTGCACTTACTATTATTAATCTAATATCATTATTGTAATATGTAGTATATTTCATCATTGTAAGGATTAAATCCATATTTTTATTATGTTCATGTGCTTCATCAACTATTACAATATCATAAATATTTTTATTTGTAATATACAATGAATTATCATTATTTTTAATAACTTTTTTCAATAAAGGACTATTTTTTAATTCTTGATATAGAGTTCCATCTGTCACAAATTTTAATGATAATAAATTTGTATCTAATTTATGTGAATCTTTTTGATGTTTGAATTGAATATTATAATTATTTGTTTTAATATTTTTATCAAATGTTTCATTATATTCATATATTGATGTTCCCATTTGAGAAGATACTATTGATGATACACCATCTGTTGGTGGTATTCTAGGCTGAGTGCACACTATATTTCCATCATATTTATAATCTATCATTTTTAAACCATATAATAGTAATTTTGGCACTTGAGTTGATTTACCGACTCCAGTTGATCCAGTTATATATGTTACTCTGTTATTTATATATCTATGAAAAAATCCTATTTGTGATATCCAATCCATTGCATAAGTTGTATACCACATACCCAAACCATTTTTATATAAATGAGTTAAATAATCTGTTGTTTCAAATTTACCTTTTTCATTTTTAAATTTGATTTTTGGTAAATCTTTATATTTTTTATTTGTTAAATAATAATATGCATCATTCCAATTCTCTTTCCTTTTTTGTTCATTTAAAACAAATTCACCCAATCTTTTTTTTTGCATTTTAACATATTCTGGATAATTTGTAATTTTGGATGGTAGGTAATTTGTATCTGTAATTTCTTTCTGTGGTGTAAAATATGTTAATATTCCATTTTTTATTAATGTGTCAAATACTATTTCTATTATAGATTTTTTCAATACAAAAAAATATTCCCAGTGATACATTGCTAATATTTTTTGTTTATTATTTGGATCATTTTTAATTTGTTGTTTCAATCCTGGTATTAATAAATAAAGATATCTTGTTATATTAAACCATTTTAATATTCCATTTCCATTTATTGTCTCATAATCAAATATACTATTAATTCCACCATTTGATAATCTTCTTAAAAATTGTTCTTTAGTAATACTATTTAATGAACGCCAAAAATTTGGAAATGGTGTATATGAATTATCTTGTGCTACATAATGTATTAATGATTTCGAAAAATTATAAAATAATTTTAATGGTAGTGTTAATAAGTTTCCTCTTAATGATTGAACTTTTATTATTCCACCTTCTTCCATTAAATCATTAAAATCTTTAACTTTATAATTTCCATTTTCATAGTTTAATAGTCTTGATGAATACCAACTATTTTTGAATGACTCTAGACAATCACGTATATATTCATACATATGATATGCATGTAATGAATTTATACTTCTATTTATCAAATCTTCATTAATATTTAATAATTCTAAATCATCAAACATAGAGTCATCATCGTCCATTTCAATATTAAATATTATATATTCTCCTGAATTTACTGCCATTTCTAAATTTTTGTAATATTTATTAAAAAATATTATTATAGCTCTCAATAATCGTTTCAATTCATTATTAACAATTGGACCAAAATTTTCACCATTTAATACTATTTTTTTAAATTTATTCCAAGCATTTGTGAATTCTTTTTTATTTTCTTCGCTTATTTGATTCCATCCATTGTTATTCACACATAAATTCATTTCAAATCCATATTCTTTTAAAATTGAATATAATAAAGTTATAAATGGTGCATGTTTTGTTAATTCTTCTGTAACAGCCGTATTATAAATTAACCATTTATTATTTTTAATACTATTGAATAAATTATTATTAATTACATTATATATATCCCCTATATATAAACCTTTATAATCATCTAAACTTTTTTTTGATGGATCCCATATTGGATAATTTTTCCCTACTTCATTCCATTTATTAATTGTAGTTAAAAATAATTCACTAGTTTTAATAGTAGTCTTATTATATGGTCTTATATTTATCCAATTTACATATAATTTATTTGACATTATTTGTATCGATTGTTTTAATAATATTGCATTTTGTATCAAGTGAGATTCTTCAAATTGTATTTCGACATTTTTATATTTTTCTGGTCTTTTACATCTTCCATATTGAATATTTGATATTTCATATTGAGGTGCTTGCATATTTATATCTTTATTTGTTCCATATTTTTTAGCCATATATATATCATTAAGTGACCTAATATTTACTAATTTATCTCCTGTATCATTATTCATATAAGGTAATAATTGAAACAACAAACCTTTTGCATCTTGATAATTATTTTCTTTAAATTTATCTAATAAATTTGCCTTATTTTCTTCATTGAAACAAAATTTAATGGTTATTGTCTCAAGTATTTCACATAATTGATCATATAATATTTGTTTGTGTCTAGAATTCAATTTTGGAAATATCTTATCAATGACATTATTTTTTATTTCATTTGTAAATTGTTTATCTAAAAATTTAAAACTCATTTAATTACAGTTTAGAAAAATAATATTCAGTTATATATTTATGCGATTGATAATTAATTTTATATTAATCTTTTATAAAAAAATTGATATAAAAACTAATAATAAATATATGTTTTATAAATAACTATTATTATACAGATAATGAATTATAAAAAATTAGATAAACGAATTAATGATATGTTGCAATATGAATCTGATAATTTTTTGGTAGATATCGATCTTGACGACAATGTTTCAAATAATTTACTAGACTATCAATATTTACATGTATTTAATCTAATTACTGCTTTGAGATATAATAAAATAATTTTAGATGGTTCTGATACAGGAACTGGAAAAACATATTGTGCTATTGCAACATGTAAGCAATTAAAATTACAACCATTCATTATTTGTCCTAAAACTATTATTTCAAATTGGAAAAAAGTATGTGATTATTTTCAAGTAAAACCAATTACAATTGTTAATTATGAAACAATTAAAAATGGTAAAATATATGATGATCAACGTTCAAGGATTATAAGTAATTATTTTTCTCTTGACGATCAATTTAATAATGATAGACGATTTGTATGGAAACTACCTAAGAATTCAATTGTTATTTTTGATGAAGTGCATAAATGTAAGAATAAAAATTCTATCAATGCTAAATTATTATTATCACTTAAAAAATTTAATATACAAGCCATATTACTTAGTGCTACTATTTCTGATACTCCAGATTCTTTTCATGTTTTTGGTTATATGTTAGATTTATATAAAAATATTAGACAAGGGCGTAATTGGATTAATTCAATGTTAAGAGAGGATAGAAATTATATTGGTAAAAAGCCAAAAATTAGTTCTATTAATAGTCGTTTATATCCATTCAAAGGTTCTCGTATGCAAATTTCCGATATTGGTGATAAATTTCCAAAAAATCAAGTAATTGCGGAATTATATGATATTGAAGACAGTGAAACATCAAAGGTGAATAATATTTTTGAAAATATATCTTTATCCAATTTAAAATTAACAAATAAAATAACATCAAATAATGATAAAGGAAAAATTTTAGTAGAAATTATGAAAATGAGACAAAATCTTGAACTTATTAAATTGCCAATTATTGAAGATTTAATTAAAGAATATATTGATAATAATTATGGTGTTGTTGTTTTTCTTAATTTTAATAAATCTATCGATATTTTATCAAATAAATTCAAAACGAAATGTATCATAAATGGAAATTTTACTGATGAAATTAGAAATAAAAATATTGAATCATTTCAATTAAATGAAAGCAATTTGATACTGTGCAATATTAAAGCTGGGGGACAATCTATTAATTTACATGATTTATATGGAAAACCAAGAGTGTCATTGATTTCACCTTCATTTTCTAGTTTAGAATTGTTACAAGCACTTGGTCGAATAAATAGGGCTGGGGCTAAATCTCCCGCTCTTCAAAGAATTATCTATTGTGCAAATACATGTGAAAATATTATTTGTGATAAAATTGGTCATAAATTAAAATTTCTATCAAAAATTAATGATGATGATATGACTATTGGTCAAAACTTTATTAATAAATTTATTCCTATTACAACAAAACTATAAATTTTATTTCTTTGTTTATTTTAATTATGAATAATTTTGACAAAAAATATCAAACTAGTAAAAATAATTGGACATGTCTTGGACCTTGTAATAAACCTTCGACACTCGTCTTACATCCAATTACTCTAGAATATATTACAGATAAAAAAAATAATTTTTGTCCAGTTTTACCATGGTTTAAAGATGATGATCCTTCTCGTTTTTTTTTATATGATGAATGTCATAAAGTCGATAATTTTAATGATAGTAATAATCACAATATGTTTATGAATATAATAACTCCTAAAATAAACTTTGAATCTTCTCAATTTCTTAAAATTTATTATAATATTTTCTCATTTGAAAATGCAATTAATTGGATTGAAGATAATAGTCACAAACCTATTTATACTAAATTGAGAATTTTAGAATGTGTTTGGAAAACTTTTGGTAATAATTATGATATTTTAAATGATAGATTAATTAATATTTATTTTATTATTATTAAAAAATATTGGATTAATATTATTTACAATAAACTTCAAAAATATATTTTTATTGATGATAATAATTCTATTTTTTTTGTTAATAAAGATGATAATAATAATAATAATAATAATAATATTCAAGAACAGATCAACTTTATTATGAATAAATTAGTTAATAAAAATAATATTTATAAAATTTTATCAAATCATATTGATAATTATATTGATGAATGGGATTCAATTATTAATCATCATCCTGTTATTTTACAATCTTATATTACTTATTTAGAGAATAAAATTATAAAATCAATTTAATCATTATTTATATTTTTTTATCATATTAATATATAAAATATTACAAATGGCATATATAATTTCACCTGAAAATCCAAACACTAAAAACATCATTGATTCCATGATCAAAAAACTTGATGTTATTAATCCTATTTCTCCTTATAGTGTCGCTTCTCCTTTTTTATTGGATTCAATAACACCAATGAGTCCATTAAATTATAATTTAATGAGTCCATTAAGTCCAAATTCTTTAATTTATTCAGATACATACAATACATATGGAAATATTAATACTCCTTATATTCCTTCCGTAAATTTAAGTTTTTCCAATCCAACTTTTGGATTTTATGAAAATTTAAATTTGGATCCACAAATTCATAAAACATTAACTAAATATTTTTATTATAAAACATTAGATAAATGGTTATATTCTGATCTTATTGATGTTCTTAATTATCTTAAATATGATAAAGGCAAAGTTACTTATTTGAATAAAATTACTGACCTTGATCTTTCTACTGTTGATAAAGAAACAAACACTGAAATTGACGCTAAGGTTGATTTTATTGAAAAACATGTTCTTAATAAAAAAATGATGCATCATATTTTACAAAAATGTGTTAATGAAACTAATATTAGATGGGTTGATTTACCTAAAAATGAATATTATGTTAAACAATTTATCGATAATAAATTAAAACGTGTTTTAAAAAATACTATCAGTGGTAAATAATTTTTATTATAAAAAAAAAATAAAAAAAGTAATAAGTTAACAAAAATAATAAAAAAAGACTTAAATATTAATCAATAAATAAATAATCATAAGTTATTAAATATGACTATTTATGAAGAATATTTTTTTTATCAAGAGAAATACGAAAAAAAATATGGCAAAGAAAAAACAATAGTTTTTATGCAAATAGGTTCTTTTCATGAAGCATATTCAACTGATAATCGTGGACACAATTTATTTAAATTACAAGAAATTATTAATATTATTGTTACCAGAAAAGATAAAAAAATACAATTGAGTGATAGGAATCCAAATTTATTAGGTTTTCCTACTATTTCAAAAGAAAAATTCATAAAAATATTAATTGATAATGGTTATACTATTGTAATTATTGATCAAGTTACTCCTCCACCTAATCCAAAAAGAGAAATAACTGGTATATTTTCTCCTGGAACATATATTGATGCTAATAATTCACCTGATTCTAATAATATAGTCTCATTATATGTTGAAGATGTTCGTCAATCTAATGGTTCATATTTAATATGTATAGGTATGTCAGTAGTTGATTTAAGCACTGGTGAAAATACTGTTCATGAAGCTCATTCAGTTAATGGTGATGAAAAATTTGCTCTAGATGAAGCAGTTCGTTTTATTAATAGTTATAAACCGAGAGAAATTATTATTAGTAGAAATTTTGATAAAAATAATAATAATTTAATGGATAATGATTCTTTGATTTCATATCTTGAATTAGAATCCAAAAATTTCCATTTTAATAAAAAAGTTGATAAAAATTTTTCAAAATTAAGTTTTCAAATTTCTTTCTTTGAAAAGATTTATAAAGATTTTGGTATGTTGAATGTTTTAGAATTTATTGATTTAGAAAGAAAACCTTTTGCTGTTCTTTCTTTTATTATTCTTTTAGATTTCTCATATCAACATAACGAAAATATTATTAATAATTTATATAAACCTGATGTTTTTGAAAGTAATAAACACCTTATTTTAGGTAACAATGCATTATTTCAACTTAATGTTTTTGAAAGAGATAATAATGATTTTGTTAATAATAAATTTAAGAGCTTGTTTGATGTTGTCAATAATACTTCTACTTCTATTGGTAGACGATTTCTAAAATCATCTTTAATTGCTCCATTAACTAATCCTTCATCTATTTTATTAAGATATGACAGTATTCAAGAAATTATTGATGAAAATTTATACCCTACTTTTGAAGATCATTTAAAAGGTATTATGGATATTGAAAGATTACATCGTAAAATTTCATTAAAAATTATTCATCCCTTTGAACTTGCAAACCTTATCAAAAGTTATTTTCATATTCTACAAATTGTTAAAATTTCTAGAAAAACTAATATTATTAAAAAATTATTACCTACTAATCTTATTATTAAACAACTTATACAATTTTATAAAGATTGTGCTAATATTTTTAACCTTGAAGAACTTAAAAAATATAATTTAAATGAAATTGATTCTTCTTTCTTTGTTTATGGTTATAACCAAGATATTGATGATTTACAAATTAAAATTGATGATAGTGTTAATTTTATGGAAAATTTATGTTCTGTTTTGTCTTGCTATGTTTCTGATGTTGGAAGAGCTAAATTTATGAAAAAAAAGAATAATTCTGACTCTGATTCTTCTACAGATGATAATAAAATTTACATTAAAAAAAATGATAGAGATGGTTATTATTTAAGTTTAACTAAATTAAGAGCAACATCATTGATAAATAATTTGAAAAAACATGAAAGTATAAAAATAACTGAAACATATTCACTTGATCCTAATGATATTGAAATTAAACATTTGCCTAAAGGTAATTCCAAAATATTTTTCGATAAAATGAAAAATATTTCTGATGATGTTGTTGACCTTAAAAATAATTTATCTAACATCATTAAAGATTTGTATCTAAATATCATTTCTGATTTTTATGATAAATATAAAATTATGTTCAATGATATCACAAAATTTATCGGACTCCTTGATTTCACTAAATCTGCTGCTAAAACTGCAATTCTATATAATTATACTAAACCATCCCTTGTTTATTGTGATAATAACAAACAAAATTATGATAATGGTTATATTAATTGTCAAAATCTTAGACATCCTATTATTGAAAGAATTCATACAGATACTGAATATATTCCACATAATATTTCTCTTGGTGATGATCATACTTCTAAACAACCTCTTAATGGTATGTTAATATATGGTCTTAATAGTTGTGGTAAATCCACTATTATGAAATCTATTGGATTAAGTATTATTATGGCTCAATGTGGTATGTTTGTTCCTGCTACTAATTTTATTTATTCTCCTTATAATTCGCTTTATGCTAGAATAACTGGTAATGATAATATTTTTAAAGGTCTTTCTTCCTTTGCTCTCGAAATGACTGAATTAAGGGCTATACTTAAAAGGGCTAGTCCTAAAACTCTTGTTATTGGTGATGAAGTTTGTAGAGGCACTGAACATCTATCTGCTAATTCTATTGTTGCTGCCACATTAATTAATTTAGCTAATACTAAATCATCCTTTATTTTTGCAACTCATTTACATGAAATTCCTAAATTACAAAAAATACAATCTCTTGATAATGTTAAAACTTTTCATCTTTCTGTTGAATATGACCAAAATAAAGATCTTCTTATTTTTGATAGATTATTAAAACCTGGACCTGGTGAATCTTTTTATGGTATTACTGTCGCTAAATATATTATTGATGACCTTGACTTTATACGTATGGCACAAGAAATTAAAAATGATATTTTAAATATTCCTAATGCTGTTCTTAATGCTAAAACTTCTAAATATAACTCTCAATTATATATGGATAAATGTGAACTTTGTAATAAAACTTTTATTCTCAATAATAATCATATGGGTTCTTTTGATACACATCATATTAATCATCAAAAAGACTGTGTTGATGGTTTTGTTAAATCTAAACCACATATTCCTATGAATAGTAAAGCTAATCTTGCTGTTCTTTGTAAAGATTGTCATCATAAAGTCCATCATAATAATCAATGTAATCTTTCTGGATATGTCAAAACTTCTAAAGGTCGATTACTATTAAATTAATCATTTCTATCTTCTTTTATTATTAAATATTATAATATAAATATATTTATATTATCATATTGAATTTGTATTCATTTACATTCTATAATCCTATTTTCACTTTTTGTTTTTTTATATCTGTGCACCATATTAATATATAATATATTGAATCTTTTGTTTTTTTATACCGCAATTTCGCTCTTATATTTGTTGATATATTATTTAATCTTTTTGTTATTAAATGTAAATATCTTTCTTCATTCTCATTTAAATTATTTGATATTATTGTATTTTCTAATAATATTTCATTATCTTTCACATCATATTCTGTTGATTCTATTGTATGTATATTCCATTCTATATCATCTAAATTATAACCTCCTGCTTTCCATTGGTATTTCTCTAATATTTTTTTCGCTTCTTTTTTATATTCCATTAATTTCATATTCTTTTTTTTTGGTTTTAGATTTTTTAATTCAAAACTCAACAATTTCCTCTTTATTTCCTTCTCATCACTTGTTTTTATTAATAAATCTTTTAATTTATTCATTTCCTTCTCTTTTATTATATTTTTTTTATTTATCTCTTCTGCTATTTCTTGGTTGTTTCTTTTTTTAATTGTTATTGTATTATAATTTTCTTCCTCTTCTTTCTCATGTTTTTTTTTTAAAAATAATATCCTTTCTTCTATTTTTTTCTCTATTTTCATTATATTTTCACTTAATAAATATGTCTTCATTGTTTCACTAATTTTATAATCTATTTCAAATATCTTTAGATATATTATATCATATTATTTTAATTTCATTTTTTTATTGATATTCAATTATTGAATATTAATAAAACACAAATAAGTTTATGCCTCATTTTTTTAATTATTTGTTCATAAATAAATATTGTGTATTCATTTTCACTGTATTTATACTACATAGTATTATGTATTATTTTAATAATTTTATCTCATATTTTTTTTGTTCTTCATCTATTTCAACTATTTTTGTGTCTAATATTTCACATTGTTCTGGATCATAAGTTACAATATTTTTCTTATTTAATTCTCCATTATATATCATTGGTGTTAATTCTTTTATTAAATTATCATATTCTTTTGCTTCTATTTTATCTTTGAAGAATTCTTTTATTTTTTTTAACTTGTGAAATGGTTGCATTTTATTCCATGGCTTTTTATACATATATATATCTATATCATCTAATGTAAAACCTATTTTCACTTTTTCACTTTTAGCATGTATTAAATCTATAGTTGTTTTCAATAATTCTATTATATTATTTAATTTATTAATTTTTATTGTTATTTTCTTTTCTTCATTTTCTTTATTATTATCGTCGTCCAATGTATTATTATCATTATTTGATATATTATTATTTTCTTCATTAGTCTCATTATCTTGTATATTATTATTTTCATTATTTGATATATTATTATTATTATCATCACCTGAAATATTGTTATTCATATTTGGATATAATGATAATATATTACACAATTCATTTTCATATTTATTTTTTAATAATTCCGTTCTTATTATCTGAATTTCATTACTTGACACCATAAATTTATTATATGTATTATAATTATATAAACAACATTACATTCTTTTAAATCATCAAATTTTTTTGATATTATTCATATAATTTCTAGACTAGATTATATGAATATATATACTACAATAAATAATTTGGATAATCCCACATTGCTTAAATATTTAGTAATTATTTTCGCTTTTTTATTTTTATACAAATCACAAAATATTGGACTTAATGTTATTTTAGCATTATTATTAGCATCATTCGTTATTTTATATTTATATAATAAAAAAATTGAGCAGATAAATTTAAATGAAAATGAGTTTATACAAAAAGAGAATTATATAAATCCCGAAATTCCTATGTTGAAACACGAATATAATCAAGATTTAATTGATTTTATATATTCAATTCAAGATATGCATATTTATAATCCTGAATCCTTTGAAGAAATGGCTGATAATATTAATCATTTTTTGAAAATATATGATATTATATTTGAAAATTATTCACTTCGAGAACAATATTATCAAATTGCTGAAAGTAAGAAAAATAATGCATTAAATGCTTTCCATGCTATCATTTTAAGCTTACCTGTCGATAATAAAATAACAGATAAATTTAATCGAGCCCATAAAAGACTCGAAACCATATTAAATAAATATTTAAATGACTTGTATGATGAATGTCGTCATAAATTAATTATTCAAGGATACAATATCAATAAAAGACATATAAATATAGGTCCAAAAGAAGCAAATAATTATTTCGAAAAAGATTTTTCCTATCAATTTTATTAAATATACATTATATTTATGAATAATTTTTTTATCAACAATAAATTTTTATAGTTGTTAAAAAAAATATTTACATATATACAAATTAATAATCATTTTATAATCTTAAAAGAGAATGTATAATTTTTTGCATTTTTTCTTCACATATCATTTTTCTATTACTTGATATTAATATATCTAATACGTATTCATGATCTAGATTGAAATTTTCAATAATAATTTTTGCCATTTTATATTCTTTATTTTTTATACAATGAGCTACTAAATTTTCAATTTCACGAATATGAGTATTAAACTTGAATTGCAAATTTTTTTTAATATCCATCAAAAACATAAGCATTCTTAAATTTCGTTTGTTAATTATATCTATTAAAAATCCATATGTTAAATTTCCATCTAATATATTTAATTCATTAATTAATTCTCGCATTATACATTTGAATAATTTATCATTTTGCATTATTAAACAATTTCTAAGCAATATATTCAGACTATATACATATTTTTTTTGATCCAGTAAAATATAAACCATATATTCATCATTATTATTTATTGCTATTTCTATACATTTATTAATTTCTAATCGTCTATCAAATTCTAAATTTAATAAATATTTCATTACATTGTATGCTTTATTTTCACATGCAAACATTGCAGTTATAAAATTGAAATTAACATTTGATTTACTAATATCGGCTCTTGCAATTGATTTTATTATTTCAATGTTATCATATTTAACTCCATAAGAGATAAATTTGAAAATTATATCCCATTTACATATTTGAACTTTGTTTATGATTATTTCAATGACTTGATTATATTTTTTCTTGCAAATTAAATCAACAAAGTCATTGTCAATTTCAATATTATCAATATAATTATTCAATATCCTTGGATTATTTAAATGCAATTCTAATTGATTATGATTCATTCTTAATTTTTATATTATTTAATGATTTTAATTAATTTGTTATTTCTTTTGAAAGTTTTTTACAATAAATTTTTTATTTTTATTTTAATGTAAAAAGTAAGTTGTTGTTAGTTGTTATTGGTTAATGTTATTTTAAGGGGTTTTAATATTATATTAAAACTATTTGGTCATGGATGTATTAATTCATTTCTTTCTTAATATAACATCCAAATAAAAATATTTTCAATTTTTTATTTAACAATTAATTTTGTTGAATAAAAAATCAAGTATTTGAATATCTTATTTAAAATATAATATCGGATTTTCTTATACAAATAATAAATAAAAAGTATCTTTACATAAATAATTAATTTAATTATAATTTTATAATCCTAAGAGAGAATTTACAATTTTTCGTATTTTTTCATCATGTAATATTTTTATTTTCATTCTAGTTAATATAATATCTAATGTTTTTTCACTGTCGACATTAAAATTTTTAATAATAATTTTACTCATTTTATATTTTTCCTTTTCAATACATTCGACTACTAAATTGTAAATTTCATCAGTTTTAAAATTAAATTCTAAATATTTTTTTCTATCCACCATGAATTTCAGCATTTCAATATTTTCTATTTTTACTATTTCATTCAATAAGTTTGATGTATCTTGACTTTCTAATTTATATATTGCATTATTTAATGCTCGAAAAAAAATTTAAATAGAAATATATTATCTGCCTTAATAGTATTTCTTAATAAAAGATTATAATTTGGTAAATATTTCTTATGTGATATTATATTGGTTATCATTATTAAATCATAATTATTTACTGCCAATTCTATACATTTATCAATGTCTAATTGTTTATCAAATTCCAAATCCATTAAATAATACATTATATTATATGCTTTATTTTCGCATGCTGCTCTTGCAATCATATAATTTAAATTTTTATTTGATTTATTATACTCATTTGTCGTTATTAATTTTACTATTTCAACATTATCATATTTAGCTGCATAATAGGATATTCTAAAAAATATTTCCCATTTATGTTTATATTTTTTTTTCAAAAGTATTTCAATTACTTCAATATAATTATCTTTACAAATTATATTAAGCATATTATTATCAATTTTAATATCATTCAAATATTCCTCCAATAAAATTGCATCATTTAAATATAATTTTAATTGTTCCATTGTTGTTATATTTTATTGGATTAATTTATAAAATATTTTAATTCTTATTCATATATTTATTAAATAAATTTTATATTAATATTCAATTTGCTATGTTTATTTTTGTTTATTATTAATATATTATCAATTTATCATTCAAGTAATAACATTTTCATTTTTTTGTCATAATATATTATCGATTTATCATTAAAACAATAATATATACATATTTTTAATTTATAAATAAAAAAAATTGCTGTATTCAATCATAATAATATCTAGCTTCATCATCATAAGAAGAACATCCTCCATGAATTAATAAATCTTCATTTA
>Ga0307935_1000247_pt1 | contig 26034 bp, 27 predicted proteins | sample OrgLakmetageno92_FD_201827 | JGI IMG/M metagenome (GOLD analysis project Ga0307935, IMG submission 201827) | Saline water microbial communities from Organic Lake, Antarctica - #92 | ecosystem: Environmental > Aquatic > Non-marine Saline and Alkaline > Saline | place: Antarctica: Organic Lake...
GCTTGCGTTGAATTTGAAGCCGCCTGAATTTCTTGATTTACCACCGCTAAGCGAGCTTCGGCTTGAGTTTGGTTAGCCGTGTCTCCAGCCGCTCGAGCGGTTTGCACCGTCGTCATTAATTCGGTTTTTTCCGCTTCAAGAGCGGCTCTTGATTCACTAACGGTTTGGTTAATAGCTAGTGTCTGGGCTGAAGCCTCCTCAATACGAGTGTTTACGGCCGTTAAGCGCGCTTCTACTCGGGCTTCGTTCGCCGCATCTTGTGTGGCTTTAGCGGTCGCTAATTCAGCCATTAAAGCGGTTTTTTCAGCTTCCAAAGAAACCCGCGAAGCCATTACGCTGTCTTGTAGCGCTCTAGTCGCCGTATTGGCATTAGTAATTTCTTGATTTACAACTTGTAAGCGAGCGTCGGCTTGATTGGCATTAGCGGTATCACCAGCGGCTCGAGCGTCAAGCAGCGTTTGTGTTAAAAGGTTTTTCTCTAGCGCCAGCTCAGACCGAGCGTCTAAAATATCAGCTTGTACCAAAGTGGTTTGAGTTTCGGCTGTTGAAATTTCAGCGTTAACCGTTTCTAATCTATTTTGTAACCGCGCCGTATTAGCCTCGTCACCAGTCGCACGAGCGACGCTAATTTGCGTTAAAAGATCTGCTTTTTCTTGTCTAAGCCCCGTTTGTCTTTCTGTAATTTGTGCCTGCAGGGCTATGTTTTGCTCATTCGCGACTCCGATTTGTGAATTAACCGTCTCAAGGCGAGCACTCAGGCGTGTAGCATTAGCGGTATTACCAGACGTTCTAGCGGTTTCAAGAGCTTCTTTTAAAGTTTCTTTTTCAGTTTTTAAAGAAACTCTTTTATCAGAAACTAAAGTTTTTAAAGCTTCGTTTTTTAAGGCTGCTGCCTCAATTACGGTTTGCATATCTGTAGCCGTGGTCGTATTTATTTCTGCTTGAATATCGGCTAAAGTTTCAGTCTCAATTTCAATTTCTTCAAGTTTGGCGTCTTGATCTTCTTTAAGCTTTACGCCTAATTGCGTAATGGTCATGCCATCAAAAGCATCAGCTTCAATGGTATTCAAAGTCAAATCAAGCGATCGACTAATCTCTTCTAATCTTCGAACCGCAGTGAAATCACTCGCCGTTCTGGCCTCTCCAATTAAATCGGCAATGTTATTATTTAACGCTTGCAGTTGTGCTTCTTGTGCTGGCGTTATAGCTCCTCCGTTAGACGCAATCGCATCTAAAATTTGTTGTTGTTCGCTTTGTAAATTCACCAATCGGTCTTCAGCCGTTTCAAAATAAACGTCATTCGGCCCTAATTCTACGGTTAAAGAAACTTCCTCGCTAACGGTATCAGTACCGTCTGTAACCGTTACCTTAACCGTGTAATCACCTGGGAGGCTATAAAGAATAGCCGCGTTTTGCGTAAACGATTTAGCTCCGTTTCCGAAGTCCCATTCGTAACTTAAATTATCTCTATCGGCGTCTGTTGCCTTTAAATAAAACCGAAACATAGAGTTCATTGGCGCGGTTGTACCTGGTAAAATACCGTACAAATCAATTTCTGGTGGATTATTTTCTACTACCACAACTTCTGGATCGGCAATCGTGATATCTAAGGTTTCAGTGGTAGCCGCTAAACCGTCTGATACTTTAAGCGTCACAGTATACGTTCCAGCCTGACTAAAGTTGGCTTGAAATTCTGAATTGTTAAATCGACGTCCATCTGAAAAAGTCCATTCATAACGTAACACATCACCGTCTCTATCAGTCGCTAAGGCTTCAAAATCAAACGATTCGTTCGTAATACCTTGGTTCCCTGGGACTACGTTTAGTGTAACTTCTGGCGCCGCATTCGTACTCACTGGGTCTACCGTTACCGTTTGTGCGTCAGTTACCGTCGTGCTTAAAAATCGATCATCTGAAACCGTCACTCTAAAGTTATAAACGTGTTTGCCCGCAAACCGGCTTAAATCAAAAGCCGTCGAATTAGTTTGTACAACTTGCGTCATCATGGTTTGTCCAGCTTCTAAAGCCTCAAACTTAAAAGTACTTAAAGTGCCGTCTAAATCTTCGGCATCAACCGTTACTTGCACTTGTTCACCAGATTCTCCTAATGTCTCTAATGTAACGCTGTTAATAATGGGCGCTTGATTTACAATTCTTAATTGTAAACTGGCTTGATCTTGCTGGTTACTGTTTAAAGGGTCTCGCACCATTAATCGTATCGTGTAGGTTCCGATTTTATCAAAAGCGTTTGAAACCGAATCAGCGGTGTAGGTACGGTTATTCACCGTCCAGGTTTCCGTAAAATCATCGGCCGTTTTACCAACCGCAAATGACTTTGACTCTAAACTAATTGCCTCGCCAATTTTAGCTTCAATCAGACTATCGTTTTTAATAGATCCTCCAATTGACGCTTCTATTATCGCGGTTGGCTTATCTTTATTAGCCACCAAAATTCGTTTAATAATTTCGTTGGTGCTGCCGTCTAAAGCCGTCACTTTTAATTTTACTTCTTGAGGGCCCGACTCGGTAAACGTAAATTGCACCACTTCACCGTTAATCACAATGCCACCCGGGAAAGTCCATTCATAGGCTTGCGCGGTTGTACTTTGCGCTCGCAAAGTTGAAACTTCACCTAAGGCCACTGTTTGCGCAAAACTTACACTTTGCCAAAACAATCCTATCGCTAAGAAAAAAATCCAAGAAGCGTATTTCATTTTGTTTTTTATTATTCAATCGTGAAGTCTACCGGAATGATAGTTTCCACATTTACGGTTTGTGTGACTGTCTCGGAATTTAAAGGGTTACCCTGTATTCTTTCAACTACCACCAACTCTACCGTTTTATCACCCACAGATGTAAACTCGTAGTTAACACTCGGCGTTCTAGATTCTAAAAAGTCTCCATCAAAATTCCAAAAGTAGGTTAAACCGTTGTTGTCACCCGTTCGGTTAACACTTTCACCGGCGTTAAAAGTAAACTGCGCTGGCGCTTGCGCGTTTTGCGCTGACTGAACGTTAAAACTCGCCACTGGCGCGCCGCCAATAACACGGATACGTTTAGTCACACTGTCGGTTAAACCTAACACATTGCCCACCGTTAATGTTACGTCGTATTCACCCGGGGCCGTAAAGGCTACCGATTGTTGTCGGCCAATAGTTTCACCAAAACAGCCTGCTCCACCAGAACAAGTCCAGGCATAGCTGCTGATTGATCCGACAGTTACTTGCGTTGTGCTGGCATCTAAGCTTAAAGCTTCACCAACGCTTACTTCCGCTCGGTTCATATTGAATTGAGCGTTCAAACCACCTACCACAATTTCTTTTCGAACAGGCAGGCTACCTTCAGCGTTTTCAATAATAACACGTACCGAGTATGATCGTTCTTCTCCAAAAGGATGTACTACCGTAGCGGTTGGATTATCCACCGTATTAAGAACCGCTTGCGTACCATCACCAAAGTCAAACAAGGCTTGCGCTTGCGTATTCAGACCAAAGGTAATTCCGTTTAAGGCTCCTTCTGGTGTGGCAACTGCCGTGCTACCAAAATCTTGCACGCCCGTTCCGCTCACCGTAATTAGGTTCGCTAAATTGCCACTAATAGTCGGGGTTGTATTACCACCGGGTCCATTTGGCGTCGTTAAAATAGTGCCGTTTGGCAGGGTAATCGTCCCATTTGAATTAACCGTAGAACCCGTTGGGATTGAACCCTCTGGTATTTCACCTCGGTCGCCAGTGCCGCGTCCCGCATTTTGAATAACCGTATTAACCAGGGCAAAAGCCGCTAAAATAACAAGGATACCAATGACGGCGTATAAAATAATTTTTTTGGCTTTCTCCATATTGCCTTCGTCTCCGCCTGAGGTGACATATAAGAATCCCGCATAAACAATAAACGCTACGGCAATTAAACCGAGGAACGTTAACGCAAAGTTAAGCACATTTAAAATGTATTGTCTTAAAGAGGTGTTTTCGCCAATTTGATTAAATTGTTCTGGGTCTGGCAGTACAAATTGACCATCAGGTGTTACCCCCACTCTTCCTTCTACCGATTGAAAAATGGCGTCAAAGTCTTGCACGATAACGACTCCACTTGAAACAATGTTATCGACCCCAACATTTAAACCACCTTGGAGGCCGCCTTCAAAAATTCGAGCCGCATCACCGTCAAAAAGTCCGGTGGCAGGCTGGTTTGAGCCCCCACCGCCACCGCCGCCAAAAAGGCCACGCACTTCACCAATAATACCACCAATGCCGCCAACAATGCCACCAACTTGGCTAACCGCCCCACTTATACTTCCGATGGCACTTGAAAAGCCTCCTAAGAATGCATAAGTCGGAGTAGGAGTACTAAATGAAATAGTAAAACATAAGATAAGGCCGAGAATAAATTTTTTCATTTTGATTTTTTTTTGTTTTAGAACGCTGCCTGCATAACGGTATTTACAATGGCGTAAGCCGCGAGTATTAGCAGGATGCCGATAATAACCCAGATAATAATTTTTTTGGCAGATTCCATTCTTCCGTCGTCGCCCCCAGCGGTCACATACAAGAACCCAGCCCAGACAATCGCTATAACGGCTAGTAACGCCGCCACCGATAATAAAAAGTTAGTCCAACCAATAACAAGTGTCTTTAAATCTCTTTCTTTCGACACGTTATCATCTAGTAAACTCTCGGCCAGTAAGGCGCCTCCTTCTAATCCTGGTCCTGTAAATACGGTTCCATCATAAGGCACATAAATACTGCCGCCCACGTTCGTTTGGGTAGAAGAAAAATTCGAATTAAGCCCCGTCGTAGGAGCACTTACACCGTTATTCGCACTAGGGGTCGTGGTAGTAGTAATAAAACTTTCAAAGTCGCTATTTACCGTTGCTGAAGCACTATTGCTACTAACATTAGAATTTATAAAGTCTGTAAAATCCCCTCCCTTTTGGGCAAACATTTGGGGTAGAAAAGCCGTTACAGCCAGTATCAAGAAGGCGATTTTTGTTTTTATTTGCATCAGAACCTTTAGGTATAGATTTCTGTGCATTATATCACAGGCTAAGCGTTAACTCAAGCCCAAAAGCCCTGCCGAACCATTAGTTCTTTTTTTAAAAAACTTTCCGCAGTTGGTTTTGCCAGGCTTCTATAATTTCAGAAAAATTAACCACATGATTTTGCGCCTCTGTTTTAATAACCGCTTCTAAATTAGTGGTTGTAGTGCCCAAGTATCGTAATCCTTCTAACGGCTGAGTACTTACGACAATAGCCCCCAAAGTTTCGGCCAGTAAATCAGACACCAGCGTTTCTTCTTCTAGCTCAAGCTCAAATCCAGAACCAGACTCTAGCGCGGCCCCGATCAAAGCGCCCCAAACACCACCCGCTTTAAGCGGTAGCACGCAGCTAATGTTCGCATCGGTTAGTAACGCATTTAGCTTAGCGCTATCAGCTTTTACTTGATCATAACTCAAGCTTGGCAGGCTAGTGCTATTCAAGTCATAAATCCGATCAAATTCTGAACCGCCCAAGGCGTCACTGGGGGCTCCTACTTGATAAATGTAAGCCGTCCCCGGTTCCCAAGTAATTGGTTTCACCTTCGTAATATCATCAACGCGTGAAAACACGCTCACCAGTGCACTTGGCGGCACGGCTTGATTATTGTTTTCGTTATAAAGCGATACATTTCCGGATACAATTGGAATTTCTAGCTGAGTACAAGCCACTTTAACGCCTTCGACACCCGCTACAAAGTCACCCATTTGTGATTCTTTTTCTGGGTTTCCAAAGTTGAGGCAATCTGTGGCTCCTAGCCAGGTGCCACCAACACAACTGGTTTGCAAAGCCGCTTCACAAATAGCCATTTCTGCGGTTAACTGGGCATCAATTTTGGCTCGGTTTGGGTTACCACCAGTGCCCACGGTCACCCCAATTGATTTTTTATCCTGCGGTAATTCTGGAAAATCATTAAACGGCAAGATCACCGCTGTGGCAGCCTGACCTCGCTCTAAGTAACTATTACCTTGTACATTTTTATCGTATTTCTCAAAAATAGGCCGACGTGATACCACGTTAGGCGACAACGCTACGGCTTTCAAAACGTCTTCAAGAGGAATTTTTTTCATCGCGGTTATAGTGGTGATTTTTATAGCAAAATCAATAGGCTTGCCCATGATGAGAGTAGATAAGTGGATTTGGGCCGTACGAATGGTGAAAAGCCGCACACTAGCAGGGACTATGTGCAAAGCCGGTAAGGTTTTAGTCAACGGTGAAAAAGTGAAGCCCAGTAAAGATATTAAGCTGGAAGACCAAGTGCAAGTACAACACAAAAGTGTCGTTAAAATTTATGAAGTGACGGGCTTTATTGAAAAAAGAACCAGTGCCGATATTGCAGCGCAAAATTACGTAGATCATTCACCCGCCCCAGACCCCTTTGAAAACCCAGCTGAATATAACTTTGAGCTACCCCAAGCGGTTCGAGAAAAAGGCGAAGGTCGCCCCACCAAGAAAGATCGCCGTGATATTGACGAATTTACCGAATACTACTAAAAGAGTAGTGTGAAAATTTTACCAGACGAAGTTTTTCGACCTGTACAATTACCCGATATTGAAACGGTGGCTGAGGTGAGTTTAAGTTTAAAAAACGCCGTACTCGAAAACGGTACCCAATTTATTTACGATGAAGCTAAATTTAAAGATTTTTTAGATTATGTTGAAAATAAAAAACTTGGAGCCGCTGAAGATCTGCAAATCGCACGCGAAGATTTAGAAAAAGAAACGCCACAAGCTTTGATGAAGTTATTTATCAAAACTGAATTAGTGGCTACCCCAGCCGGATTACTAGCTGGCGCCGCTGAAGTTTATTCTGGCCAAGGGGGCGTTATTGAAGTGTATGCTACGGCCTCGATTATTCGGGCAGTTGTCAGTTATAAATTTAGTAAGGGGGTCGTAGAAAACCGCGTCGCTTTGGCCGCCGGAGAAATGGTGCCCCATGCAGGTAGGTTTACCGTATTTGTAATGCTAGCCGAAGAACATCCAGAATTAACTAGATTGCTGTGGGCTTATTTTAAGTGTCGTCGATCGCTTAAAAAAGAAGAAATAGATGAAACAAAAGTGACCCAAAAATTCGAGAGTGCTATGCAATCAAATGTGCTTGAATTTATTATTGGGCCAAAAGAGTTTACTAAAGAAACTATTTTAACCTGGCAGGTTAAATCTAAAGTCATGCAGACTGGAATAAGTATCGGCCAAGCTATTGGGCTTCGATAATAACTACAAATGCGAGACCGGTCTCCAAAATTTAATCAGTATTTTTAGGAGGCCGGTCTCACTAGCGCTTATCTAACGTTTTTCACAGCGGCTAAATTCTTGCTGCTCTTCACAGACTTTACTGAAATCATTTTCATCTTCGTAACACTCACTCCATTCTCGGGTGATAGTTTTACACTGCGTGTTTTGTGAGCACGAGTACGCATCATAAATCTCAGTACAGGCCTTTTGGTCTAGTTCAATTTGTTTCACTTTCGAAACATCGTTCCAGTTGTGCGCTGCCACTACGTTTTGTGCCACCGTGTACCAAAAATCTCCCATAAATAAAATTCGCTGCACGTTGTATTCATAATTCCCCCAACGGTTTTTTGATTCATCGTTATTCCAGTAAGCCTCTGCGTAGTGCGAGGCTCGTCCGCGAAGCGTGAAACCATCTTCAATACTGACGTCATACACAAAGGCTCCCTGAAACACCATATCTTGCTGGTAACTACTACCGCCTTCACGTTGTTGCATAACGGTAATTGGCAGTGCCATTACGTTCTCTGTTTTATCAAACAAAAAGGCTTTATGGTTTGTCGTCGCCTCACTGCTGGTGCCGTTATCGCCAATCACTTTTTTATGCAGTTCTTTAGGGTTGTTTAAATCACTGACATCAAATAACGCCAATTTAAGACCCAGCAAATCATCGTTGGTTAATCGACCATCTTCGTCAGCGTCTGCTTTCACTTCACGCCCAATCCCAATTAAATGATTGTCATCGTAAGGGTGCAGGTAATCAGACCAACCAGGGATTTTAAGTTCTCCTAACACTTTTGGATTTTGAGCATCCAAATCAATCACAAACAACGGATCAACGGTTAAGAAGGTAATCATGTAGGCTTTGTCACCCATAAATCGAACCGACTTAATGTTCTCCCCTGGAGCAATGCCCATTACTTGCCCAGTTTGCACTAAATTCTCATTTAAAATAGTCATCATAGATCCGTCCTTACCATCGGTTTGGGTGGCGATTCTAAAGTCACCACCCGCTTCACTCATTGAAAATTGGTTTAAGACGCGGCCTCGAACCGTGCCTTTATCGGTAAACTCAATCTCATTACCGTCTAAAGAAAATTTATAAATGTGCGTTTCTGGTTCATTTCTCCAACCGTCAAAATCAGCGGTGGTGACAAAACGGTCTTGATAACGCGTTCGGGTTACATACATGTTTTCCGCCGAGCTATAAACGTTATCTCCACTGCCGAGCATCATAATTCGACCCACTTCATTATTTGCGTTTACCGTATCAATCGCGGCTACGGTTAAATAGTTAGCCGATTCAAAATTCGGGTAGTAGTAAATATCTTGGCACGGCGCGATCATTTTAACCGAGCTATCGGCTGAATCGCTCATAGTTGGTAAATCGTCATTGCCCATAAAAGGCACTGGGCGACCCCAGTACCAATCGTTGTATTTATTAGATACTAAATACACCGTGTCACCAATTTTACGTGAACTTTGGTAATTTCCCTCCACACTCACCGTTCGCACTACTTCTGGGTTTGCTTTATCCGAAATATCATACGCCACCAGCGTCGTCATTTGTTTGTTATTTTGGGGCATCATTCGTCGCTGTCCAGGCATCATCATCAGCGCCACTTCTGCCGTACCATCGATAATTGAGCTTTGCTCCGAGCTATCTTCTACTTCTATTTCGTCCCCTTCAAAAAATTCGGGCAGATCCTCTACAGAGCCACCGCCAGTTCGAATTCCTGGTTCCATTGACCTTAAATCATTGTAAGCATAGTACTGATTTGATTGTCCAATCACGGTTAAGGTGTCTCCATCAACATACATTTCTGACGGATTAAAACCTTTTTCGGTTACTTTAATCGTGCCCACCGCTTTCATATTTTCTGGTGGAAAGGCTTCGATAATGCGAATGGTTTGATCTTTAATAAGGTAAATATATTGACCATCGTTTTTAACAATATCGGCTTCATCAACGCCAAACTCTTGAATATTCGTTTCTGAATATCTATCGGCGGCTTTGCTTTCTGTGGCGCCCTCTAATCGATTCGCTTGTGGCGCCATAGCCCCATCCGACATAGAATCCATTTCCATCATAGCGGGTTCTGACGTCAAAAAATCAACCTCCATACCACCACGCAGAAAGCGATTACTTCCCCCTTGCCGCTTTTGAAAACGCTCAATTTCCGTACCCAAGGCTGAACAAGAAGCGATTTTAGGCAACGCCGAACTAGACGCTTCATTCACCTCATTCCCCGTTGAAAGCCCCCACACCATTTGCGCCATTTCACCTCGGCTGACTTTTTGGGTAACGGCCTGCAAACTATCGGCGACCACTTTTTTATACTGCAAAGCCCTAATAAACTGTTGGTACCAAGCTTCCGTTGAATCCGTAATTTCAGTTTCAAGCGCGTTCACCTTCGCCACAATTTTACTGGCTTCGGCTAAATTTATATTTTCAGCCGGCCGAAACGTTCCATCCGGATACCCTTCTACAATTTCTTTGAGCGTAGCGTTACACACAACGTCGTAATACCAGGCGCTAGCTTCCACATCGCTATATGGCAGTGTGTCACATTCTCCACCCTTAATATCAGCCGCTTGCAACACAATTTTTAAAAACTCAGCTCGGTTAATTTCTTGATCAGGCTTAAACGTGCCGTCTTCATAGCCTTCAACAATCCCTTGCTCTACTAAAAATTGAACCGCCGTTGAAGCGGTGGTTCCACGTGCGTCTTGCAGTTGTGCCAGCACTGGGGCACTAAAAAAAGTCAGGCCGAGTGCTAGTGAAAGCCCATAAAAATTATTTCGATTCATGATTATAAAGAGGTAAATACATTAAGATTTACGCTTAGCCTAGCAAAGTTGTGACGATCGGGGAAATTATCCCGCTACCCGATACACTTCGTCTAAAGTGGTTTCCCCTAAAATTACTTTTTTTAAGCCATCACCAAACAGCGACGTTGAATCATTTTGTACCGTCGCCAGTTGCTTTAGCCCTTGCTCATTCATTTCTTTCGCAATAGCATCTCGCAATTCATCGGTAAACCAAAGCGTTTCACAAATTACCGTTTGCCCGTTGTAACCGGTGTGCGAACATTTTTCACAACCGTTGATTTTAGGGATTTCTAAAAAGATTCCCGTTTCCCCATTGTGTTGTCCTTTGGTTTTACCACTGGTTTTAATACCAGGATAACGAGCCTCTAGAGTTTTTAACAAACCACCCACTTTTGTGTGGTCTTTTAAATTCACCCACTCTTTTTGTTGGCAATCTGGGCAAACTCTTCGCACTAATCTCTGGGCAAAAACAGCGTTAATAGCCGAGGCAATATTAAAACTTTCTAACCCTAAATTTCGAAGCCGACTTACCGCCCCAAGCGCCGAGTTTGTATGCAGTGAGCTCAACACCACGTGCCCGGTTAAAGCCGCTTCGCTGGCCAATTTCGCGGTGGTTCCTTCTCGAATTTCCCCAATTAAAATAACATCAGGATCATGCCGGAGCAAAGCTTTCAAACCATTGGCAAAACTGTAATCAGAATTTTCGTCTACGGGCGATTGCGTCACCCCTTCTAAATGATATTCCACTGGATCTTCCAAACTGACTAATTTTTTTTCTGAACTATTAAGTTCTTTCAGCATCGCGTAAAGCGTCGTTGTTTTACCACTTCCGGTTGGCCCCGTTACCAATAACATTCCGCTTTTGCGACTTAAAGCCCTTCCGATCAAATTTTCGGTCAGACTATCAAATCCTAATTCTGAAAAACTTTTAAGCCCTTTTCGGCTATCAAGAACACGCATTACCACTGATTCTAGGGTTTCAGTTGGAAGCGTTGAAACCCGCAAATCTACGGTTCGATTATTCGCTACAAATCGAAGACTACCGTCTTGAGGGATGTGCGATACATTCGAACGCATCCCCGCTTCATATTTTATAAAGTTAACTAGCTTCAAAGCTCGTGCCATTTGCAACGTGGCAATATCGTGTAAAATTCCATCAATTCTAAATCGCAACACGGCTTGTGCTTGGTAAGGCTGAATATGAATATCAGACGCTTTGACTTTAAGCGCTGCAATTTGAATTTCGTTTAAAGATTCGGCGGCCGGTAGTTTTGATAGACCTTCTTCTAAATCACCAAAACTCAAAAATTGAGACTCGAAGTTTGATTCATTACTTTCTTTAAAATCATGTTTCAGTTCAATGGTTCGTTTTGTCAGCAGATCAGAGTTATAGAGCGATAGAATATGATTCAAACCACGATTTGAACACACCGCCCACGACACATTCATTCGTTGTTTCTCAAATTTTTCCTGTAATAACGCAAGCCCAGACGCCTTTGGATCGATCGCTGCCAGTTTTAATTGAAAGCCATTTCGGTAATAAGGCACTACTTTAAGCGACTCCGCTTGTTCTAGTGGTATTAAACTTAAAATATCAGGGTTAATCGGAAATTTTGCCAAATCAATGTACTCATAACCAAGATTGGCCGCATTTTGTTGTGCAGCTTTCTCTTCAAAGTCTTGGTTAATAATATCAACCGCAACGGTATCTTCGGTTTTAAGGGGCAAACTCATCAAATCATTATAGCAGAAATAAAGCTTTATATCAAAACGATTAAAGCCTACAAAAATTAGTTCACCCAAAACATTGAATTAGTTTTTTGATCATAATAATTTGCTTAACAGAACGTTAAAGCGGATAATGTAAAAAAAATAGAGCGAAGTTAATGAATCAAAATCAACATCAAACCACGGATAATAAAAAGTGGCCTAACTTAATTGCGGCGGCTTTTGTATTAATTTCAGTTGGAGCCGCCGCCTTTCTGGGGTGGCAAAGTTTTCAGCTCACACAGTCAGAACAAGAACTAAAATTGGCCATTGACAATCAAAAGGCGAGTTTAATAGTTTTAAAAGAACGTGAAAAAATTGGTGAAAAAATGAAAGCCGCTGAATTACTTAACAAAGCGAAGACCTACCGAAAAGATTGGTCTGTCGTTTTAAAAGATATCAACCAAGTGTTTCCTAAACGAGGGGAGATTAAATTCAACGGCGTCAGCGTTGACGCTTCAAACAGTGTTAGTGTTCAGGGTACGGCCGCTGATATCTCAAATGCGGCTCAATTTTTATCACTCGTAAAAAATAGCGATAAAATGAAGAATGCCTTTATCAGTGACATTCGTCCTGCTAGCAGTGGCGATAACGGCCCGATAAATTATAACTTCAGTGCTACTTTTGACTACGACCCAAATACTCAAACTAAAGCCTTAACGACCGACGAATCATGAAAAAAATATGGATTTACGCGCTTCTCCTTTTAATACCGCTCTATGGCTTTTGGATTGTACCCCAAAATAAAGCCGTCAAAGCCCAGCAAGAAGATATTGCCGTATTACAAGCTGAAACGGAAGACTATAAAGTCAAAATCAAACAACTATCTGATTTAAGTAAGTTGCTTGAAAACCCCGTCTACGATGGCGTTTTAGAAAGAATCCCGACGACACTCGAACAAGGGATGGTTATTTTGATTTTACAAAGAATAACCGAAAGCACTGGCTTTGTATTTGAAAGCCTTTCTTTCAGCCGGGGGCAAAATGCCACGCTGGAAACCAGCACGATGAACGTAAACTTTTCAATTCGTGGACGTGAAGATAAATTTGTGAATTTTTTAGAAGCCATTGAAAAAAGCCCTCGCTTTATGGGCATGGAAAGCTTTGCTTACAGTGTTCAGACCGTAAACGGAATTGATATTATCAATATGTCAGTCCCACTTTACACCTTTGCTCAATCTAACGAGAACTAATGTCTAGTGGTAACCTTCAACCAACCCCTACAGCTAAAACGGTCTACAAGCCGTTAGAATTAATGAAAAACCCTAAACAAAGGGAGGTTATTTATGGTCTAACCGACCGTCGCACTGACCATTATTTAATTAAAATAAATGATTGGTTACTCGACCATCAGCCGTTCAACCTCAAAGAAAAGGCGCGTTTTTTTCACTCTTTAAAATTATTGGTTAACTCAGGCGTTCAATTTACTCGAGCTCTAGAAATGCTCGCCGACAGAACCCAACACGTTCGCTTTTCGCGGATTTTAAAAACCGTAGCCTATGATATGCAGCAAAATGGTCTGTCTTTCTCGGGGGCCATTCAAAAACATCCGACTATTTTTTCCGCTTCAGAAGTAAAAATGGTTTATTCTGGTGAACTAACCGGTAAAATTAACGCCACCTTAGAGGCCATTGCCACTCAGTTACAAAAAAATATTGAACTCGAAATGCGAGTAAAATCGGCTTTGATGTACCCCGCAACCGTTGTAGCCGCCATATTTTTGGCTGGCGCCGCCGTTATGTTTTTTATAGTCCCAAAACTAACGTCGCTCTTTGCCGAGCTTGGTGGCCAGTTACCACTTAGTACTCGAATTCTTATGGGAATGTCAGAGGCGCTCGTAAACTACTGGTGGCTTATTCTTTTCTTTCTGGTAGCCAGCGTGACTTGGTTTTTACAGTGGAAAAATTCTGAAGAAGGAAAGCGGTCTTGGCACCGATTCATTCTTAATTTTGCGCCCACAAAGGCCTTAGTGAGTAATATTCAAGTCACCAAAATTAGTCTTAATTTTGCCACGTTACTGTCCGCAGGAATTCCACTGAGCAAAGCCCTTAGAGTATTAGGAGAAATTGTGCCAAACCGGATTGTGAGTGATGACTTGTTTAATATTGAAGTTAAAGTACGAAACGGAGCCCCTTTACATCAATCATTTTTAGAAGCCGAAAATATTGATTCTGTGGTTGGAGAAATCTTAGAAGTCGGTGAAAAAACAGGTCATATGGCGGAAGTTTTACAGAAACTAGGCGATCAATACGACTTAGAAGTAGAAGCTCAACTCAAAAATCTATCAACTATTATTGAACCAATTATTATTCTGTTTGTGGGTATTGCCGTGGCGTTCTTAATCTTCGCGGTACTTATGCCTATCTTTAATTTACAAGATTTATTTGCGGCTACCGCCTAACCTTATGATGAAAGCACGTGTCTCGGCTTTCACGCTCATTGAACTGCTCGTAGTAATAGTAATTATTGGTATTATGGCCGCTATGATTGCGCCAGATTATTTAAAGTTTCGGCAACAAATAGATTTAAAAAACAGCACCAGTTTATTGCAGTCTGGTTTTAAAGAAGCCTTTTCGCAGGCACGTTCCCGCTCTAAACACTATATTTTAAAAAAAGATGCAGGTGACGCGGATCATTATTTAGTTTTTGAGTGTGATGACTATTTATGTACCACCAGAACCGCTGTTCCTAACAGCCAAGGATCGGGGTTAGAACATAAACTGGAAGGCAATACTTTAGTTATGGGAGCGGCATTTGAGATTAAGTTTTTTGCGCCCCATGGGGATATGGAAATCATTGACCCCGCTGGTACAACCCCTTTAACCATAGAGCTGGATAACAAAGGGCTTACAACGGCTTTACACGTTTACGAAAAATCGGGCTTAGTAACCACCGACACACCATGATGAGAGTCAAACGTGGTTTCACGCTTATAGAATCACTGATTGTGATGTTTATTTTAGCCAGCAGCATGACTGCCGCGCTTTATTTACTAACCACGGTCGTTTTTAGCACGCAGCAAAACCTTAAGCGAACGAAAGCCGTGTACATGGCGCAAGAGTGTACCGAATTAGCCCGAAACTTGCGCGATACCGCCTGGATTAATTACCGACCATGGGACTGTGCCTTTGGAAGCGTAAATGATGAGTTCGTGCTTTCACCGTTAAACACGGGTACGGTAAACATAGCCAGTTGTAACAACATGCCTGGGGCTATAAAACAAGAAGTCGCAGACACCAATAACATTGTGATATGGCAAGAAGGTAGTACTTTGACGCATTTCCCAACGGGCGGTACCGCGATTGACACAGGCTACACTAGAACGCTCAAACACGTTGACCCCGATAGTAATTCTGACACGCTCGATTTAGAGTGTACCGTAGAGTGGCAATTTAACGGGCGCGATGAAAGCATTACCACGCCACAAACGCTTACTAACTGGCGTAAAAATTAAGATGTTAAATATTAAATCGCTTTGCCAACCGCCTATTTGGAAACTTAATTCCAAAGGTCCAAAAGTAAGTGGATTTACGCTCATTGAACTTCTCGTGGCCATTGTGATAATTGGGATCATGCTGACCCTCGTGCTGGGCAGCTACTGGACGTTTTTACAAACCCAGCAAAAAATGGCGATGAGCCGAGAACTGCAGAGCGAAGTGCGTTTTGCCTTCAACCGTTTTACCGACAAAGTAAGATCAAGCACCATTGATTATAGCAGTTATGCTCCGGGGCAACCGTGCGCGATTACGGGTTCAAATTTATGTTTAGTTAGTTTAGACGGTACTAAACACTTGTTTGCCTACGATAGCACAGACCAAGTGTTAAACATGGCCGTCGTACCAGCCACAGCGGCTGCTTCTGATCCCATTTTATTTGAACCATTACTTTCCCCAGATAAATTCGTAGTCACTGGGCAAAACTTTGATTTCTCTCCCACGCTCGATCCAAGCATTCTTGCTAACCCTCAACTACAACCTAAGGTTACTTTTTACCTCGAAGTAAGTCCTCGTAGCGGATTGTATCAAGACTTAGTCATAGAAAGCCAAACCACCATTTCATCACGTCAGTACTAAATGAAATACTTATCAAGCTTTCATTCTACCGCAAAAATTCAGGTTAAAACTGAGGGTTCAGCGCTTTTGATTAGCATCATGCTGTCGGCTTTGATGATTACCGTAGGGATTATGTCCGCGCGACTCGCTGTGCGAGAAGTTGAAATGTCAGCCGATTTATACTTATCAGAAAAAGCCTACCTCAGTGCTGAATCGGGCGTGGAAAAATCTTTATACCGTTTAAAATCTGACCCGCTAGCGCATGTACAACCATCCCTTACTGATGGAGACATCAATGATTTAGAAGACGATTTCACAGAAGTCTCTATCCGAAACTTAATTGAAACCCCTGATACTTTTACCAACGATAGCTTTGAATTCACTTTACCCCCGCTACAAAGTCAGCGATTTAGATTTCAAAAAGACAATGAACCAGGCATCTCAACTACCCCAGAACAGATAAGTGCTGCCCCTCCACTTAAAGTAGACACTACCGGCGATTTTTACTGGCGCTTCTTATGTGAAGACAATAACACTGGGGCAACGGTCGCCTTGCAGGCACAGGCGACGGGCACGATTAACAACTTGCTTACCACCAATGGAGTAGATGACAATGGAAATACTTTCAACTTTAACTCTTGGAGCACCGTAAATAAAAATAGTTGTTTTATTTCAATACAAAATCTAGCTAGTGATGAACGGGTTTATACTTTCTCTGGCACGACTATGGCCCCACATGCGGCGCACATTCATGCCATCGGCACGCATCAAGGTCGAGAAAAACACATTCGTTTTGATTACGCCCAAAAAAGCTTGGGCTCACTCTTCGACTTTAGTTTCCTGCATAGTGAAGGGGGCTTGTAGTTAAGCCATAACTACATTACCGCTTTCATATTTAACGTCTGCTTGTTGCACGGCTTTTTTGGTTTGCGAATAAGGTCGGTCGTAAATAATCCCTTCGGTAATTAAGCTGGCGGGTGCGTCACATAACAATTCATCACCGTACGTTACCCGATACTGACCATCACCGCGCACCGTACCTACTTTAGAAGCGCCCGCATGAGCCGCCACTTTACCCAACTCCCATTTAGTCTCAAAGTGGTCAATAATACGCTTAGTTTGTGATGGATGACACGCAAAACAAAACCGCTCTTGGGTTTCAGAACACGCAATCACGTGGGGCAAAAAGCCTTCTTTCGCCACGTGTAAGTCATCTAATTTAACATCCGCTCCGTAGCCACCGCCTTCACAAAGCTCAACCGTGGCACATAAAACTCCACCCGCCCCTAAATCTTTACAGGCTATCTTATGCAGCTCATTGGTTTCTTTTAAACTCTCAATTAAATCCATGATCGAAGCCACCAAATGACGTTCTAAAAACGGATTGGGTTCTTGTACGGCCGCTTTCTTAAATTCTAAATCGTCGTCTTCACTAAAACCTTCAGAAGAAAAGCTCGCCCCCCCAAACCCAGAGTTATCGGTGGGTTTACCGACAATAATAAGTTCCCAGTTTTCTTCAGCGGCTTCTTTAGGTACATACGAATGAATCAAGTCCGAGGCTCGTAATGAACCTAAAGCCGTTACATTCACTAAACAGTTACCGTTAAAGGCGTCGTCAAACCAAACATCACCCCCAACATTCGGCACCCCCAGTGGGTTTCCATAGCCCGCGATTCCCGCGACTACCCCTTGCGCAATATTACGCTGTTCTGGGTCGGTCGTATTACCCAGTCTTAACGAATCTAATACGCCAACCGGGCGTGCTCCCATACATAAAATATCTCGTACAATCCCCCCAATTCCAGTCGCCGCTCCTTCGTAAGGCACAATTCGACTCGGACTGTTATGCGATTCATGTCCAACGGCTATACAGTATCGTTCGTTGTTATGTTCAAAAACTCTTAGCACCCCCGCATCTTCGGCTGGGCCAAGTTCTACCGTTGGGCCTTTAGTCGGAAACCCCATTAAGTGTGGTCGAGAACTTTTATAACTACAGTGCTCTGATAGCTGAATTCCAAAAATTGTCGCTTCGGCTAAAGTCATCGGTCGTCCCAATTTTGTTTGCAGGTTCTGCGCCTCATCCAGCTTTAAAGCGATACGATGTTCTTTTAGTAAGGCTTCTGCTTGATCGGAAAAAAAGTCGAGTTTTAAAGTCATCAATATTTTATTACATAGAGAGTATAAAAATTTAAGCGCCGCTGTCATTAATTCATGGTCCTAAATTAAAAACTAGCAACTAGCAATTTGATTACAAATATTATAAAAATAAAACATTAATGGATGAATTAAACAAACGTGCTGAAACGCTAAGAAAAGATTTAGCCGAATTAAAAAACAAACTGATCCTATCAGAGTGCAATCGACTGGGAATAACTTCAGAGCAATGGCAAGCGGTGTTAGGTCTGAACGAGCTTTTCGAAAATCATTCTGGGTTTTTTAGCGCTGATGATTTAGTAAAAACGGCTCCTCAATGTCATAAAACACTTGAAACAGCTTCTTTAGCTTTAAAATCAAAAGAGCTAACCAATCAGGCTTTGCCAATAATGAAAAATTTTTCAATCAGGCTCTATTCATTTGAACGGCGAGTAATGTGCGCTGACGCTACCGCGATAAGACATGAGCAGCAGGATTCATACGTGGCTTCTGCTGCACTATTTTCACTAAAAACTAACACTCAAGCATGGCTTGCTAAAGCAAACTTACAGGCGGCTCACTCTTAGGGTCTACATTTTCAGACCCAACGTCCAAATTAGAAACTTTTTCAATTTGGTTCTGCAGTTTATCATTTTCTGTTTGCACCGAAGTAATTTGGCTTGAGGCTCTGCCTAAATGCGTTGCCGTTAAGCGCACGGCTTCATCTAGTTTTTTGGCCTGAGTTTTAACACCGCCCAATTGAGATAAAGCCTCTTGCGCTTGTTTAGCAAATTGCTGACTTTGATACGCGCTTAAAATCACCTGCAAAACGTATACCAAAGTATTGGGCCCGGTCAGTAAAACTTTTTTGGCGCGTGAGTATTCATAAATTTCACGTGATCGGATAGCCGCCTCATAATAAATACTTTCACTCGGCAAAAACATAACCGCAAAGTCTAAAGTGTTTAACTCTGGCTTGATATACTTCGCTACCTCATTTATTCGGGCTTTTAAGGCCCGCTGAAACTCTTTTTGGGCCAAAGCCGAATGTTCCTTCGTTTCAGCGTTTACTATCATCTCAAAGGCCGGTAGTGGGAATTTAGCATCAATCGGAATAATGCCGTTCTGAGTTTTAACCACCGCATCAACCGTAGCGCCAGTACCCAAAGTAAACTGACGTTCCCATAGTTGCTGGGGAAACACCGAACTTAAAATTTCCTCTAACCCTTCTTCTCCCATCGAGCCTCTCCCTTTAGGAGCTCTTAATATTTTATCGAGATTTTCTATTTTTGAACCAATCTCCCCCATCTTTCCGAGTTCCTTCTGCAGGCCGCCAATCACATTTGATGATTTATCAAGTCGCTCGTTTAGTTGTTTCGAACTTTCGGTTAGCTTCGTATCTACGGTTTTGTTAACTCTAAAAAACTCTTCTCTTAAATGTTTTGAGTTTTCACGCAGTTCATTCTTTAAACTTTCCTGCTGACGGTAACGATCTTCTTTGTCTTGCTGCATTGATGCCAGCAACTGTTGAAGCTCGGCTGAATCATTTAAACCGTGCATTTGTTGCCACAAAAAATACCCCACTGCCATCAAACCAAGCAGTACTAAACTTAAACCAATAACCAGAAAAGTTTCTATACCCATAGTGCCTTTATAATAGTTTAATTTAAGAGCCATCTTAAATTTAACTTACAAAAAAACCGCCATGAAGCGGCTTTTAATATAATTTGTAGATTGGGAATTAACGTTTAGACCACTGTGGTGAACGACGCGCACCTCGTAGACCTGGTTTTTTACGCTCTTTAACACGTGAATCTCGAGTCATAAATCCGTCAGACTTAAGTTGTTCACGTAACGTTGCATCTTTTTTCACAAAGGCTCGAGAGATACCTAAACGGATCGCTTCAGCTTGAGCTTTTTTTCCACCACCACGAGTGATGATTTCAATATCAACATCTTTTTTTGCGCTCAGCGTTTCAAGTGGTTGGTTAACCGTGAACACCATGTGCTCATCGTCAGCCCACTCACGAAGCTTTTCACCGTTAACTGTAAGCTCTCCTTGCCCTTCTGGGTAAAGACGAACCGTCGCTACAGCGTTTTTTCGTTTTCCGTTTGCGTAAAAGTATGCACCTTTGGCCATTATAAGTAAGTTTAAATATTAGTCGGAAGAGGTTGTGGCTTTTGAGCCGTGTGAGGATTTTCTGCCCCACCCGTCACTAAGTGTAAACGTCGAAGCATGTGCTTTCGAAGTTTGTTTTTAGGAAGCATTCCACCAACCGCTTGTTCTAAAATTCGTTCTGGTGTTTTAGAACGAACGTCACCAAGCGCTTGCACCTTAAGATTCCCAAGGTAACCCGAATGTCGGTAGTATAATTTTCGGTTTTCTTTATCACCGGTAACACCAACTTTATCAGCGTTTAAAACCACTACGTGATCACCACCATCTACATGAGGTGTAAAGTCTACTCGGTGTTTTCCTCGTAGAACTACAGAGATATCCGTAGCGATTTGACCCAAAGTTTTACCTTCAGCATCAATGATGAACCAAGATCGGTCACCATCTTTCACGTTTTGTCGTAGAGTCGTTTTTTGTATAGTGGCCATATTAATCTTGAATAAGTTCTACTTGAATAAGCATTGCGTTGTCTCCGGCTCGGAAACCAAGTTTAGTACATCGAGTGAAACCAGATGTTTTGCTACTTTTAGTAGCGTAAGCTAAAGCGTTCTTAGACGCTTTTTCAGTAAAGATAACTTGTTTTAAATCACGAATCGCATTGTGCGCTTCTGGCCGTCCTTTAATTTTAGAAATTAATTTCTCAGCTTCACGAGCGGCCGCTTTAGCTTTCGCTTCAGTGGTTTTAATCGTCCCGTGCTCAAACAAATTTGTTAGCAAGTTACGCACTAGCGCTTTCCGCTGGTCAACCGGTCGGTTTAGAATCGCTTTCGTATTTCTGTGTCTCATGATTTAAATAGGTATTTCTGAATTGATTATTCGGCGGCGTTAGCGGCTGGCATTCCAGCACCTGGAGTATAACCTCGCTCTCGAAGCACTTCTTCCAGTTCTGTTTTAGCTTTCTGACCAAATCCTCGTAGTTGAGTCAATTGGCTCATTGGAGTTTTTAGAAGTTCTTCAACCGAAGTGATTCCTCCGTTAACGAGTGCGTTAAGCGTACGTTGAGAGAAACCAAGGATGTCGATTGGAGTGAAAGACTCTTCAGCTGCGGCAGCAGTGGCTTGTCGTTCCGCATCTTCTTTCGCTTTGATAGCCGAGAAGCTCGTCGTAAAGTCTTCATCCGTGTAAGCGTCGCTTTCATTGAAGAGACCAAAGTAACTTTGTAAAATTTCGGCTGACAATTTAATAGCGTTATCCGCTTCTAAACTTCCGTCAGTTTCAACTTCAAGCGTCAAAGTGTTTAGATCTGTTTGATCTCCAACCCGAGCGGGGCTCACTTCGTACTTAGCTTTTTTAATCGGTGAGAAGTTGGCGTCAACCAAAATAAATTCTGGATCTTCTTCCGCCGCGTTTTCTTCATTTGAAATAATTCGGTAACCAACCCCTTTTTCGATTCGAAGTTGGATTTTCTTTTTACCATCTGCACCGTCACAGTGACAAATTACTTGTGAAGGGTCTAAAATCTCAATATCACTTGATACTTTAAGATCTTTGGCGGTAATAGTACCCGATTTAACCAAAGCCACTTCAATTACTTCAGGATCTTTAGAATGTTTTTTTAGTCGTAGCTCTCGTACGTTAAGTACTAAGTCTAAAACAGATTCGTGGACACCAGGAATGGTTGTGTATTCATGCGTAATACCAGTAATTTTAACCGCTGTAACGGCTGTTCCAGGCAAGCTAGAAAGAATAGTTCGTCGGAGTGCATTACCAATCGTCATTCCAAAACCAGAAGGTAGAGGGGCAATAGTTAAAACCGCTTTGGTTTTACTTTCGCTCTCAATTTTTAGCTTGGGAACACCGATCGCTTCATGGAGAATATGCATATTGAAGGGGAGTTTAAAAAAGAATTTAGGTTTGTTTTTATCGAGAGTAGAACTCTACGATTGGTTGTGTATTAATAAGGGCCTCAAAATGAATTTGTTCAGGCACGGCCACGATTTCAATAGAAAGCTTTTTTCCATCAATTGTCATCCAACTTGGAGCGTCAAAGTTTTCACCTTGTTCTTCTGCGTTGTTCTTAAAGACTGGAGAATTCTTCTTGCTATCACGAACCGTAATAACGTCACCGGTTTTAACAACCATTGATGGCACGTCTACTCGACGTCCGTTAAGCATAAATAAACCGTGTGATACAAATTGACGGGCTTGCATCCGTGTCATGGCTAAACCAGAACGGTAAACCGCGTTATCAAGTCGAGATTCTAAAAGTTCAAGCAATTTCTCACCCGTAACCGCTTTAGAGTTACTCGCTTTTTGAAAGTAATTACGAAACTGCTTTTCTGATAAACCAAACATTCGTTTAGCTTTTTGTTTTTCTCGTAGTTGCTTAGCGTACTCCGTCATTTTACCTTGACGTTTTCCACCGTGCATCCCAGGAATATTTGGGCTTTTACTCAGAATTTTTTGGTACTTTGGTGAACCAAATAAGTTCACTCCTTCCCGTCGGCATAATCTCGCTTTGGCTCCTGTATATCGCATAAGTAATTGTTTTAGTAGAGTTTGTAACTTGTATAAATTAAGTTCTTCGCTGACGACTTGGTCGACAACCGCCATGTGGCACTCGTGTTCTATCGGTGATAGACATAACATCTAAACCTCCATTCATTAGACCTCGAACCGTTTGGTCTCGTCCTGGGCCCACTCCTTTGATAACTACGTCAACGGTTTGCATTCCGAAAGCTTGCGCTTTCTCGGCCACCGCTTCTGCAGAAATTTGACCAGCGTAGGGTGTAGACTGACGCGCTCCTTTAAAGCCATTAGCTCCCGGAGAACTCCATGCCAGAACGTTACCGTCTGGATCTGTAAGAGTTACAATCGTGTTGTTGTACAAAGCTCGGATATAAACTTTCCCAGCTTCAAATGTTTTTCGGATTCGTTTTTTTGTAACGGCCATTAAATTAAAGGAGGACTAGATTATTTAGTAACTTTTTTCTTACCAGCGATCGCCACTTTCTTACCACGTTTAGTTCGTGAGTTAGTTTTAGTACGCTGACCACGCACTGGCAATTTACGTCGGTGACGGAAACCACGGTAAGAACCAATATCTTGTAAACGTTTAACGTTCAATTGAATTTCTCGTTTCAAATCAGACTCAAGAATGTAACCAAGATCTTGAAGCGTCTTTCGAAGCTTCTCCTCTTGATCCGTTGTTAAATCTTTAACTCGAATACTTGGATCAATTTTAGCTTTCTCGCAAATAATTGCTGAACGCTTTGGACCTACACCAGCAATATAAGTAAGGCTAATAATAAGTCTTTTTTCCGATGGAACCTGTACACCTGCTATACGCATTTAATTAATAGAGATTAATATTTTTTATTCTTCTTTTTCGCTAAACCCCCTTGTCGGGCTTTAGCACGTGGATTTTTTTTATTTACAATAAATTTTACACCACGACGAGTAACCACTCGGCTACCAGCCATTTTCTTCAAAGATTTCAGGGAATTTACAACTTTCATATTATCTTAAACGGTAAGTAATTCTTCCAATTTCAAGGTTGTAGGGTGTCATACTAAGACGAACTTTATCGCCTGGCACTATTTTAATCGAGTGCATTCTAATTTTACCCGACATTTCACCTGTGACTCTATGCCCTTCAAAGCCTTCGGTCGTAAGTTCAACGAGGAACTTAGAACCAGGTAGGGACTCTTTTACCTTCCCCTCAACTTCGATATTTTCTTCCTTAGACATATAGTTCACAAAACTTCAAAAAAGCCGCGCGATAGTAACACCGGGCAGAGCACTGTCAACCTCTTTTCAACTGTTTTGTGAAGTCGAGAGCAAAAAGCGGTCTGTCATTGCGAGACAAAAGCAAATTCATACATATCACGAAGCAATCTACTTCAAACTAATTTGTCATTCCTGTGCAGACAGGAATCCAGTTCTCTGCTAAACTTTATTTAATGAAGAAAAAAATCATCTGGCTGTTGTTGATACTATTAATAGGAGTCAGTGCATGTGGCGGTTATTGGTTCGCCAATCAAAATAAAACAGCTGAGCCGGCTCAAGCCAGCCTAAGCACAAACAAAAGTGTGCAAGAAAACCTTTCCGATCTCCCAAAGTTTTGTGCGGATAAAGAAATTTCTAATTCCGGTTGTAACGGGCAAACTCAAATCACAACCGATCAAGGGAACACTTACAGCTTAGTAGAAATTGGAAAACAGTGTTGGTTTGCTGATAACTCAAAAGAAATCCCAACCACTGATAAAGGTTGGTATGGCTTTTATGACAATGCCAAAGAAGAAGCCTCGCCCGGAGAAGGACTACTTTATACGTGGGACGCCGCTATGAATAGTAAAGCTGAAGAACGAGCACAAGGCGTTTGCCCGACTGGGTGGCATGTGCCGAGTGAGTGTGAGTTTACATTAGCATTTGAAAGCAACACTAATGCTGAAGAAAAACTTTCAAGAACAATCTCAGTCTCTGCCTATAACCATAAGAGGAATTTAGCAATGGAAAAAGAAACAAACAACAAGCTGTGGACATCAAGCCAGCTTCCTTCTGACTGGAAAATTTTTGTTTCACCAAACTACGGTACCGTTACAAGCTCTAAATTTTTTCCAAATGGATCACAATACAATGCTTTGTCTTTAAAGTGTCTCAAAAATTAAACACCCTAGTGGAGGCAGGGGGAATCGAACCCACTGTCATTCCGAACTTGATTTGAGATCCATTACTTACCAACATCAATATTAGGCGTGGATTCCTGCCTACCACCCAGGTGATCACTCTCTTGAGCAAAGCTCAATTCTCCTAGACGCAGGAACGACAGACACGTGGGATTTTTTAAAATTCTCTCATTCTGAATTCTAATTTCTGGAGTCTTCTTTTATAGTTCGACTCCATGATAGATAACGCTCATTTACTCGAAGGCCTGAACCCACCACAGCTTGAGGCCGTACAAACCTTGAGTGGTCCTTTACTGGTGCTCGCCGGTGCCGGGAGTGGAAAAACAAAGGTCTTAACGGCTCGAATAGCCAACTTAATGGCCCACGGTACACCTGCCGATAACATCTTAGCGGTTACCTTTACTAATAAAGCCGCCAAAGAAATGCAGGCTCGAGTAGAAAAACTTATTCCCAGAGGAAGAGCGCCCAGTATTGGAACCTTTCATTCTATAGGGGTTCGGATTTTAAGAAAAGACATCGAGCACTTAGGACAAGGTTACACCCGCAGCTTTGTGATTTTTGACAGCGATGATTGCTTGAACTTACTAAAGATGAGTATGCGCGAACGCCACTATGATATTAAAGAGTTCAAACCAAAGGCGATTTTGAGTCACTTTAGCGCGATTAAAAGTTCTCTTTGTAGCCCGCAAGAACACTTTGAAACGGTTGGCATGGGCAGCAATAAATTTACTGATGTGGTTTCGGAACTCTTTCCCGTACATCAGCGTAAACTTGTCGAGCACAACGCTTTAGATTTTGATGACCTACTTATAAAGGTAGTCCGACTGTGGGAAGACGAAGAGAATAATACCCTTAAATATTACCAACAACGGTGGCCACACGTGCTCGTAGACGAGTATCAAGATACCAACTTTGCGCAGTACCGCTTGATTCGTTTACTGTGTGATGAAAATCAAAATTTATGTGTGGTAGGAGATGATCATCAATCTATTTACTCTTTTCGAGGGGCTGATTACCGCAATATTTTAGATTTTGAGCGAGACTTTCCCGACGCTAAAACGGTTAAGCTAGAACAAAACTACCGTTCGAGTGCTAACATACTTAACAATGCCAATAAGCTGATTGGCCATAATCAAACCGGGCACGCTAAAAACCTGTGGACGGAGCAAGACCCAGGGGAAC
>Ga0307935_1000248_pt1 | contig 25989 bp, 22 predicted proteins | sample OrgLakmetageno92_FD_201827 | JGI IMG/M metagenome (GOLD analysis project Ga0307935, IMG submission 201827) | Saline water microbial communities from Organic Lake, Antarctica - #92 | ecosystem: Environmental > Aquatic > Non-marine Saline and Alkaline > Saline | place: Antarctica: Organic Lake...
GGTTGGGTATTTTTTCTTATATTGAGGACTCAAAGAGCGAAACAAACCAATTTAACAGTGGATATAACAAAAAAACATAAAAATCAAAAAGACTATTACCTTTCTCTTTGCATGGCTCTTTCGGGGCTGGTAAAAAAAGATAATCGTCTAACTGCAAGAGAGGCTGAGTTTTTATCTGAGTGTTGCTGTTTGCACCAAAGCGGTGCAGACTTGAACGACCCCAGTGTAATATTTGAGCATTTCTTGGGGAAAGGTTTGTTGAGTGATAGGCAGTTGATAAGTAACTACAAGACCCGATTAGGTATTAAAAAGTGGGTAGAAACAGGTTACAAGAAATATCAGCTACCTAAGATGTTGCGAGAAAAGCCAAATGGTTTTAATATAGAACTGAGAATAGAGGATGGGGAAGAAGAGTAAAGACATAGCGTGGAAAAACGATAAAATTGGGCGTGTTTTTAATGAGGCGGCAAAAAAGTTTGACGTACCTCCATCACAAGTGAGTGAGATATTTTACTGTATGTTTGAGGATGTGTCGGAAGTTTTGAAACAAGATGACTTTCCAATCATACGGATTCCAAAGATAGGTGTTTTGGAGCCATCTATAAGGAAGATAAAAAACAACTTAAAAAGGATTGAGTACGCTTATCAAAAGTATTGTTATGAGGATTGTGACACCAAGAGGTGTAGGGAAATGCAAGCTAAGATAAACAAATACAAAAGGTCTTTAAGTAGAAGAATAAAAGAAATTAAGCGGCAAAAGGAAAACAAAAAAATCCGTAAAAATAAATTTCAGAACAATAAAAACAGTATTATATGGGAATGATTAGTAAAGAAGGAGTATTAGAAGGTTCGGGAAAAAGACAAGAAAGCCAAGATGAAATGGTGAATATGTTTTTAGGTTTTGACCAGCAAGATTATAAAAACCTCAAGAAAAGTTTTGATACTTTCTTAGACCAAGAGGTTAACCCTTTGTGGGATAATTACATTTTGCAAAAAGACAATGTAGTGGTTCAAGTATTTTCTTTTAACCCTATGGACCACAAGGAAGATTCAGTTGAATTATTTTTGGCTCATGGTAGAACTAATAAAGAGTTGCACACGATAAGTTTCCCACTCGGTGTTGTTTTGGCGGCAGGTGAAAATGCTGTGTATTTGAAAGATGGTAAAGAGGTTAGGTATCAGAAAGGCGATGTTATAAAACTAAAAGACAAGGACTCTCGTGTGGTTAAAAACCCAACGTATGAGCAGTGGATAAGTACAGACTATGAGGATAGTAATATGAAAAAGGTAGGTAAAGAGCCTCCTGCTAAGATAAGCAATCTGCATAGGTCGTTTGGCAAGTACCGTTGCAAAGTAAACCCTTTTGATTCTGTTTTTAATAGAGAGGATATGTTTACTTTTGATTTACCGAGTATGTACGTTGAGGGTGTCATTTTGGAACCTAAAGCCTTTTTGAAGTAGGATGGGTGTTTTAACAGCGATACTGTTTTCAATTGCAGTGGTGTATGGGATAGGAGTGTTGATTGCTTTTATTTCTACTTCTGGAACTTTGGAGGTAAAAACAATTGACATTCTGAGCCCAATCAAGTGGTATAGTTATGTGGTTGGTAGTGTTAAGGGTTCTTATTTAAAGCCTCACATAATTGAGCAGTATGCTTTGAGGTTTAATGATGATGAGTGTAGTAAGTGCATTGAAAACGGCAAATGTTCCCATTGTGGGTGCGATATGCCTGAGAGGGCTTTAGTGGCATTTGAGAGTTGTAGTGCAGGTAATTGGGGTCCTATTATAAAAGATGAACAACAGTACAAAGAGTTTAGGAAAGAACATCCAGTAACAATAAAAATTAGCTATGGCGAACAGCAATGAATTTGAATCTCGGATTGTGGATATAGGCACAATAGTTTCGGGGTCTAAAAAGAATGAAGTGTTTTGGAAATTTAAAAATCTCACCAAAGAGGGGATAGCAAAAAACGATGATGGAACTTTTGCTATTGTTCCTGCTTGTGGATGCACAGCAGATATTGAGGTTCAAAGTGGAGGTATAAAAGCCTTATACAATGATGGCGGCAAGAATAAAGGAGATATTTTAAAACGATTAAGAGTATTTACAAAAGACACAAATGGAGACATACCGTTAAAGAAAAAGAATAATAGGGGGGTAAAGACTTATAACTTCAACCATCCTCATGTAGTCTTATCTTTTGCGGCTAATGTTCAATAAAGTTCTTCGCTGCTCGTAGGGGGAGTTCAATGCCAGTGCTTACGGCAACTTCCATCCCACGAGTCAAACAATTGACATGGAATGGAAACTGATAGAAGGGAGTGTAGATAAACCGTTCTTTGAGCAGAACCCTGACTTAGCGTATTTTTCTGTAATTAAAAGATTGATTAAGAAATTCAACAAGGGTAATGCAGGGAAGATAATGTGGGCGGTTTATATGACCGAGGATATTGAGGGTGCTTTTTACGGAAGACCTATTGAAGAGAAGAGGTCAGAGGTACAATCCAACTTCTTGCAAGATGTAGACAATTTTGATTGGGAAGATGGCACTGTACAAAAAGTTGTAGAGGAGTACCCTAAGATAGCGATGCCCCCAAAAAAGAGGCGGTACAAAAGATTACAAGATATATTTGACCTTATGATTACTGATTTAGAAACTGGTGGGGATGAAAACGGCAAGTCTAAATACAGCACCAATGATTTAAAAAACTTACAAGCGGTTCTCACCAAAGCTGAAGATGAGTGGGAAAAAGAGTCAGATAAGTTATCAAGTGAGCGTGGTAGGCAAAAGTCTAACGACACGTTTTGGGGAAGTAAGTAATGGCAGTAAAAGACTTAAATACAATAGAGCCTGTTAGGCTAATACCTTTCGACTTATATAATATAAGTGACTTCTTAATAGATGAGCATCCAGAGATACACCCTTCCAATCCGAGGTACAAGGTGTATTGGCGTGACCACATGGAAGACTGTATCATTGGGAAGTGGGGGGATGATTCTGATGGGGATAAAGGAGGTTGGAGGTGGTGTCCTGGCAACCTCTATTTCTATGTTAATGACTGCGTGATAATGAAAGAGGCAGATGGTAATTCTCAAGAAGAGATTAAACCTTTTCTAAGAGACATAGAGTGGCTAATTTATTATTCCTTGGCAGAGTGTCAAGGATTTTCTGGTTTTGAAGGGGATGACGAATATACTTGTTACAGACCTATTGGTAAGAAAGAGAAAGGGGAAGAGTTATTAGGCATAGAGGAGTTGTGGATAGAGAAGTACAGTAATGTGCTTAAAAACAAAGATGGGGAATACAAAAAGTATATAGAGGCACGAGAGTATTTATATAAGACCCACGACAAGCCCTTGGGCAAGCCTTTATATTATAACCAAACACAAGACTTTCTTTTGTTCTCTACGAGGGGTGGAGGTAAGTCTTACGGCCTTGCAGGGGATTTAACATACAGGTTTACTTTTGGAGGTGCAAGGAGCATTGAAGATTTCTTGTCTGAAGACAGCAAATCAGTTTCAGTTGTAGGGGCAGGTAAAAAAGAAAAGTCCTCAGCGTTCTTAAAGAAATTTGAGAACATGTATGAGAACTTGCGAAAAAATATAGGGGCTTACAACAAAGTAACCCCCAATATAAATGGGCCTTTGTACAGACCCACTGAGGGTTCTTTAAGTGCTAACTCTTCTTCGGGGGTGACAAACAGAGTCACAATAGAAGGGGGAGGTGGTAAAGTAGGTCCTGGCTCTGAGATACATCATGTTTCATTTAACTCTGACCCGTCAGCGGCAGCAGGGTATAGAGCGAACGTATATGTTGAGGAAGTCGGACTTTGCCCGAATTTTAAAAAAGTGCATGGTGAGAACCAAGCAACAATGGAAAGTGACTCACGATTTGCCTTTGCTTGTTACATTGGTACAGGGGGTCAAGTAGAAAAAACAAAAGAGGTTCAAGAGGTTTTTGAGAACCCACGAAGTTTTAATGTTCTACCTTTCATTGATAATTTTTCGGGTAGCTATAGAGAGATAGGTTGTTTTATTCCAGCCCCTTATAGAAAGAATATTTATAAGGACAAGAATGGAAACACAGATTATAAGAAAGCATATGCTGATGAGGTAAAGCAGCGTATTGCTAAAAAGAAGAAAAGTTCTGCGGCTTACGAAGACCATTGTATATCTTGGCCAATTTACCCACAGGAAATGTTTTTATCTTCTGAGGGGAATCCGTTTCCAACAGACATGGTTGATGATAGACTTATAGAGTTAAAGTCTAATGATTCTTATGAGTGGAAAAAGAAAGCTATAGTTTGCAACATAGAATATACAAACTCTGAAAAGACAGAGGCAAATTACTACGAAGATAAAAGAGGTGTTTTAAAACCAGTAGTTAGACATAACGAAGAGAATAATGTAGAAGGTAGTTTGATAGAGGGAGCATTTGTTATTTACGAACCCCCAATGCCGAACAGACCTTCTCTTTTTGAGAACCCACCTTTGTACATGACATTCTATGACCCTGTGTTAAATGATGAAGGAGGTTCTTCTTTATGTGTAGCAACAGTGTTTAAGATGTTTGATTTTTCAGGGGATGACAAAGACATTAAGTTTAACATTGTAGCTGAGTGGGTGGGAAGGAAAATTGATACGGACGACAACCACGACCAAGCATTTAAGCTGGCGGCTTTATATAACAGTAGGCTGTTGCCTGAGACAAATATAAAAGATGTAAAGCGTTTTGCCACCAAGACGGGTAGGTATAATATGTTAGAAGACACACCTTGGGGTGCTTTAGGGGAGATAACTAAGGTGACTAAATATCAGGACAAAGGAGTGCCTGTAAAGAAAGGAATGATACCTTACCTTGAAAGATACCTAAACGACCTTCTGCGGCAAAATGTGACGTTCTCAGAGGACTTTGAGTATGTAGGAAAAGAAGGGTTAGAATATAATGTAAAAGCTATGGTTGAGGAATGTTATTCTCTTAGGTTTTTAGAAGAGCTTAAATTCTACCGTAGGTCGGGTAACTATGATTATGTCTCTACAATGATGCTGGCTGCTTTGTGGGTAAAAGAGTTAGAGATACAACCAGTACAACAATATACAGAACAAGAAAAGAACAACAAGATAAACGAATTAGCTGGAATAATGAACAATTGGAACAATGAAATAAAAGAGAACACCGCATTCAACCGTTAATTATGGCAGGGAAAAACATAGGTGGGGACATGAACTCACCAAGATACTTAGACGAATACAATCCACATTTAGACTTAACTGTTTCTGAGCATAAGAAACGAAAGAATGACTATGATTGGGCTAAATACATGATGGATTATTTCATGACTTTTGATAATAAGAGTCGTGAAGATTTGGAGAAGTATGATGAGCGTTGGGAGTTGCACAGAGGAAGTTGGAGTAAGTTAGAGAAATACGAGGAAGACCTCAGTTTTAAGTATGAGGGTCAAGAGTACGGTATAAAAGGGCTAAAGATGCGGCACTTTCCTATTATCAATAGGGTGTCGATGAATATCTTGGGGGGAATAATTTCCAACCCTTTAATTACAATGGTAAAGGACTTTTCGCCAAAAAGCAAAAATTACAGAGAAAGACAGAAATTAGAGTTTGCTCAGAACTACGCTTATGATAAGTTAGTAAAGCCTAGAATACAAAAAATACAACAGGAGTTTTTACAAGAGATAGGTGAAGAAGCTGTAGAAAATGCGACACCAGAGCAGCAACAAGCTATACAACAAGAGTTAGGCAATAGAATAGATTCTTTGGTTCCTGAAGACTTAAAAATGGCGATTGACACTCAGTTGTCGCCCGAAGAAAGAATAGGACAAAAGTTCTTGGAACACTTTGTAAAGGAAGAGAAAGTTAATGAGAAATTTAGCTTAGGTGCAGAAGATGCAGTTGTTAATGCGGAAGAGTATTACCGAATAAACATAATCAATGGCAAACCTCGAATGGAGGTTCTTAATTCTAAGTATGTAGACTTTGGTGGCAGTGAGCATGTAGAGTTTTGCGAAGATGCTACATACGCTAAATATGAGCAGTATTTAACGCCACAAGACGTTATACAGAAGTATGGCAAGCACTTAGTCAAAAAAGACATAAAAGAGCTTGAGACGCTGTTTAACAACTTCACATCGGGCGGTTACAACAGAAGTCAAGAACAGTGGGAGAATTTAAGCCTTACTGAATACATGGCAGATAATCCTGCGATAGAAGATTTCATAAGAAGTTCGGGGGTTTATACAAAAGAAGGTCAGGATAAACTAAAATACCTATATGCTAAAGTTGGGGGTCTTGGGGGTGGAAACCACAGGAACACAACTTATTGGGGTATAAGAGAGACTTATGTAACATGGAAGTGGCTGCGCCACATGAAAATGGTTACACGAGTTATAAACGGTAAAGAGGTTGAAGTTTTCAAAGACCATCATTATAAAAAGAACGCTTCTAAAGGAGATATTAAGATAAAAGAAATAATGGTTCCTCAAGTGTGGCATGGAGTTACTTTGGGGGAAACAGGCAGTGATTTAAAGATAATGGTAGAACCTTTCCCTTATCAGTATAATTCTTTGAAAGACCCTTTCGATGTAAAGCTGCCTATCTTTGGATGTAAGTTTAACACACACCGAAACAACACAAAAAACATTTCCTTTATAGATTTGGGAATGCCTTTTCAGTTTGAGTACAATTCGCTGAAACGAGATTGGGAGAAGTTTAGACGTACAAACATTGGAAAAGTACTGTTAGGCACAGTCAATATGATTCCTGATAACATGTCTCCTGGCGACTTCTATGGGATGCTACAAAACTTAAAGTTAGGTCTTGTATCAGACAAATACGAAGGTAAACAAGGGCGAGGGCTAGAAGGCTTGAAGGGTGTTGATTTATCACAAGGGCAGGAGATGCTTGAAGTGTTAAAAGACATGGAGATGGTTAAAGAGGACATGTATGAAGCCATGTACTTTAACAAACACAAGTTAGGTCAAGGGGGTCAGTATTCAACAGCCACACAAACACAAGTTAACGTACAGGCTGTTGATGCACAGCTTTCAAAATTTCATGATAAGCGGCGGCAGATAAAAGAAAGAGTGTTATTGTTTGCATTGAACTTAACAATAGCTGCTTATCACGATGATGATGACAAAAAAGCCCAAGTGTTAGATGATATGTCTATTGCTTACTTAGAAACCAACTATGAGTTTTTAAGTATAACTGAGTGGGCTGTTCATGTTGTCGATGACTATAAAGAGTCAAGACGACTAGAGCAAGTGAGAATGCAGATTCAGGCATTCATACAAAATGGTGCTACCACAAAAGACATTATAGCTATCATGAGAGCTTCTTCACTTTCGGAGTTACAAGAGATTGCCGAGAGAATTGATAAGAAGAAAGAGGAGCAAGTTAACAAGCAACGTCAGCATGAAAGTTCTATGATTGACAAGCAGAACCAATATGCACAGAAGTTGGCAGAGTTCCAGCAGAACAAAGAAGATGTTCGCAAGCAAGCTGAGTTGGATGCCTCTATCAAGAGAGCAGAGCTTTCAGCACAGCAAATGGAGAGAGCCGCAGACATCAATCAGAATAATATTGCGGACAGCACAGAGAACGCAAGAGCGAAGTTATCTGCGGAAGAAAGGATGAAACAACGTGAATTAGAGTACAAAAGGTGGGAGACACTACAGAAATTGAGAGATAAATAACCACTATATATTATAAGTTTGAAAATAAATGTATCAAATAATTTGGTAAAGTTAACATTTTGCCGTATAATTGTTAACAGAACACCGAAAGCATATAAAACAATAAGTGATGGGAAAAAGTATATTTAATAATGATTCTGGTGGGGACACCCCATTTGAGTTATTAACATCAGAAGAACCGAAGAAAGATGAAAAAGAGGAAGTCGTACAAGAAGGGCGGAAAAGTGAAGAAGTACAAGAAGGGCGGAAAAGTAATGTGCAAGACCAAAAAGGCTTTCAAGAGGAAGAAGTAGAAGATACTCCTTTAGAGGATATTACAGATACGTCTGGCCAAGAGGAAGAAGAGCAGGAAGATGAGAAAGACATATCGGATGATTTTGAAGTAGAGGTTGAACAAGGGGTAGAGAAGCCCATAACAAACCTTTTAAAAGAGCGAGGGTATTTACCCGAAGATTTTGAGTTTAAAGAAGGGTTTACCAATGAAGATTTGGAAGAAGCTCTTGTAGCGAACTTAAATGAGAAAGCTCGGCAAGAAATACGGGCCGAAGTTGCTGAGGATTTAAGAAACAACGGAGTAGACCCACAGCTTGCGGAACTAAATAAGATAAAGTCTTACGGTGTTTCACAAGACGAGTTAGAGAAACTTGACTATTACGACAGGTTATCTAATATTTCTGTTTCAGAGGACAATGAGAACTTTGACGACATCATGGAAAAGATGTCTTTAGCATATTTCGAGCAAAAAGGTTTTGACCAAAACGATGCGAAACGATATGCGACAAAAGACTTAGAGGAGTTTGAGCCAGAAGAGTTAATGGAGAAGTATAAAGGTTATTTTTCAAAAGAGAGTAAATCTTTAAACTCTTCAATAAAGTCTAAAATAGAGCAAGGACGAGAAAACGAACAGAAGTCTAAAGCAGAGGAAGCTCAAAAACTTAGAAGTCTTTTAGACAAAGGCGAGATAAAAGGCCAAAAGTATTCTAAGGAGCAAATGGACATAGTAAGAGAGCAAATGTTCAAGAAGTCAGAAGTAGTTGAACTGCCTGGCGGAAAGAAGATAAAAGTAACTCCACTTAAAAAGAAAAAGATGGAGTTGGAGAATGACCCAGAGGCTGCTTTGAAAGCAAATATCGACTTTATATTAGGGCACGATATTAAAACTGCCGAGAAGAAAGGAGAAAATAAGGGCAAAAGAAAATTCATTAACGAATTAAATAAATCATTAAAAGTCAAGCAAAAAAGCACAGGTGATACTTTCAACCAAGTTTTTGAGCGGATACAGTAATTAGAAATAAGAAGTCCATAGGGTTTACCCCGTGGATGAATTGTTAAATAAATAAAAATAATAGGGAAGGGCATTTCCCAACAGTCGCAAACGTGGGTCATTAGGTCGAGCGTTGGCTGTACAATCTTCAGAGATTCGTCTCTAAGAGTATGTCAAAATAATAATAATTAAAATCTAACCATGACTAATCCTTTAGAAAATAAGTTTACGATTTACCGTCAAAACGGGGATAAAAATTCTAAGATTTACAAGAATTTAGACTTGGCTCACATGTTCCAAGTATTCCCTGAAATATGTGACTATGAGATGTTGGAACCTGCGATGCGCAGAGTTGCTAGTTATTCTCGACCTCATATTATAGGACAAGATGGTACTATGATGCGAGTTTTTGAAGAGCGTGCTGTTATACAGGACTTCAACAAAGACTATGCACAGTGGAGGCTTTACACGGAAGATTCGGACATCCGAACTTTCTTTGCGAAGAACTTAGAGCCTAAAGATGCTGAGTCAGGTGTTGGTGAATCAACATTTGAATTTGGACTTGACACTGACAACTTAGGTCCTCGTGACGTTATTATATTTGAAGATTATCGTGATGTACCTATTCTGATCACATCTCATCCAGACCCAATTGAAGCAAATGTGTTCGCTTACGAAGGCAAGTTGATTAACACAGAAGCAGAGTTCATTAACTTTTCTGACATTCAGTTAGGTAAGCGTATCATCCAAATTGGTTCTCTTCGAGGAGAGGCTGCTATTGAGCGTGGTAACGTAACGTTGAACGGTGGAAACTCTTATGTAGAGTTTGAAGCTCCAATGACAGAGATGGGTTGGCAGATGAAGGTTACGGATAAGGCGTGGAAAGCGGCTAATGATTTCGTAATCGAACCAAGCGAAAAGAATACAGAGGTTATGAATGCCTTAACAGAGAATTTGGGGAGTGCTAAGAGCATCCTTCACTCTGAGTTGGAACAGAAGTTCTTTAGAGCAACTAACCGACAAATTGATATGTGGCTTACTTATGGTAGGTCAGCAAACCGTTTCTCTTCTGAGTTCCTAGATGGACTTACAGAGCGTAACATGAATGCAGGGCCTGGACTTTATGAGTACCTTGAGTCTGCACACCGTGACGAATATCCAGTAGATAACGGCAATTTAGATATTTTCCGAAACTTCTTGAAGCGAGTTTGGCATAACAAAGTAAACGAACAAGACCGAGTGGTTGACGTTTACACAGGTTCTGCGGGACTTGAGTTAGTTCAAAAGTGGTGTCGTGCAGAAGATATTGATGCAGTACATCAGACAGAGGATTTACACTACACCAAAGAAGGTGGGTATTTTGAAGGCCGACAAGGTGTGGTTATTGGTAAGAAACAATACATAGGGTTCTACATTGAGCCTTTTGGTTTGGTTCGTTTCCATCACCTACCGTTCTTAGACAGTAACGCTGTAGAGACACGGATGTATAAAAACTATCCAATTTCTTCTTACCAGTTCTTGATTTTTGATTTTGGTTATGGAGATGTCCGAGACGACTCTAACATTGCTATTCTTCGAGATCAGCAGGAAGAACAGTTTGGTGTAGGACTTGGTTCTTGGGGACCTTTCGGTGGAACTCTAAATGGAGATTCCCGACTAAGCACAATGCAGAACACTCTTGGAAAAGAGCGAGCGTATGAGTACATACGTGATAGTAAAATGGGTTTCATAGTCAAGGACACCAGCTCAATGCTGTGGCTACAACCTGCAATTTCATAAACAAAAAGCAATACAACAATGGCGATTTTTACATTAACGTACACGAAGAAGAACAGTCTTTTGAAGGCAGTTCGGATGCCTGAACTCAAACGTGAGAACGGGGAAATCAAAGATTCTAGGGTTTATAAAGGTGATGCAATACCTGGGACCGTGCAGGGTCGGTGTATCAAGTTCGATACTGAGAAAAACAGATTCCCTATCACAATTGAAGACGATAAGTTACAAGATATTGTAAAAGAGGCGGCCTTGTTTGATAGTGACGGCAACCAAATTTTAGAGTGCAATGTGAGGAACAGACGAGATAAGTTTCTTACACATCCTGAAATGAAAGTTTACTTTGAAAGCGGTACGGCTAGTTTAGAGGATGAGACCCCTAAAGGAAAGATTTGGGATAATTACACCAATAACCAAAGTGATTTTAGAGGTAAGAAAAAACCTAATGAGCGTTTAGGCGCAAAGGACGTATCTGCCCAAGTGACCAAGGTTAATAATGTTGACTACGAAACTGCGGTTGAACAAGATAATTTAGATGTGTACACGAAAGCCTCTAAGTTACGTGCAGCTTGCGACTATGATAAGAGTGTGAAAATACTCAAAGGTATGGGAGTTAACTTCCGAGGTAACAACCCTTCGCCTGAATCTGTTGAGCAAACGCTGACTAAGAAAGTCTTTGTTGAAGGTGAGTATAAAGCACGAGGTTCTAACAAGCGTAACATTGAGTTATTCATTGAACTTGCAGAAACAAGTGATGATGAACTGTCAATCAAAGGTTTGATTAAGGATGCTCGAACTAACCGAATTATAGTTAAGAAGTCAAACAATTACTTATACGGTGAGGTTCCTTTAGGCTCTAACTTAGAAGAGGTTGAAGAGTATTTGTCAGACCCAGACCACAAAGATATTTGGAGTGAGATTTACGCTGACTTGTACGTTGACGAGGAATAATGAAAAATGGTAAGTGCTAACAGTTTAGTTTACGACTTCGACAGGGAGTTCGCTCGGTTTAATACGGCTGCTTCAAAGAATTTGAGGTTGTTAGACAAGATAAGGATAATAAATAAGGCACAAGATATTTATGTTGAGGGGAAAGCCCAACTTGCTGAAAGTGACTCAAAAGTAAGGGCAGAGCTAAGAGACATTGAAGAGAAAGATATAGAGTTAAGCTTGGTTGAGGAGGGAGATAAGTTTAACATATACAAAATACCTGAAGGAGTTTTAAAGTTTTTGCGGCAATCAATAGATGCCACAAAAGAAGGTTGTGGGGAAAAGAAATATATACCTGTAACAATATTTAGGACAAATGATTTAGGTAGAGCAAGGGCTGACTTTAATTGGAAAAGCAGCTTTGCTTGGGAGACGGTGATAGGAGATGAAGGGAGGAAAGGTCTTTATGTTTGGCACGAGGGAGATTTTGGCATAGATAGGGTTTATGTAGATTACATAAGAAAACCTAACGAGATACATGCTCCTGATTTAAAGTTGCCGAATAAAAGTTATAAGGATTGGAACGGAGTGCTTAGGACTGAGAATCAAGATTGTGAATTAAGTTCTGCATACCAAGCCAAAGACCTGATTGATATAGCTGTTTTAGTTGCACAATCAACTGTTGCCGATGTATCTAATTTTCAAACAAAAGTAAGCGAAATAATAAACACAAGGCGTACAGCCTCATTCTAACAAACTTAAAATTTTAATAATGGGTTCTTTTAATAGAAATTCTTTTTTAGCAACCAAAGGCAATATGTCCGTAAAGTCTGGTGGTGAAGTAGTATGGACTAAATATGGTGCTAATGTTGCGCCTGGTGAGTTCATAGTCTATGACCCGAAGAAAAATATTTCTCTTAGCGTGGCAGACTTAGACACGGCGACAGATGTTCGTATGGGTGTAGGTATTCGTCAACACAACAGCCTTGACAAGGTAGTCACTACTATCAAGCATGTTGGTGGTGAAAACTTTAACGCAAAGCGAGATAAAGTAAGTATTAAAGCTACAGCACCTTCTTGCGGTTGCTCTCAAGTTGTGGATATATTCCCTACTTGTTTGGAATGTAATGAGAATTATAGTTTGGGTATTGCTTTAGATGACTATCTTGTTCGCTCAAGGTATGATTTCAACGACATAGCTAACTATGTATTCACTGCGGAGACACTTTGTGGCGATTGCGATGATTGCACAGAAGAAGCTGATGCGTTGCAGTTGATGCAAGCATTGAAAGACAAGATTAATAAAACATATAGCACTGAGTTGAAAAACCGACCTTTGCCGAGGTTTAACCCCGAAGAAGGCGAATATCAGCCATTCAAGGCTGCTGTTCTTTACGCTCAGTCTTACAACTATAACTTACCTTTAAGTTCAAGCTCTTGTGAGAACTGCGGCTTCCTTCCTGCAATTGGAGGGGTTACGGTAAATGGTGTAACAACTACGTTTGTAAACACACTTGACCCAGCAGATAACACTCGAAGTTTAATAACACAAGCACATGCTTTGCGAGAGCAGTTGAATGATGCCTTGGAAGTTGTTGGTGGTTCGGCTTTCCTTGAGGAGAGTTCTTTGGCTTGCTGCCCATACCGATTGGAAGTGAATACTTGCGATGATGGGTTTGAGCTTCTTGACGATGAAGGTGTAACAATCACTCCTGATAGCACTTCTAATCCTTTACAAGCAGTTACCAAAGATGGCAGCTACAAGACTTGTTCAGGGAACAGTTCTACTTTCACACCAACCGTAGGATTGCGTATCTTTGTAGAGCCTGTAACTTGGGAAACTACTGATGAGGTGTTGCGAAACACTAATGAGGTAATCCCTAACAGTTGGATTCGTTCAATTGACGTACAGCCTTTAGGAGATGCTTGGGAAAACGGTGCTTTCAATAAAGTGCAAGTTTGTGAGCCTGAGAATCTTTTAGGGAGTGGTTTAGTACACCAGTACCAAGAAGTTCGTACAGAGCATCAGGGAGGAACAGGTCGTAACAAAAGACGCTCTAACAGAAACACAGGGTTGAACAACATACCTGATAAGTTCTCTAACGCTTCAAGTGCGATGTTCGATGCTCAAGAGTCTTATTGTATCTATGCAATTACCGAAGACATCACACAAGCTCAAAGTCTAAGTTCAGGTTTGACACGAAACAACCGAGATGTGACTTACTTGGGTGTACCTCAAGGAGACACTACTACTCAACAGAGTGTGGAGTTGTATGTGAACAAGTTAAACAGCCTTGGTTATTTCAGTGAGTTTGCAACATGTTTGGGGATTGTTGATGATGTAGTTAATGACGCAACAGAGGCTGTAGAGTCTACAGTTGATGTTTCAACTAACGACACAACAGATTACTCCGATTGCACTGCGGTAACTTACGAGACATCTGACATTGTAAATGCAGGAACAGTCTCTATAACTAATGCAGGTGTGCTTTCCTTCACACCGACAGCAGCAGGAGAGTTCCGAATTACTTACAAAGTATTCTGTGATGGTGTACTTGTGGGAGCTGGTTCTGTAACAGGTGATGCTGCGGCAGCATAAGAAAACATACATTAAAATAGAAGGCCCTTCTCATTAATTTGGGGAGGGGTTCTTTCAAATAAAAAGTACCATGAAAAAGAATAAGAATAACGTTATATTTAAACCTTCTTCTAACATTGTTAATAAGAAAGGAGAACAGATAGGTAGTTTAGAGGAGGCTTTGAAGATAGTTTCTTGCAACTTATTTTTTGATGTTGAGATAGGTGCTATTGGTATTCGAGATGCTGTCACAAAAGAAGTTAAATATATGATTTTGGAGGACGGTTCTTTGACGTTCAAAGATACACGACAAGAAGTTTGTGACGTAATAAACAGTTAATAGATGGTATGCTCATGTATAAAAAACCAATATGATGCGTATATCTCAAACAAAGGCTCTGATGTAATTGTCTACGAAGATATGAGTTTATGGATGAGGGAAGAGGGTTATGAAATACCTTCTGAATATTCTGTAAAGATAACAACACCATCTGGTTTTAGCGAAACATTAGATTTAAAAGTAGGCTGTAGGAACTTAATCACTACAGCCCATCTTTTTGGAGGGCAACAGGAAGGTTGCTTTGAAGATGGGTTTTACTGCTTTGAAACAGAGAGTTGCGGCGTAAGTTACAAGATAAGTAGAGCTTACCTACCCAACACACAATGCACCATAGATTACTTAGCAGCTACAGCTAAGACAGATGCAGATTTCGATAGACTGTTTAGGTTTAATAGTTTGATGGAGTCTGTAAAGATTAACGCCTCTGAGGGCAATGAAATTGTTGCTGAAGAGATTTTAGATTTATTGATGAAACAGTTAGATAGGTTCAGTTGTGAATAACACAAGTAATTTTTTTGGTTGCAGAGAAACATCGGATGATTTTTGTGTTGATTTGAAACAAGATGATTTACTTAACACCATTGAAAGAGCCAATCACGCTATTGCAAAGTATGGAAAAGGTGTGGTTGAGAAGATACTTTGGGGTTATTCTTTCCCTGTAGTTTCAAAAGAGGATTACACTAAGTTAGTTATTTACAGAGGCGCATTAAAGAGATACAGACAAGATTTAATAACCGAGTCAAGAGGGTGTTTAAAACCTTCTGAGGCGAAGTACATGGCAGAGAGAGTTTCAATACTTTCAGACAAAGCGAACTGCCCTAAGAAATACAGTACATTAGAATCTGATTACACAAATGTTGATACGGATGATATTTGTGTGGCTTACGAGGCTTGGGAAAAAGCGATGTTTGTAAAAATGCCCCAAGTTATTGCGAAGGTTGAGCTGAAAGAATGCTTAAAGTTCGTGTACGACTTAAAAGTGAGTCTTGAAAAAGATTATGTATTTAAGATACTTCACGACATATCCGTAGAACAGAAAGCTGCTTGCGATATAAATTACAATGTTAAGGTATCTACACAAGATTGTAAATTTGAATATAATGTTATTTCTCAAAAGCAATCCTGCGACATAGATTTTGACCTTTATGTTAATTTGAGAGAGTGTGGGTTAAGTTATGACTTAATCTCCGAGTTGGTAGAATGTGGCATATCTCCCCGATATAATGTGAAAGACCAAACGATATATTTTGAAACATTAAGCGGCAACACATATGACCTTAACGACCTCCACTCCTTAGATAAGATTAAATTTAGATAGATGGCTACTTCCTATAAAGAATACAAAATATCACTAACAAACATAACTGCTGTAGGCTCTACTTGCAAAGATTTTACAATCGAGTGGGAAGAGTTGGCTTGCGGTGTTGTTGTATGTGAAGAGAAAAACGGTATACTTACAATTCAAATCCCAAAAGGTTGCGAGGGAGAATGTTTAGAGGGTATTATAACTTGTAACGAGCCTTGTACTAATTGTGTACCTCAACGAGTTACTGTTTGTCCTTGTAACACACCTGCTGATTGTGATGATTGTTCTTCTTGTATTGACAATCTTTGTGTTAGTGTTTGTGATGATGAGGAGTTTTGTGAGGATGGTATTTGTAAGGAATGTAATGATGCTAATCCTTGTGAGGGCGATAAAGTTTGTGTTGGCGGCGAATGTGTTTGTCCAAGCGGAACTTTTGAGACTGATAAGGGAGAGTGCTGGCCTTGTGACCCCAATGACGTACCGAACTGTTATATTTGCACAAGAGAAGGTTTAATACCTGTTGAGTGTAAAGATGGCGAAGTATGTGACCCCAATGATGGGAAATGTAAAGAATGTATAGGAACAGGAGATTGCGGAGACAATGAAGTTTGCGAAGACGGAGATTGTGTTTGTGAGCAAGGTTTTTATCGTGACCCAATAACAGGAGATTGTATAGAGTCCCCTGATTGCGAGTCTGATGAAGATTGCCCTGACTGTTTTGTATGTGACCAATTTGGGAATTGTGTTCCTAAGCAATGCCCTGATGGACAGGTATGCGACCCTTCTGATGGTAAATGCAAGACTCCTTGTGAGGATGGTACAGACTGTCCTAATGGAGAAGGTTGCGACCCCGATACAGGGTTTTGTGAGGAATGTGCAGACCAAGATTGCTCTACACCTGATTGTGCGAAGCTATTAGGTTGTGAGTGTGATGGTAGTGATAACTGCGTAGATATAGATAATTGTACAGGAGATTGTAACAACAGTTTTGACTGTGGTCCAGGGTGTGTTTGTCATGAAGGACAGTGTGTAAGTTGTAAGAACTTCCCTTGTAATGGATGTGACGTTCCTGGGTGTGAGTGTTTGAACGGAGTAGATTGCGTAGAAGACCCTGATTATACTTGCCAAGATGAGTTTGAGGTTCGTAAGTCTGAGAACGGATGTAATTTGTTGGCGGAAGCTACTTTACAAGACCGTTGTTCTTGTGACCCAATTACGCTTACTTTCAAAGCAACAGACCTTGTTTCAGAGAATAGCAACAGTAAGAATTTAGATTTCATAATTGAAGCTCGTAAAGGTCGGGCAGATACTTTTGCTCAAGCAACACAGCTTCCAAGGTTAGATAATTCATCTCACCCTGATATAGCTAATAACGATGTACCTGTTACGGGTTCAGTTAAATTCAAACAAACAATAACGGTTTCCGAGTTAGATGTGAATGGTAACATTATACCAAACACCTCTAAGCAAGAGGTTATGTTTAACTTAAACATCTCTTTCAATGATGTGGGGTTTGTCAATGTAGATAATAAGCCTGTTTACAAAAGAGGTGCAGAAATAGATATTGATAGTGTCACACACAGAATAACACAAGTTCGTTTTGAGATTATACAAGATGATGCTTTTGACTTTTCAGGAAGAAGTGGTTGTGTGTATGAGCCTACTAACACACTTGGGGTATTCAGTATAACAACGTCTCAATTTAACGGAATTAGCGCAACAAGTTTGTCTGTGTTTAACAAATTCCGTTCTTTGTTTAGCGGCTCTGAAAGAAACCCTTTAGTTAAGTGGTATAGAAATGCACCTAATGCAACATCATACAATGAGAGTACGGATGTGTTTAGAAAAGTATATGTCCCCACTATCGGTAATGGTATTTATGTAGACACTCTTTATGGCCCAGATGAGATTCCTTCTGTAGACGGTGTTTTATCGCCTTCTGAGGGAGAGCTTTGGAGTGGTTATGGTTATGCGGCTCGTGTAGATTGCGCTTGCGGTGATAACTATGATGACCACGGCAAGCTATCATTTTGCCAACCTGATGAAGTGACAGCAGATTTTAACTCTTGCAATACAACAGTTCAGTTAGGGTCGTTCCAAGTTTGTGATGTAAACCAAGATATTACCCAGTGGACAGGAGTTCCTGCAAAAGCACAAGTGTTTTTTGATTTAGTGATTAACGGTGAAGTGTTTAAAATTTTCCGCCATTATGATGCACAAGATGCCATACTAGATGTTAGTAATACCAACAACTCTTTGTTTAAGGAGTACAGTTTACAGAACGATGTTCTTATAACCTCTGTAAAATTAGTTCAAAGAACTTCTGAGGTAACTTTATGTGAGCAGGTTATTAATGTACCTGCCTTACAAGAAAGGGATGTTGAGATAGCAGATATTGATTGTGGTTTTGATGATGAGTATGTTGTACGGGTTAATCAAGACCAAGCAGATGTAGACATTGACAGTATTACAGGTTTTGGTTTACCATCTGGCGGTGTATTTGAAAGAGCATTTACGAAAGGCACTACAGCTTCTTTACACATAACGTTTATAGATGGTTGCACTCGCACAATCAATTTAACACCTGATTGTTGTGATGAACGGTCTTTCATATTTAGGTCTGTACCATTTGCACCACAGACAGGTGATGTAACTTTGGAATTGAAAGGTAGTGACATACAAACACCTACGGATTATGTTATAACACCACCTTCTGGGGCGGCTATAACAGGAACTACAAGCAGCCAAGGGTTTTTCAACATAACAATACCTTCGGCTAAAGTTGTGGATGGTGATTGGTCAATTACTTTTACAGACTCAACACCAAATTGCGACCCAATAACATTAGAGTTTTTCTTACAGAGAGGCCCTTTTGTAGAATTTAGCTTGGAAGTTGTTGGGGGTGATTCAGAGGTTAGTGAAGACGGTGTCACGTTCAGCTTCTGTGAGGGAGATTCTGCCGAGCTATATGCAGTGGTAAACAGTGCTGGTATTGGGGGTGTGTTGTCTTACACAAGAACTAATACAAGTTTGCCTGGGAATCCAACCACCAATGAAACAATAACATTAAGTTCTACACAGACGTTAATTGAAGATGTAGATGAAAGCACTTCTTTCGATTTCACCTCAATCACGAACGGAGGTGATACAACGCAAATAAACCAAACCGCAGATGGTACGAAAGTAGATAACCCTACGGTAAGCGGTATCACTGCAAGTGTTTCAAATGCTTGTTTAGGCTCAGAAGTAACGTTCACAATAACAGCGACACCTAACTCCACAGTAACAGTGAACAGAGGTGTTGGTGAAGTAGTGACAAATTCTTCGGGAGAAGGCACTTTTACAGACACACCTTCAACTGTTGGAGTTAAGCAATACAATGTGATTGCTGTTGAAAGCGCACAGTGCGATGAAACAACTGTTTCAGGTGTAGGAGTGTCGGTGACAGTATCGGAAGGACCTACAGTAACAGGCAGTGCAGAGTGTGAAAACCAAAACCCGACTTCTGATAGAGTATTGACCTTTGAGGTTGATGATGAAAACGGAACGGTACAAGCGTATGACGCAGATAATACAGGGGTGACTTTAAGTGTTACAGGAGGTAACAACGGTGATGGCACTTCAACCTATAATGTGACCGTTGCTAACGGTTCAGGTATAGATATTGTGAGATTTGATTTCACAAACCAAAGTGGGTGTACTGTCCAAACCTTACAAGCAGTTCCAATTTCTTGTTCTTGCCCATCTTTGGCGGTAAACACAACAGGAGATACTGTTTGTGTAGATTCAGGAGATGATTTGGTGTATGAAATAGTTGATGTAGTTGTTGATGGAGTAACTTATTCAGGAGCGCAGTTAGATGTAGAGTGGAGAGATTTGAGTGGTACTGTGTTGTCTTCGGATAACCCTTACAACTTAGATTCAACTTCTTACCCAGTTGGTAACGTGCAATTGAATTACACAGTGGAGATAAACACAGGAGTTCATGAAGGATGCTCTACCGTTGGCAGTGTAACAGGCTCAGTCATTCAGCCGCAACAAACAAGCATTGCTGTTTCAGGTTTTACAGGTAGCTTTGAAGGCACTTTATGTGACGGAGGTAGTATGGAGTTCACTTCCACACTAGAAAGCCCCACAAGCACTTACTCTTGGAAGGTAGATGGTGTTGAAGATGGCACTTCAAGAACCTATACTTTTAGTGAGGCGGCTTCCGTAGATGAATATGTTCTAACTTTAGAGGTAGAAGATGGTAACGGTTGTACAGCAGAGGCCACTCAAAACATTTTTGTTACAAGTTGTGATTGCACAGTACAATATGTAGATATACCAGGCGCACCTATTGCAGAACAACTAGTGTTCACAGACCAACAGGCTATTGATTTGAGTGGTTTAGAGTTTGGATCCTTCCCTAATGGAGCCTCTGCGATAACTAAAAACGATGCTATTGTAACGGCCATTGAAGCAGGTTTAACAGCTAAGAGTGATGCAGTGGGGGTAGAAGTGTTTTGGCAATACACAGGTTCAACAGAGAGTTCGGTGAGATTTTACATCTTAGGTTCTAATTATGAGTTTGACTTTTTAAGTTACAACTTTGGTGGAGGAACAAGCACAACTGAGGCTGACTTCACAAGAGATTGTAGTGGAACGACTGCTCCTGGTTGTACTGATACTGGCGCAGATAATTACAATTCAGATTTGATTGGAAATAGCAACAGTGTTACAATTGTTGATGATGGAAGTTGCTTCAACTTATATGAAACAGCTCTTTTTGCCACAGACATGGTTGGCGTAGATGGTAATGGAGCAACATTAGATATTGATATTAATGGTTCGGTGACGAATGCTACAGGTATTACGCAAACACCTGATGCTGTTACGATAGGTGCTTTCACTTACAACAGAAGACTTGTTGACACAATAAATGGGGAGAGTTTAGACCTTTGGGCTTACTTCCCAACAGCACAAGAGATTTCAAACGATGTTGCAAACCTTGGGGATAACCCAGGAGTTTCGGGTTGTGGTTGTACTTCTAAACTTGAGTATGTTCGATTGTATTGGAGATACGGAGATGACATAGAAGTTTCAGTTGACACCGCATCTTGTGGGGGTCAAACATTGAGAATTAATAATGATAATTCTGCGACACTTCAAAAATGTACAGGAGGAGTTGGTTCAACAGTAACCATAAACGCTATTGGTAAAACAACTACCACGGTACTCCCAAGTACGCCTTAATGGAAAGTGATGTAGTTCGATATAACAAGGAGTTCAGGGGTTTATTAAAAAAGCCCCTCACTTCTTTTTTTGAGTTACCTGACTACATGCAAAGCCAAGTTAAAGAGTACGTTGAAGTGTACCAACCAAATACGCTGAGTCTTTGGGGTTCCTTCACAACAGGGGCTTATCATGTTAGAGGAGAGGCAGGAGAGTTTGTAGAAGTGAAAGAAAAGTATTACAGAGCAAAAGGTAAAGAGTGGAAAGACTCATCTGATTTAGACTTACTTGATTGTAGCTTTTCGGGGAAAAGAATTTATAAGGATTTAGAGGTTCATGGGTTGTGGCGCAAAGAAGATTTTCATAAAAAAATAATTTACCAAGATGGGGTTTTTAAGTAATTGCAATTGTATAAAAAAGATACCTACTTCGGGAGGGACAGCAGAAACTCTTGGGTGTATTTGTTTTAAGCCTTACCGAAATTTGTGCTCTAAAGGGCCTGAACCTTGCGGAGACACTTTTCAGGTTGACCTTTCAGAGCAAGTTTCAAACACGATAAACGATGGCGATGAGGTGTTTAGTTTATATGAAGTTCCTGCGGAGGGGGTTTCGGGGTTAACTTTAGAACCCGATGGGCTATTAGAAATAACCACAGATGGCTATGGGGCTGAAGAAGCCACCATAACAGTTAAAGTTTGCACTGAGAAAGGGGGAAAAGAATACTGCTCTTTTGGAGATGTGATAATTTGCTTTAAAGATTTATGCAAAGGAGTAGTTTGCGATGATGGAGATGAGTGTAATGAATGTACAGGAGAATGTGAGTCTGCGGAAGCGGACTTGGAAATTTAGTCTATGAGAAGTTTGAAGTTTTTATTTACTTTACTTAGTTTTTGTTTTGTTTCCATTTGTTTTGGGCAGGTAGTCAGTAATGGGGATTCGTTCTCCGTTACTGTACCTGTTTCTAATAATGGGCCAGCAACAGAGTATGCAGCTAAAGTAGAGTTTACAATACCAGAAGGGGCGCAATACGTTTCTTCTAACCCTACTATAGGTAGCTACAGTGAAAGTGATAGCACTTGGTATATAGGGTTAATGTCAAGTGGGCGGTCACAAAGTATAAAAGTTAATTTTGAGGTCACTGACTTATCTCAATACCCTTTAGTTATTTCAGCAAGTGCATCTGGTGCAGCCAACGATGCGGATTTAACGAACAACAACTTCACAGATACTATATTTAAGTTAACCGATATACTATCGGGTAGCGCACAGAGTTGGGGTAACGCTTCATTGAGAGGTACAGTGTTAGATAATGACAGTTTGTGCAATCCTTGTAGCACAAAAACATACTTAGTGGGGGGAAGTACTAACAATGGCACAGTAGTATATTTTGACGAGTTGTCGGGGGAGTATAGATTTGTATTTGAAAACCCTAACGAAGATGCTTCCTTTTCTTACGATTTAGTTTGCTACGACTGTGGAGATGGGGTGGAGCATTACCAAAACACTTCAGTAGAGGTTATTCCTAAGTTATTTACAGATAGTTTGTTTGGAGGAAGTTCGGGAACAGTTTACCCAGACACATTTGCACAAGAAGTGATAGTTGAAGAAATAGATACAACCACTAAGAAGATAAAAATAGTGATGAACACTGGCGACACTTTAGAAGCCATGTTTACAGATTACAGAGGAACGGCAGGTAGTGGAGATGATTGGGGAGCGCAATCTGTCCAATCAGATTCAACTTTAAGTGGGGATGGCACAGCAGGAAGTCCTTTAACAGTTAATTACTTGTGGAAGGACAGCAGCTCTACTAATGAGATACAAAATTGGGAAGGGCAAGCTACAGACAGCTTTGTTGACGTAACGGATAGTGTTGTTCTTTTACCTTCACCTAATATAGGTGTTGAGCTTGGAATAGAGAGTGGCAGTTATAAAACTTTCATTTCTGCGGGGAGTGGTTTGGAAATAACAAGACCTGACACAACAAATAGACCTAATCATTTCGAGGTTTCTAACACAGCAGAGTTCCCAGGCTTTACAGACTTAGAAACAGATTATGGAGTAGATACATTAGATTTAAAAAGTATTGTTAATTTAATAGGTACTTCGGGAAGAGATACAGCACAACATATATCGGGAGACACTACTCTAATACCTTTAGATTTGGGTGAAATAGTTGCAATAAACCCAGTTACGGATACTACAGGAACAGACCCAACAAAAAAGACACGTAGATATAGGTTTTTTCAAAAGCTAAGTGTTGACACAACAGACTATATAGAGCTAGGGCCATTTTCTGTTTATGAGTCAATAAAGCCTGATAGTTTATACACATTTAATGACAGCCTGTTTTATAGAGGTTATGCTAGTGAGGCTGATGAGTATTTCATAATAGGCATGGACTTTTCTCAGCTCCCTTTTGTAACAGAAACTGAGTTCACAGACAGCATTAACGCACTGCAAAGTGAGATAGACATCAACACTTATGTCATGGATGCCACATTGGTTCCTAACACTGACACAATATCTTCAACGGTTCCTAACACTGACACAATATCTTCAACCGTTTTTTCAGAGTATAAGATGGCTATACCAATGGATGCCGTGGTTTCAAGTTGGGTGGTAAATATAGACTATATTGATACCACGGGATCGAGCCCTAATACAGAAGTAACTATGAGAAATGAGACTCCCAACGGAGCGTCTGTTGATAACGTATCTTCAGCAGACGAAAGTAACGGTGATTTTGAAAAACAATTAAATTTAACTGGTTCTGGTTATCCTGTACAAGCAGGGGGGACTTTGAGCTTTTCTATAGGTGTTAGGGATGAAAGGTTGTCAGGATTTCATGTTTCGGTTGTTTTAAAAGCAGATGGGTCGGAGACAAATGTGAAGGATGTGATTAACTACTATAGCCCACCGCCTCCGTAAAATTTTAATTCCAAGCCCCATTAAACCTCCAACAACCTTCAAAAACAAGATATGATTACAGAATTTATAAGCGGATTTGCTGGCAAAGATGTATTAATATTATTTTTAGTGTTAAGTAATGTAGTCACTTTTTTGTGGAAAAACATTGTTAAAAACCAAGAAGAAAAGGATAGTAGACAAGATGCGGAGGTAAAGACCCTTAAATAGAGAAGAGTATTGACCGAAAGTTGGACGGTATTGCTAAGAGTTTGAACCAACTAATAACTTCGAGAGAATTGAACGCTGAAAAGTACAAGACTTTGTATGACAAACTTGAAAAGCAGTCTGCTGAAATAGGACACCTGCAAGAAGAGGTCAGTAAATTAAAGCAAAAAGTTTCAGTAATAGAAACTAAAATAAAACAATTGGGGGCACCTTAACACCCATCATATCTTTTAAGCGGAAAAGTGATTATGAATCAGTTGCGTCTAAGATAGCAGGTTTAGATATATTAACAGACTCGGAATTACTCTATCAATTTAGGGTTAACGGAACTTTAACAGGCGCAGTATTTGGAACACCAACTGATGTGAGTGCTTCTGAAACAGCTATGGAGTCGGATGTTACGGCAACGGCTATTTCAGGTGGGGAGCTTTTAGAGCAAGGATTAGTAGATGCTTCTGGGTTTAGATTTCAAATTTCGGGCAACCAAAGTATTAGGTCTTTAGGAATAGAGATACCTGCTTTACAACCAGTAACACTTTGCGCGAGGGCTGTAACAGGAACAGCTACAGTTTCAGATATTGCACGTTGGTCAGAAGAATGGTAAAATAAAACAAATGAGTTTTTATAGTAGATCAGAAATAACGAAGCGAATTAAGAAGCTCGAACGTAAAGTTCGCAGGCTTACTTGTGTGTTGGGTTGCTTGAAAGAATATGACAGCCATGAAGATGCGGCGGATGCAGGAGTAAGAGTAGGGCAAGTCTTTGTAGCTTCAGATTCAAATACTATGGGAATAACGCCTGGTGCGCTTGTAACAAGAAAAGAAATATAGAATGAGAAAGTATTTAGCAATATTGGTTTTAATGTTAGCAGGACTGACTGTTAATGCACAAAGTGATAGCATAGTAATTGGAGGTGGTGGGTTTTGCTATACAAACATAAACCCCAACTATGTTATAGGTTTAGAAGAGCAAGGTTTAAGGTCCTGCAGATTCGTACTTGACACATTATCAGGAACTGTCTATAAGTATAGAGGAGATGTTGCTTTAGGTAGCAGGTGGTCTGAATTAGAGTTAGATGGAGGAGGAGTTGTAGATACCATTTTGACTTCGGTTGATACTGATTCAACTTTGACAGGAGACGGTACATCAGCTAGCCCATTAAGCGTAGTTCCAAGCGGACCCTCTATAGAAAGAATAACACTATCTCCTACAGAAGAAATCATAAATTATGGAGATTTTGCCCTACATACTGAGAATGGTGTATCCACTATTTTAGAAGTTGACAATGACTTCTTAATGTCCCCAAGTAGTGGTACAGTTTTTTACATAGGAACCACGGTAGGGGCTACTGGAATTTTAGAAGGAGTCACTTATACCTCTGTAGATAACACAACATTATCAGCAATGGACCCAGCAACTGATGACTATACTACAGTTGTTACTAGCTTAGTTACTGATATGAATAGTATGTTCTTATCTGCATCATCATTCAACCAAGATATCAGTTCTTGGGACGTTTCTAATGTAACAGATATGAGTTTCATGTTCCGAAATGCAGTAGCCTTTAATGGAAACATTAATAACTGGGACGTTTCTAATGTAACAGATATGAGTTCCATGTTCTCCTATGCAGAATCTTTCAACCAAGATATCAGTTCTTGGGACGTTTCTAATGTAACAGATATGAATTACATGTTCTTCTATGCATCATCATTCAACCAAGATATCAGTTCTT
>Ga0307935_1000249_pt1 | contig 25955 bp, 45 predicted proteins | sample OrgLakmetageno92_FD_201827 | JGI IMG/M metagenome (GOLD analysis project Ga0307935, IMG submission 201827) | Saline water microbial communities from Organic Lake, Antarctica - #92 | ecosystem: Environmental > Aquatic > Non-marine Saline and Alkaline > Saline | place: Antarctica: Organic Lake...
AACTATCTAGAGTTAAGTTGTTGGAAAAAATAATAGAGTTTTGTTTGTCAGAAATGGTTAGAATTAAGAAGGAAAATTAATATGAGAAAAATATCTAAAGAAGAGATATCAGAAATACTCAAACTCTCAAATAAAAATGTATGGGCAATTTATAAATATGATTAAAGAACAATCACAAGGGGGAAAATAATGGACCACACAATATCTACTATACGAGTTGTAGTATTATCAATCGCAGTACTCGCGGGAATGTATTATCTATTAAAATGAAATGAGTAAACTAGCTAAATTATTTAACCAATTATCTACATCCGAAATATTGAAAGAAGCTACTCCCACTGAAATGAAGGAGTATGTGTTCTTCCACCACATCATCCACCAGAAAGAGGTGATCGAAACAGAAGGTTGTAGTAAAGCAATGATGCTGCTGGAGTATGATATAGTAGATGATTTTATGGAATCTAAGATTATATCTTTCAAAGGAGCACTAATCAACTCTGTAGAACTAGAATCAGGTAGGGATCTACTGGTGAAATACTTCGATAGATCAATCGGGATATACCCCCCTATCATTTTCACAGTTAAGGACTATATTAACTGTGATATGGAGAAGCTGTATGGAAGCTAATTTATCAGAAGTATTGGCTAAAATTAACACAATTGAGGTACCCTACACTCCCGAACACAACAGACTCTGCATGGAACTATGCTACTCCATGCAGGAGGTGGTCAATCACCTAGATAACTTAGTTAATAAAGGTACTCTAGATGTTGAAGAATTACTTACATCAAGTAGAAGGATAGCTAACCTGTGCCTCTCATACTCCCCTGACCCTCAGCAAATAAGATTTAAAAAAAAACTAATTAATATATGAAATACGAAAATAGAAAAGAGATGCAGTACCTATTGACAGTGATAGAGGGTATTGAGTATTTGGAAAATGATTTGGTAGATTCATGTAAAGAAAAGTTAAAAGGGAAATATGAAGGGGAAGTTAGGAACTACTTTGGACTAGCTACCTCAGGAAATGAGGTAGCTGTTATCGCAGAGTATCTAATAAATAAAAAACTAGAACTAATTAAATTATCTGGAGAATTATGAGATTATCACAGCTAGAACAAAAAACTAAGGACTTCGCAACATACAAACATGAAGGACAATTCCGAAAGTACACAGGAGAGCCTTATATCGTACACCCACAAGCAGTGGTTGAGCTAGTTAAATCAGTGCCCCACACAGAAGATATGGTCTGTGCCGCTTGGCTACACGATACAGTAGAAGATACCGACACTACTATTTCAGAGATATATTACTCTTTCAATGTGACGATAGCGTACTATGTTGAGATGTTGACAGACTTAACCATCAAATCGGATGGAAATAGGATGTATAGAAAGGGTTTAGAACGTAGAAGGATAGCTAGAGCTATTCCACAGATTAAAACCATCAAATTAGCGGATCTAATAGACAATACTAAGTCGATAGTCGCCCAAGACAGTACTTTTGCTAAGATTTATCTAAAGGAGAAGTTACTATTACTAAGGGTATTAAAAGAAGGCCAGCCCAAGTTATGGACTGAGGCGAATAGAATAGCTAGTGTAAATATTTAAAATTATCTGGAGAATTATGAATAGAGTAATGATGCTATATCCCAAGGAGAGTATATATTTAATTGTTTGGAAGATTTAAATACGCTTTAACTATTAGCTAGACCATTAGTCTAGCCTCTTAGGTTTAAGTTTGTAGTACATTTCTTTCATGATTTGGAGATCCTCCTTACTCATCAACTTCTTCATAGTTTCTTTATTTACATCTTTTAAAGTATCTGGGTCCAGTTCTGGCTGCTTGTCTTTCCATCCAAAATGGTTCTTGAGTGCAAAGTTAGCGGCGTTCCCATTGTATGTTCCCGTAAGATACCCATCCTCGATACCCGCCTCTATAGCTCTAGTGGCCATTTCTAATACCTCTTTAAACCTATTATCTCCCAACATAGAAAGATACCTATAATGAGATAGCCCTAGATGAGCTTTCATACCCGACATTGAAAAGGGTGCACCATTCATTTCAGCTACTTTAAAATACTCAATGACAGCATCTTCTAACTCAAATTCCGTAATATACTCAACATATCTAGTTAGATATTTATGCCTAACTTTCTTTTCCTCAGAGGTAGCCTTACCACTATGTTTAGTGCTTTTCATAATTCAATTCCTTTTTCAATATAGTTACATCAGGTAGGCTAGCTGTCTCAACAATACAAAAGTCGAAGCTACCTTTCTCAATAGTATAGTCATATACAAACTCACATCTATTTAAGATAGTGATATTATCATCTTTTATCAAATTCAATATAACTAAAGTATCACACAAGTACTTATCTATGATAGTACCTACATTCATTAGATCCGCAATATCTTTGGGGATATGTATAAAATAGAAGAATTTGAAAGGAGGTTTTAGATCGAAATCTCCCCAATCCATCCGTCCAAATGTTTGAGCAAAGAATTTCTTATTTTCAGATTCAGAACCCCAATGGAGGTTCCTATAGTCATTGAAGTTAAGGTTTACTTTTTTAGCTTTTACTTTCTTTCGAGGAATGGAGAGGGTTATAGGTAGGTTATTTTTCCAATATACTTTCATATTACCTATATAATTCCTCAATCATAATTTCTAGCATTTCGATTTTAAGTTTAATATTTTTACAATTATTTAGTAATGCAATAGCCTCATCTATATTATCTACTGAAATAGCATCCATAGCTAATTCGGCCAATTCACAATACCTACCTTCTAGATGGGCTATTTTGATCACAAACATACTTTTATTTTTCATTATTAGCCCATTCTAATAGTTTCCTTTCACAGTCTTCCTTACTTACACCTGTAAAATTATTTCTCTCATCCTTTGTCCAGTCTTCGGCTGTTTTATAAAAAAACAGTATAGTGTATTGACTGGCGTATGCAATAGTAAATTCATCACTTGAGTTCATTAACTGATTAATTGTTTTATATTTCATAATTGTTCGCTTAAATTAATGCTACGTTGAAGTAACAAATGTGATTAGTAATAGTACAACACCCCAAAGAAACGTGGTACTTACTATATCCATCATTATTATCTCCTTATTATTTTACTATTTCCTCTATTGTTTACGAACATCCACCCAACCTTCTTTATCTGTGTAATTGTTGAACCCCCACTCCATAGGAATCAATTGAACGGTATCCTCAGTCAAACACTCAAAGTAATCACCCTCACAGGAGTCCAGACAGTTCTTATATTCTAACTTATATACCTTACCCTCAAGTGTGTTCTTAAGAATTACGTAACAAAACCAACCTCCCCACTGATATGAAGAAGAAACCTCTTCGTGATTGACGAACTCCCATCCTGGGGAGGTTAGCTCTAATATATCTATGGCTTCTTCTTTAGTAACAACTTTCATCTATTTCCTCTATTATTTATTTTTAAAAAATTTCGATTGTTTTATATTTCATCTCTGGGCACGTATATCTAAAATCTAGGGGCATATCCTCTCCTTATTATTTTACTATTTCCTTTTATAATATCACTTTCAGTTAGTCTAACTAGTATTCTAGTTTCATCAACTACTACTCTAGGCCCTCTATGCAAGTCAAGACCGTATGTGTACCAACTATTTTGAGGTATCTTACCTATTCCTTTAAATTCAGTAGTATTTTCACCAATAACATAGATATGGTGAATAGGATCTTTATCAGCTATACTATCTGAATGCCAACCGGGGATACAGGTATACTGGCCTACTTTAAGGTCTTGAAGTTTAACATCGACAGTAATGTAGTTTTTAGAATTTGTTAGAGGAGCTGACCTAATTAGGTCAGCTAGTTCAGGAGAGGCATACCTTAGTACACTAGCTAGCCTAGCGTACTTACAAGTTAAGTTAATATCCACAATAGTAATCTTCTTCATTTAAGGAGAGTTCCCCCTCTTTCAATGTATATGTGAGTTTAAACCCTTCCACCCCATATTTATGTCGGAATAGCTCCTCTACAACAGCCATACAAGTTAATTGGTCAGCGAACTCCAAACATATATCAGCTAGTGCACTATTTTCCCAATCCTCGTAGTCTTCTTCATTCACGTAAAACATAAATTCACACACATCCCCATCATTAAATCCTGGGATGTAACCTACGAATACTAACTCCGCACCCTCTTTACCGGTTAGAAAGTCTTTCATTTCTTCTAGTATAGCCTCCCAACACACGTTTTTTGCTTTTTGTACTTCTTCAATTGCTAATTCTAATTTTTTCATAAAAACCTTATATCGTTATAGTTAACTTTATTAAATACTTTTCCATTTTTAAATACAGTCCTTAGTTCTCCACATCCACTATCTTCGAGGGAAACTTCTTCATTTAAAACATAATCATCACCTGATTTAACTACCTGAAGTAATCCTTTGGCGGAACGTTTGATTCCACCATCAGTAATAGGGTCTTTAAATACTGTTTGAGGTACTGCCCCAATCTCACCATAGGTGGTTTTCATAGCTATCCCAAAAGTATCTCTAGTTTGGTACTGATATGTGAAAGATCCTACTCCAAATACAATATTACTAGATGCGAACCCCTTTTCCTCTAATCTTTGGAAAATATCAACTGCCCTATCCATCGTAATTGAGTCGCCATATATGACACCCACATGAGGGTCTAGTACTTTATATCCCTTTGAGTTAATTGATCCCCCAAACTCATCCCACAGTAGCTCAACCACACCTTTTGATTTAGGTAATAATGCAATTTCCACCATAAATATATCGGAATCGGAGCGTTCGATAAAATAAAATTGCTTGTCGAACCTATTCCATCTAACATCCACAACACACTCGTAGCACTTACCTTCAAACTTAAATTTTCCAACAACCTCATCCCCTCCCCATTCACCGTGACCAGTTTCATCAACCAGTCGCTCCAAAAGGGTATCTTTACACCATGCTCTGAACTCTCCAATATCTTCACAGTCTTTACTAAAATCCTCAATAGTTTCACCACAAATAATATCAGCCGGATCACCTGAATCAGGCCTAATGACTAGTTTACCTTCTCTAGCTAGTACTTCTTCCTTTAATTTAGGCAGATACTCAGTCAGTACTTTCCACAAATCCCAAGTATCAGACACCACACTAACTATCCCACTAGGATATAATTTAGTGATTAGTCTTGAAAAAGTTTCTAACTCAGACTCCTTAGATCCCATACACATAACTGAATGTTCAGTAGCAGGCACTGACATAGCAACTACCCCCTCAGCATCATAGTATTCCTTAGCTAGTTGGATAGCAGGTACCGTATCTGATCCCATAAAACTAAGTAAATGAGCTGACCCAGATAATGCAGCATCATAAGGATTACTTAATCCTCTAAACGAAAAATCATGACATTGAAAATTCACATGTGAGGTATCGTCGCAAGTTCTTTCTGAAGCGTCCAGGCACAACTGTCTATAGTGATGTGCTATAGTAGCTGATGTAATAGGTCGCCATATAACACAACTTAACAATGTTTCGATGTAATTCACTAGCCAAAAGAAATCATCATGAGTGTTAGTTATTGTTAAATAGGGTACTCCGATATCCACCCTAGAGCCTTCAGGCAATGCTTTTATCTCAATAGGTAAATGTCCAAGTCTGTGCAACATTGTGAACATAAATACACCATTATCCCCTCCCAGCGAGCTGTCCAACATGTTTTTATGTTCGGACAATAAATCATTCAATTCCCCTACCGACAGATTAAAAAATTCATCATTAAACAAATCAATTAAGTAGTCCTTAATGAAGTACTGTAGCCCATAAAAGACTGTTTTATTGTCTTTTAACCAAGGAGAATGTTTAGCTGACCTAGCTGTTAGGTTAGCATATATTTTATTTGTCCCAGCAGGGTATTGTCGTCGATGGTCTACTTTGTAAAAATCTATCAGGTCTAGTGGTTTAAGTTTCATATTAATTCTCCTTTATATTAATAGCTGCATTGTTGTATTTAAAACTATACACATTATTGTAGTATTCTCTTAACTCGTCTGTTCCTCTTGTAAATAGTCCATGTGACACAACCAAATCAAGATCATACTCAGGTAATTTTTTAGCTAGTTCAATGAATGTTCTACCTCCATCACAGATATCATCAATGACTAGTCCGTTACCTTTAGCATCCTCTAAATCTATTTTTATTTTCGGTCCAGAACTATCTCGGGTCTTTGAAGCGCAGTACACAGGCTTATCGAATAGTTCACCTAATCTACTAACTTCCTTGTACGCTCCAGCATCAGGTGCTATAAAGAAATCGTAAAAGTCTAGTTTATTTTGGAAGTTAGATATTCTCCAAACGGCTGCTTTAGATATACTTCTAGCGTCTCTGAAATAGTTCACTGTAGATATGTTATGTAAATCAACAATTTCAAGATTGGTATGGGATAACTTGTTGATTACCTGAGATATAGCATACAGCGCATTGTTATTTTCTGGCCTATCTTGTCTAGCATACGGCATATATGGAATACTTAATATCCACTCATCAGTCGCTAACACATCACTAAGGATAATTAACTCTTCTAGGTCTCTATTGGGGGCGCTATCCCATGCCCACTCAACTACATGAACTTCCCTATCGTCTAAATCAACGTCTACCTCACCTCCTCCCCAAACATTGGGTTTGATGCTTAGCCTTTCATTAGGGCTGTTCCAGTACTTATTGTATAAATTTATCATCACATTATCCCTCTTATATGGTTATCTTTAATAGGTTCAACTCTTACATTTAACTTAGCGGTCTCAATACACCAACAATTTTCTTTATGTCCATCAATACTTACAGTTTTAGACTCAAACCCTGCTCTCCTAGCAATAGCCCACTGCCCTTTTGTGCCAATATTATATTTATTGTCTTTGCAAAATCTATCAAAACCACTTCCCTTGAATATAACATAAGATTCTCCACTAATGTCTTTACTAACTGCCCTACCATTTTTAAAGAAGGAGTATACTTCTTTATCACTACCGTACTTCATATTAACTGCAGTAGTCGCAAATTCTTTCAACGCCGCTCTAGTAGAGCCTACTTCTCCAGCATCATCTGGAGCATCTACTAACTCTACTTTGGTGAATTTCTCATTTAGAAAATCTGTCCAATCATTCTCCTTCCGCTTCTGGAATAGATAGTTTATGGAGTTCATCGCCTTTACTCTAAACTTCCCGTGATCACATAATTCAGCATCAGATAATGATATCTCACGATCATTTACAAATAAACTATACGAGGGGGGGTCGGTTAGTATCTTAGTTAGTTGTCCGATGTAGATCCCGTCTACACTATCTTCCTTCAGTGTTTTTCTAGCATCAATCCCACAAACTAGCTGTTTACAAATTGCCTTATTACAATAAGGCAACGATCCACAAGAATAATTAACTTCTTTGGTAATTTGAGCTTTGGCTCTAGACCTAAAATACCCTTCTCTATATTCAGGAGTACTTAGTGCTTGAGCTCCCTCATTCTGAAGCAGCTGGGTCAGTGTTTCCACATCAATATTATCGTCTTTTTTCTTAAAATATATAGATGCTTGGTGAATATAGTTCTGCTGATGCCCAGCCGGTACTTTTTCATCTCTATCTAAATAAGGTTTCATACAAGGAGGGGCATCATTCTCATCAAATTTAGGTATTAGATCCAATTTATCGTTTAACTTACGAACTTCTTGAGCGGCTAGTACAAACTCTTCTAGATCTAGATATTTTCCTCCTGAAAATGCCAATCTATTACATTGTTCTGTTTCAGAGTATAGATTGTAATAGGGGAGGTTTATCCAATTACCCTTACCTTCTAACTCATTCAACTGGTTCTGCTTTGGGAATATCTCAACCTCATCCTTCGAGGAATACTTTCTTTCTATACCTTCTAGGTTTAGCTTTTGTAAAAAATCTCCCAATAAAAACCTTAGATCTCTGGCTTGGATGCCCATCCCACCAAAGAAAGTGTAAAGGTGCGCACCTCCTGATTTGGACCTGCACGCTAAAAGAGGTAGATTTTGGTTTTTAATGGCCCCTTCTACATCCTCGAAATTAACTTGGGTGTCCAAATCAATTGCTCCAAAATTACAGAACCCACTCTTTCTAATGGGAATAACGCCTAGGCTAATCTCTCCTCTTAGATGTTTTTCGTAATCATCAAAGGTTAGGTCTTCTTTTATTGTTCTACTGTGGCCGTCTGATCTACCGTATGCGTGGGTACCTCCACTAAACAGATCAGTGAACTCATTTACACTATCTTCATTTATAGCTTCCATCTATTCATCCTTTTTTATTTTTGCAGTGATCGCTTTACCTATTTCCTCACCCAACACACACTGTATAGCGTCACTTTTCAAAACCAATGCGGTGGGTGTTGGGGTATGTGAAAATTTAAAAGCTAGTCTGGTAACTGCCGTGTAGTATTCTCGAACAACCACCCAGCAGGTAAACGACACTATCCCATCTGATCTAAAGTCTAGAATTCCTTTTACCTTGTCACCCTTAATTGATTTAATTATAATTTCCATCTATCTCTCCTTACTTGTAAAAATTTTGAATCCAATCATAAATCATATTTAGTAATATCATTTCATATGCAGGGTCGGATACCTTCTCATGTAAAATTTCTCCATCAGAAGGTATATTGACTAAGTAATCTAAGTAACTATTACCTGATATGTTAATCTTCCCTTTAAAGTCAACACCAAATTTAAAAGATAAATCTATAAATGTTCCAACTACTCTTTCACAGTCAGGGGTGTGTAAATAAACTATATTCATATATACTACTTCCTACTAATCATTTGGGATCAATTTTTCCAGCTCCGACACTCTAGCTATTAGAAAATCTATTTCTGTTTCAGTGTCTTGCTCTAGCAGTTCCAACACTCGCTCTAAAGCATTAAATTTTTCTTTCAGCTCTTTCAGCTCTTTCAGCTCTTTCAGTTCGGATTCTATCCTAGTTATTGATAATTTCATCTAATCTAGCCTCACATTGAAAGTAGCGGTGTATCCCGAATATCTATAGTGTTCTGTAAAAGATCCTGCTGTTAGTTTGGAATCTTGCTGATACTGCAACATGTCATCTAATATAAAGTGATTACAGGGGTATTCCCCTATATCAGCTACAGTATTATCTCCTAGCTTAAAGAGCTGCTGAAGTAGCTGGTCCGTTAATTTAGCTTTCTTTCTTAGTGTTGTTATCTTCTTTTGTATTTCCATATTCAATCAACATCAATTCACAAGTTAAAATTAAAGGGTATGTCACAACTTCAGCTAATTTAGAATCGTATAGCCAATCCCTAATGTACCTGATTTCTTCTCTTACTTCTATATTCATACTAATCCCTCCTTTTTAGTTGTAGTATTATATTCATCATTGAATATTGTTAAAAAACATTCAAGCCTAGCTTTTTTTGTATTAGCTAATTTAATCCCAGTTCGTAACTTAATTGTATTGTTCAGCTTTATAGTGTCTTTATCCCAATTACAAATTATTTTTTTAGGTTTTTTACTAAATTTACTTAATTTATATATCAAATTCCCAAAATATTCGTTTTCTTCACATGGAAGTTGGATTATTTTAGCGAAACGCTCAATATACTCAGTATATCCATCCTCAATGGCTTTATACTTCTTACTGATAGTTCCACTCTCGTTGTACTGAGGAAGTTCCTTCAGAAGGTATTTTAACACACTTTTTTCTCCGACTCCTTTGATAGCTATAATATTATCTGAAACATCTCCAGCCAGGCACTTTACTATCCAATAATCCTTCGGGTGAATACGATATTTCAATATAAAGTCAGAATGTGTAAAATACCCATCTGTAAAATCGAACATCCTAACGTTTCTATCAAGTAGTTGGTACAGATCGAAATCCCTAGCTACTACTGTAAAGGTGTGTTGGTTGTTGTGTTGGATAATTAGTGCTTCCAAATCATCTGATTCGAATCTCTTATGTTCCAGTAGTGGGGTTCTATTTGATTTAGCTACTTTAGTTATTTGAGATGTGATGGCTGAAAAAATAAGTTTATTAAGTTCTAATTCCATAGGATCTAGTTTAGATTCCTTAATGTTCCTATTTAATTTGTAATCAGGGTATATGTCTTTTCTCCAAATATCGTCCCTAGGACAATCCCTACATAGAATCACCTGCTCGATTGGAAATTCTAAAAATAGATTCGTCAGCACTTCCTCTAATCTAGTTAGAACATTAAACTTATAATTTGATAAGTCTGTTGTTTTAGGTAGTGTAGTTTTGGTGTAATGTTTCAAGTAGCTTATATCTACTAAGGTGTAGTTACTCATTTATTTATCCTCCTATTTATACTTTTTAGAACGGTTATCTACAAGCAACATATCTTGATGTTTATCCTCTAGACTAGTTATTTCATTTACATCAACTACAATGTCTACCTTTTCAGTATTTCCCATTCTTTTTTCCAAATAGAATTTATCAGCTTTAGTTCTGGCTTCCAATTCATTACATGCTAGAACCTCGTAGCTAAAGCAGGTAACCTCTTTAGTATATACTCTAAATGGGAATAGATTTACTGTTACTAGAGATCTCCTTAATTTGTTACGAAATGAGATAGGTAACTTGGTGGATACTGATTTGTAGGCGTACAGAGTACTGATTGAGATATCCATTTTATTGGCGTATTCCTCAAGTGACTCGCAGTTGGAAACCTCTATGTGTAAATCTATAAGAGCAGTATCTGTTAGACTAGCTACATCCGCCTTACTTCTAATGTTATTATATTTCTCAAACATTTACACCCACCAACCTAATTATCCACCATACTAAGGTACCTAGCCCAAGTCCTATCACCATAGTCGCTGTTACCATTACTGATATATACCCTACTATTAGTCCAGTTATTAGGAATATTTCTTTAATTTTTTTTAACATATTATTGCTATTTTAAGATTCAATGTTTGAGATACTTTTTATAAATTGTCCGTACCTTTTTATTTGAGTAACTGAATAATTCTCGTCTTCCCCTATTTTCTCAAAATTCTTTGCCCAATTTACCGTTCGGTATGTTTTACATCCTATTGCGATATATTTATCATCATCAAACGCTACAGCAAGATGCTGTTCGCATTGAAAAATGGTGATGCCTTTAGCTCCAGATAAATCAGCTCTAGATAACTCAGCTCCCGATAAATTAGCTCTGTATAAATTAGCTTCTGATAAATCAGCTCTATATAAATTAGCTCCTGATAATTTAGCTCCTGATAAATTAGCTTTATATAAATTAGCTCCAGATAAATTAGCTTCTGATAAATCAGCTCCTGATAAATCAGCTCCAGATAAATTAGCTCTCGATAAATTAGTATCCCTCAAATCAGCATACCTCAAATCAGCATACCTCAAATCAGCACTACTCAAATCAGCATACCTCAAATTAGCACCAAGCAAATTAGCACCAAGCAAATCAGCATCTCTTAAATCAGCATCTCTTAAATCAGCATCCCTCAAATCCACACAACACAGAGTAGCACGAACACCCTTACGTCCTACTGATTGTACCCAAATTTTATGTTCAGATAGAATTCCATCTAATATTTCTTTTTTCATAATATTATTCCCTCAATTACTAGTTTTTTAAAATTATTGTATAGTAAGTCTATAATTTACTTAAAACATTATTGCAATAAAAATATGTTAAAACATTTTGATATAAAAGAATTGGTCCCTAGAGATATTTATGAGAGTAGAGGACAATTTGCGTGGAGTTTATTCGACCCTAGATTGCTTGAAACATTGGACCAGCTAAGAAAAGCTTTTGGTGTACCTATTACAGTGAATACTTGGGCGTATGGAGGTAATCTACAGTATCGAGGGTTTAGGCCATTTAAGTGGTATGTTGATCAGGGAAATCTAACTTCTACATCACAACATCTATTTGGGAGAGCGGTTGATTTTAACGTTAAAGGGCTATCTGACCTAGATGCTAGAAGATGTGTTAAGATTATGAAAGCAGACGGGGAATTACCTCATGTAGTTGGTTTTGAGGAATTTGAAGGAATGAATTGGGTACATTTAGATGTTAGAATAGTTCAAGAAAGATTCTTAGACCATAATGGACTATTCGTTTTCGGGAAATAGAGGTATCAATATTTATTTGGTGCTGAAGGTATGAATCGAACACACAACCTACTGATTACAAATCAGTTGCTCTACCAGTTGAGCTACTCCAGCTAATTCTTTGGTGTAAGATCTAGGATTCGAACCTAGGAACCCGAAGGAAGAGATTTACAGTCTCTCTGCTTTAACCACTTGCATAATCTTACATTTTGGTACTCCGAGAAGGATTCGAACCTTCAGATACACGTTTCTAAGACGTGCCTGTATACCAGTTCCAGCATCGGAGCATAATCTTACATTTTGGTACTCCGAGAAGGATTCGAACCTTCAGATACACAGTTCCAAACCGCGTACTCTACCAGGCTTAGGTACCTCTAGATTAGATTGAGATACTATACTAATATTTCAATCCTTGTCTAGTATTTTATTTTGATTATGCACTAGCCATAAACCAGTTTTCCCCTATTCCAACATCTGCTCTAATCGGCACATTTAGCTGGGGCACGTTTTCCATAATATCTTTAATCTTTCCTGTCCAGTCATTAATCGACTCTTCAGGAGCAATTACATCATATTCATCATGCACTGATAGTAGTAAATCACATTCAGTATTCCTAGTTAAATCATTTACCTCAATTAACTTCTCTTTCATGATGTCAGCAGCATTCCCTTGGAACATATACGGCCCTGCTTTCCTAGAGAATCTCTTCTCTAAATTCATCCTTCTACCTCCCAATGTTAATAGAAATCCTCTAGTCATAACTAACTTTTGAAGATGATCTAATGTGGGCTGCACTGTTGGGAATGTTTCATGATAAATCTTAAATAATTGCTCCGCCTCTTCTCCCGGCTTTTTCCATCTAATGAGTTTGTTTTCCGCATTAGTAAATTCTTCCATCGTCCAAGGAAGTCCCATTAAGTCAGCTAGCATACCCTTTCCCATGCCGAAGGATAATCCTAGATTAATTGTTTTTGCTCTACCTCTAGCTGATTTAGCGTCTAATCCTAAAGTGGTTGCTAGATCCATCAATTCACTGACTAATGTGTGATAATCGATATCAGGATTATCTCGGTACGACTTTATCAACTTTTCATCACCTGAATAATGGGCGAATACTCTATTTTCGAACTGACTCCAATCGACGCTTCCCCATAATTTGCCTTTAGGTGCGTAGTAAGCTGATCTAATTAATTTACTAGTCATGTAACTAGTTTCGCCTTTATCTTTTTTAGGTTTAGGCACCTGCTGTAGATTAGGTGCTCTACACGAGAACCTCCCAGTAGCTGCCCCTCCATCCTCTCCCTTAGTCTGGTTAAAAGAGCAATATATTTTTCCAGTTTTATGGTTGTAGAGCTCCTGCATTGATGAAGTGTACGAACTTAATATTTTATCTAGGGTAGCTATTTCTCTAAGATAATCAGCCAATGGGTGGTTAACACCTTTTAATGATTTCCCTGAAAAACTAGGGTTACCTGTTTTAGTTAGTTCTAGCCCATCTAGTAGATTTAGTTCTGCAAAAGCTCGCTTATTGTCATTGGATGATCTGGGATTGTAAGTGGTTTTCCATTTCAATACGTCATTGCATTTTTGAGATAACTTATCTCTAAGTGATATCAGATCCTTTTCCTTCTCGACTATGTGGTCCATATTAGCTGGGACACCTCTTCTTTCTATCTCAACTAGTGCTTTTAATACTTTCATCTCACGCTCCAGTGCAAACTCTAGATTGTGATACTTTGAAGGAAACATCAATAGTGATGAATGAGGTTTTTCAATTAACTTAATCTGGTAGTCATACAACTTTTTAGTTAGAATAATATCTCCAGCACCGTATTTAGCCACCATTTCAAAAGGAGCTTCGTGTAGATGTCCCATAGCTTCCTTTTTAATGGAAGTTTCGCTGCGTTTCCTAGTACCTCCCATTATGTTTTCAACAATGTAATCTATCATTTCACCATCTGTCTTACCTGCATCAAAATACTTCTGACATAGATAGTCTAGTGCAAACTTAGGGTGGTTCTCATTTATTAATGATTCGGCAACCATAGTATCATAGACATTATATCCATACATAGTGTTTTGATCACAACCGCCCTGTACAAACATATGGAGATCGAACTTAATGTTGTGTCCTACTATTAGTCCAGCTTTAGGGAGTTCATTGTTTATCCATTCCACAAGTCTACTGTTCCATCTAAGAATATACACTTTATCGTCGATTCCTAACTGCAACATGAAAGGCTTACTGACCATCACATTTACACCATTGGTTTCTGTATCAGCTACAACAATTCTCCCATCTATTTTAGGTAGGTCAGATGGATTAACTATTTCATAGTCCACTTTCATAATATTCCATACTCTATAAATCTAGTTGTAATTTTATATATTCGTTTCAAATCATCTTTGAAGTAATATGAACGTTTAATCTTTTTAAAAATACCTCTATTAACATAGGTAGCTCGCTGTCTATCAAAAACCATTACTCTAACCCCTAGAGGCAATTCTTCTAGATTATTTAAATCTATTTTAATGTAGTTCATACTGCTACCTTAGCTTTTATTGCAGGGTGAGATTGATAATCTACTAATTTAAAGTCTTCATATTTGTAGTCGAAAATACTGTCAACATTTTTATTGATTTCCATACTAGGTAGTGGATAAAAATACCTGCCGAGTTGTTTTTTAACTTGGTCTATATGATTATTGTAAATATGGACGTCCCCAAAAGTATGTACAAACTCTCCAACTTCTAAATCCAACTGTTGTGCTATCATCTGAGTTAGTAGGGCGTAAGATGCTATATTATAAGGTACTCCTAAAAACATATCTGCACTTCTTTGATATAGCTGACAGGATAGTTTATTATTTACTGTGTAAAACTGGAATAAACAGTGACAAGGTGCCAGTGCCATATCTTCTAATTGAGACACATTCCAAGCTGACACAACATGTCTACGACTATCCGGATCATTCTTTAAGTTTTCCATTAATTCAGCTATCTGGTCTATCCCACCGTAGTTTCTCCATTGGCTACCATAGATGGGTCCAAGATCTCCATTTTCATCAGCCCATTCATTCCATATAGTTACACCATTATCGTTGAGGTACTTAACATTAGTGTCTCCCTTCAGGAACCATAGTAATTCATGGATTATTGATTTAAGATGGATTTTCTTAGTAGTTATCAGGGGAAACCCTTTACTTAGATCGAATCTAATCTGCTCTCCAAATAGTGATAGGGTTCCTGTACCTGTCCTATCTGATTTAGCTGTTCCAGTGTTTAGTATTTTTTCTAGTAGATCGTGGTATTGTTTCATGTTTCTCCAAAGTACACTGTCCCATCTATTATTTCTATGTTACTAAATGGTTGGGAGGGATATTGATCGTCAAATTCAGTCTCCACAAAGTCTGTAAATCTTTCGTATTGATGATTCAAACCTTCAGCACAAAATATAGCTGTGTCAGCTGGGATAGTTAGTAAATATTGGACTAGGTCAGATACTTTAGCTGGTCTATTCATACTAACTCCACACTATCTAGTAGTCTGTTTACTATAAGCTTAACACGAGGTATGCTTGTAAAATCCACACCTGTTCTTTTTCCATATGTGATATCCTTAAGTATTTTAGCCTCTTCTTTAGATATTTTTCTCATTTTCTCTCCTGTAATTGTAAAGTTCCGTCTCCTAATAGGATGACGTTATAGTTTTCAACTATGTCTACTATGTTTGGTTTAGGTTTGCGATCACATTTTCCACTTGCGAGTATCAGGAATCCGCTAATCATTACTCCGGCTACTGCAATAGTTATCGTATATATTATATAATCTTGTTTAGTCATTAATATATCTCCAAAAATCTGTTAGTTCCTACGATAGTTAGTTTTTTACGTGCTCGTGTTAGTCCGACGTACCAGACTCGTTTCTCACTGTCTATATCCCTAGCACTTGCGGTGTAGAATTCTATATCAGACCGGTTAGGTAGGTCAGTGAAGAGAACAATATGATCCGATTCAAGTCCTTTATAATTATGGATTGTAGATAGTTCAATATTACAATCCCCCAATAAGTCAACATTATAAATATAATCTAAAAATTCTACTTTAATGAAAGGTGCAACTAGTACATCTCTCCAATGTTTGGCTTTTAAAACATCTTTTACATCTGCAGTTGTGTCAATGAAAAACTTATTATTTTTTTCCAAATACGCCTCATCCTTGGAGTACCAGGCTCTTATAGCTTCTGCGAAGTAACTATCGAAGTAAGATTTTGATTTAGATTTCTTAAATGGTAAGTATAATCTAAGTAATTCCTTTTCCACTTCTTTCATTAAGAAGTTATCTCGAAATAGTAGTGTAACTGGACTAGTTACACTATCTAGATTGAAATAGTTAGTGTAAGAGACTTCTCCTTCAAAGTTAGTTGGTTTGACTATCTTATCCTGCCGTTTAGAAATCGATCGTACGTGCTTAGTAGCTATTTCATGGATCTTAGAGGGTACTCGGTAGGACTGGTCTAATATAACCTTCTCAGTAGCTACATTAACCATTATTTGTTCGTCAGACCCATTAAATGTGTAGATATTTTGATCGTCATCCCCCGCTAGATATATTGTTCCCCCTTCTTTAACTAGTTTTTGGATGAAAGACCAATTTAAAGGCGTCATATCTTGCGCTTCATCTACAATGACGTATTTGTATTTCACTTTGGGAGTAGCTAGTAGCATATCCGAAAAAGATACTAACATATGGTATTGTTTGTATTCCTTATACCTTTTGTTAAATTCCTGTAGATAGGGCTGAAAGGTCTCTTGTAATTTCTCAGTATTTAGATTGATTTCTCCAAACATATTGTAGAAGTCCCTTTTATCTAATTTAGAAAAGTATTCGTCACAGAGACGCATTTCCTCTACCCTATCCATATTCAATACTTGGGAGGATTGGTATTCATTAATTTCGTACGCTAATGAATGAGAAGTTTTAGTCTTTATTAGCTTTTTATCTTTCAGGCGGGATTGTATTTCTCTAGCTGAGGATTTTGAATAGCTGAGAACGACCATATCAAAGGTAGTCTTTGATAGGTCATCTATTAGTTTAGTTAGGTTAGTTGTTTTACCTGTGCCAGGTGCTCCAAATATTGATATAACATTATACTTTCTCATCTAGTGGGGCAGTTAGGTCTTTAAATTTATCGTACATTTCGTCTTTGAGTTCCTTTATTTTATTTCCTATAGCTGAGTCAACATCTTTTTGTAGATCTTTTGATATAAAGTCCCAGTTTGTGGATAGTGTTTGCATTTCAGATATTCTACGATTATATTTTTCTAGTTCTAGATTACGTTTAAAGAATTCTTCTTTATTCCTATCTCTCATATTAATTTCCATATATTCATCTATACGTTCAGATTCCCATGTATCGGGTAGGTACGCTATTCTAGAGCAGTTTTTAGATATATTGGAAATATTTTCCTTATCTGTTTCAGTTAATACTAACATCATAGGTGTTTGGTCGCCAGTATCGAACCATTCGTCTTTAATTTTTATTTTCATCTACTTTAATACATTTATAAGGAGTTACTATATTATTATCTACTTCTAGACTAGCTGAACCAGTCATTACTTTTACTGTTGCTATTATTACTACTGATGTGATGAATATACAAAACACTACCTACATACCTACGATAATACGTATAATTGATTTGCAAAACTCTCTAGCAGCTATTTTATTAATTTTCATAGTTGGTGTAAGTCAATATAAAGTTTTTGAAGGGCTTCATCCCTAGATTCTTTAATTTTAAATACTACAGTTATCTTCTCCAGAAAAGCTATTGGACAGCATATTTATCTGCTTTAGTAATCTTTTAGTTAAACAAACTCCATCATGGGTAGACTCTTCAACGTAGAACTGGTTGTGGATTTGGAGAAAACTTAAAATAATTTCTGATCCGAAATCAGTTACACAAGTATACCTCATCTGTCCTCTAACTTCTGAATAATGGAGGGAAACTATTACCGCATTACCTGTTTTCCTACCGTCCTTAGTGAATAATACCTTACCTACTTTCAATTCAGGAGGATATGTAGTACATCCCTCACAGCACTTAACTTCACAACTCATATTATTTACCTTTTAAGATAGCTATTTTATTTACAGGCTGCCAATTTCTAGGCTTCATCACTTTTCCTTCAGCATTCTTGATAATGCGACCATTAGTTTTCTTAGCCATATTAGCTTTATGAATAGCTTTAAACATCTTATCTAAATCTAATCCTAATCTATTGCATAGCTGACATAATACGTAGATCAAATCACATGATTCAGCACAGATATTGGCCAGTAGATCTTCAATAAATGGTCTATCTACTGAGTTTTTAGGTAGACTTGATAAAACTACTGTTTCTTCATTTAGTGAAGGGTTCTTTTCAACATAGTCTTCTAGTCTGATAATTTCCTGGGCTAGCTCCATCAACTCTTCTAGAACCATATCGTAGCATTTTCGGGCAGCTACTACATCTAACGTAGGTTCGGGGTGGCAATCTACTGACATTGCGTCTAGAAAGTCCTTTTGCAATCTTGGGTAAGGTTTATTCTCCATTGTGGTTATCTCCGAATATCTTAAGTTTTAAATCGGCTTCTATAGATTCTATGTCTGACCCTGTCTTGTCATCTTCAGGATATAGAGACTCTGAATACCATTCCCAATTGTCTACCCCCCCTGCCTCTAAAAGCTGTAATTTCTCAAAAGATAACTTTAGTTCAAAATATTCTTCTCTAGATATCTCAATATTATTCTCCATTTCTCTCCATACTCTCTAGTTCAAATTTGATAAGTTGTAACGTTTTTTCAAGATCCTGCTTTTTATTTCCTTTATTTCTACATCTTAAAATGTACTGAACTGCTTGAGTTAACCAAGGTTCGTCCCATAAGAAGTTCTCAATTACTTCCTTCACCTCTAATCCAAACTTGCCAATGTAATGTTTTGGCCTTTCTACCATATCACTACTATTGTTTATAGAATCAATATATTCATTTTTCATAATTTTCATAATTTTAATTTGGTAGACAAGGAGAGACTCGAACTCTCGACCTCCCCGTTATGAGCGGGATGCTCTAACCAACTGAGCTACCTGTCCTAAATTTTAAGTTAAAACACATCTCCCCATGCGCCTGTAGTGTTTGCTTTACCATACTCAGTAGCTCTTGTTTCGAAGAAATTTGCGTGCTCAACGTTATTTAATATTTCACTGACCCAAGGTAGTGGATTCTCTCGAACATGGAATAAACTATCTAATCCCAATCCTAGAAGTCTTCTATCTGCAATGTATCTAATGTAGTTTTTGACATCTTCTGCAGATAGTCCTCTAATCTTACAATGGTCGAAGCAATAATCTATAAAGTTATTCTCTAGCTCAACTACTCTTTCGCATGCTTGATAGATCTCTGTCTTCAATCTTTTATACATTTCTTGAGGGACATATTCACTAACGTACTGTTTGAAAAGTTGGCTCATTGCCTGTACGTGTAAAGTTTCATCCCTAATACTAAATGTAACTATTTGGTTCATACCTTTCATTAAACTAAATCTATCGAAGTTTAGTAGCATAATGAATGAACTGAATAACTGAATTCCCTCAACAAATCCACTAAAAACTGCCATTGTCTTAGCTTTTTCTAAAATAGAGTCGGTATTGAACTTTAAAAGATACTCATGCTTGTCATACATGACTTTTATATCTAAAAACTTCTTATATTCCGACTCATTAAATCCCAATGTATCAATTAACATTGAGTAGGCATCTTTGTGGATAGCTTCCATGTTAACGAAAGAGCCTAGCATCATCCTAAGTTCGGGGTGTGGAAACATAGGTAAGTAATGTTCTGCGTACGCTCCTGCAACATCTGCATCTGCTTGAGTGAAGAATCTAAATATACTAGAAACCAAAGACTGCTCATCTTTAGTTAGTTTTTTGTTATAGTCCCTGATATCCTCATCAAGTTTAATTTCTTGAGGAATCCAATGCATCTTGTTTTGAATGAGATACGCTTCGTAGGCGAATGGATATTTAAACGGTTTGTAGTAATTTCTTTTCTCTAACAACATATCAACTCTCTAAATCTTGGAATAGGTTATACAAAACCCATAGCTTTCGTTTAATTACAGTATCTAGAGGAAGGGCCAGTTTCTCTAGATTTTCAATACTTTTCTCGCTATACTCGGAGGCCCATAAATCAATTATCTCCTCGTATAGCACTTCTACTTCTTTGACAATATCTTTTGGACGCTTTCCTCTTTTATTTTTAATTGTCATGATGCACATGCAACACAAGCATCCTCATAGTCGATTTCGGGGGATCTCTCAATCTTCTTAGTTAAGTCATCTGCTCTAAATGGTGCTTCCGATCTAACATAGTACAGTGTTTTAAGTCCCTTGTGCCATGCCATCATATGTATATTGTGTAGATACGCTTTATGTACGTCAGAAGTAAAGAACAAATTTAAAGATTGTGCTTGACAAATATATTGTTGCCTGTCTGCTGCTAACTCAATTAACCATTTTTGATTAATTTCTATAGCTGTTTTAAAAATGTCGGACTCGTCCTTACTTAAGTATTCCAAATGAGAGACTGACCCTTTATTTCCTCCGATAGATTCCCACGTAGTTAAATCGTTCTTTCCATACTTTTTCAACACCTCTACCAAATACTTATTCCTGTAATTGTTTGAACCTGCTTTTGTTTTCTGTCTAAATGAATTAGCTCTCACAGGCTCGATTCCAGGGCTTGTGTTGTTTGAGATAATACTAATTGAAGCGTTTGGGGCAATTGCCATTATATGTGCATTCCTTCTAATGTCTTTATTAGGCCCTTCTGTTATTGCGTCGGGGTAGACACCGTCTCTTTCAGCTAATTTGATTGATGCTTCTGTTGCTTTGATATAAATATGTTGGAATACCTCTTTATTTATCAACTTAGCGGATAAGCTTTCAAATGGGACATTGTTTTTTTGGAGGTAACTATGGAACCCCATAGCGCCTAGTCCAATCGACCTTTCTCGAGTGGCTGAGTACACTGCTCTAGATAGTTCAGGGGGTGCTTTCTTGATAAAATCATCCAATACATTATTTAGGAAATCTATAATGTCGTGTAATATAATGTCGTTATTCTTCCATTCATCATATGTTTCAATATTTAAGGAAGCTAAGCAACATACTGCTGTTCTATCGTCATTAACTGGTAGTGTTATTTCTGAACATATATTTGAATGCTTAACTGACAGTCCTTTTTCCTTTAAGGAAGGGGGTAAGGCATCGTTAACAGCTTTATCAAACATAATGTAAGGCTCTCCTGTAGAGATTCTATTCTCAAGTATGTTAATCCATAGGTCAGTTGCTTTAACTGTTTTAACTACTTTCATAGTGTGGGGATCAACCAAATCAAACGAGTCATCAAACTCAGTATTTTCCTTTCTAGCCTTTTCTTTACCTTGAACAAGCTCCATAAATTTCTCTGAAATAACTAGCCCGTGGTGGATGTTAAGTGCTTTCCTATTAATATCTCCTCCAGTAGGTTTCCTAATATCTAGAAACTCTTCTACTTCTGGGTGGTCGATCCTCAACCAGCTAGCATATGCTCCCCTTCTATTTTTACCTTGCTGAAAAGCTTGTATTTGCGAATCAACCACTTTGACGAAAGGGATAAGCCCTGTTGATTCAGATCCTCGTGATGTAGCTATTCCAGTACTTCGAATGTCGCCCCAGTATCCACCAATTCCTCCTCCCATAGAGGATAGCCAGATATTTTCAGAGTAATGATCACTTAATCCTTTTCTAGAATCTGGAACATAATTGAGGAAACAACTGATTGGAAGTCCTCGGTCAGTCCCCCCATTAGCTAATACAGGGGTTGCAGGCATGAACCATAGCTTCTGCATATATGAAAGTAATCGTTTAGATTGGTTGGTATCATTACCGTAGTAGTTGGAAACCCTTTTGAACATATCGTCTGAAGTAGTTTCATCTCCATGTAGATAGTTCATTTCAATCATCTTTTCTTGGTAAGTCTCTAACATTAAATACTCAGTCTTTAAATTAAAAGTTGTTGTTGAAGGGTATGTATACGCAGATGGGAATGTAATATCAAGCTTTTATATTAATAAACTAACTATTACCTCTAAGGTACTATGTTTAGTAGAAAGTAATAGTAGCTACTAACTCAAGGTTACTTTTTAATTACTAGATCAGCCCTTATTCTAAAAGTTCTTACACGTACATGAGGCAATAGTAATGAGTAATTTTATTTCAAAACTTCGCTGCGCTATGGAACCCTCACGTACATGGTATATGCGCGAGGCTACCTATTTTAAATTAGCAGTTGACTTACACCTAAGCTTGTAGTCTAAATTGGGAATATTCGAAACTAACCTAGCTGGAGGAAATTTAATTAAAATAATACTGGACTTACATAAATAAGTTTAGGTACAACACACAAATAATTTAAATAACACGATCAAATAATTAAATAGGAAAACATGATTGATATTTCAAAACTAGGTAAAACCCCCGACTACGTAAAGAAACAAGAGCTTAATATCGAGAAAACAGGCGGTTCATATATCCCATCCATCACTGTACTTACAGGTATGAGTCCTCAAATTAACAAGCAGAATGAGGAAAAGTACGTTAAAGGAGCGGAAGCAGGCGACTTACTTATATCTGCTCCAACACCAGTACTGGTTAAAGCAGATGATGGAATCGAATTTATCCCCGCTGTGTACCGAGAGCCTTATTATGTTGTTTGGGAAAGTGATAACGCTCATAAATTAGATAAAATGGGCAATAGAAAAGAGGGCGGTTCCCGTAAGAAAAGGGTTGGAGAGTTCACTACATTAGATAGTGCATTGATCGCATGTGATAGTGAGTTTAAAGTACCTGTAAAAACAATTGACTATCTTATATTCACACCTAAGTATATGAGTAAGGGCGATCAAAAACCTATTATTCTTAGATTTGATAAGCCTAGTAGATACCGATTGGCTGACGATTTTGGAGAAGCTTTATCTCAGGAAGGGTCGGTTAGCTCAGTCAGGTGGTGTTTGACTTCCAAATACATTAAGGAAGTTGATAACCCATATTTCACATTTGATATCAACGCTGTAGACAGACCAAAGGCGAATGAATACAAAGCTATTTCCACACTAGCGGAAGAAGTTAAGCCTGCATTCCTAGGTCAGCGGAAGAAGCCTGTTACTCAAATTTCAGATGTAAATAGTAACGTGATAATGTAGTTAACTTTAGCTAGGATACATATCCTAGCTATTTCAATTAGGAGGTAGTATGAATCAAATAGAAGTATTAGCTGTATTTGTAGTGGCCTCTTTATGTATAGTTATATTCATATTGAACCGACTATACGAATATAACCTAAAACAACAGGGTCTAATCGAATCTTTGATAGTTGAAAGTTATAAGGATAAGCTCCTTATCGCTAAACTATATGAAGGTAGTGATAAGGAGTCTTTTGCTGAGGGAATATTTGGAGGTTCTTATCAGGACTATCTAAACCCTGAAGTTGGGGAAGTAGATATAAAAGTGGATGAAAAAGGCATATATCCAGCTTAGAAACTTAACAAACCATTTAGATGGGATATCTGTTGGAAAAGCTTATTAACGTCGATTCCTAGGTCGAAAACTTGATTTAGGATTAGTACTCCCACCCCACCGTAGAAGATCGTTTTAGAGCTGTTTTTAAGCACATACTTCGATACTATCTTTAACTTATCTGAGTTGCGTTCTGCATCAGATAAGTCCTCTTTCAATTTAGCTGAGATAACTGACCCAACTACACTAGCTATAATATTCAACATTTATCCTTTCATAATGTAAGCTATCGCTGTTCCGATAGCTGAAGTTAATATAATTTGTAAGAATGCACCAACTAGGATAACTTTTCCAGCAAATGCTTTCTGTCTTTCAATTGTAGTTATTAAATTATTCTCTAACTTAGCTAGTTTTGTAGTGAAGCTCCTTTCTAAAACATGCATCTCTTCCTTCAGCTTCGCCGTTTCATTTTCTATATGTTCTATCCTCTCTATATTATGTACCCTAGCTACTAGCCTTTGTATCTTAGACTGGGTTTCATCTATTAATAGGCTAAACTTTTGTAGGGACGATACCATAGAATTGAGAGTTTGGACTATCATACCTACATCGATAGGGTAGTTCCCTGACAGGACTATCTTATCTAATTCACTCATATTAATATCCTTCCTTTTTAAAATTAGGTATTTTAATAAAATCCAATACCTCAATATTTCCTAAGGGATCGGCCGGGAAAGATATTGTATCAACTATTGACTTATCTGATTTGTACTGTTCGTTGAATAATATAATAGACTCAATCCAATTCTTCCAAGCGGTATCTTGTTGATGTCCTACAGAAAGTCCTGGGATGTATGAGTATCTAGATATTATTTCTTTTTGTTTTTCTTTTATTTTAGAATATCTAAATTGCGACTTGTACGGCTCTTTGTGGTTATCGTTAAAATCCATTGACACCACTTCACACGTTTCAAACCCTTCTTCTATAGTGTCTATAACACACACTACACACTCACCATTTTCTTTAAACTTCAATTTAGCCATCATAAATTTATCCTAAAACTATGCAGTCCGAACGAGCCTGAGCCCCCGTTTACATATATATATACATTTTGATTAATGATAGGGATCTCATTCCCTGAAAGATTATCATTAGTGTAAGATGTGGCGAACGATAAATCTTTAGTCCCAGAAAATGTGTTAGCTGCGGACACACCGCCCCCATCGATTGAGGTTCCTCTAAAGAATCCGGAGACGACAATACTAGGAACTAAAGCTGAAATATCTACCAAGACATAAGAAGTCGAGCTAGTAGAACCTAAATTGGTTAGAGAAGTTCTTTCGGTGTCACACAAGTCGTCTCTTTGCAGGGACTCAAGCAAGTTTGAATCATCGTCATTTCTAATAGCTCCAACTCTCCTGGTGTAAGTAGATCCGCTAGGCTTATCGCCTGCCGCTATATCATCCCAATCAGTGTTTGTTGATAAAACAGCACCTAAAGTTCCCGCTCCATTTGAATAAATAAAAACATAATACCATTTATCCTCTTGCTCGCTTGCTGACCCTTCGGCGGTTACGTCTTGCGCTCTTTCTCCTCCAGAATCAAGCCCTACGGCTAAATCATAAACTGCCGCTGTGGTTTGACTTTCTACACAAGCTAGCCCAGCGTCTGAGTATAGAGTTAAGTAGTCAAAAGAAACATCGATCTGATAGGTAGGATTTGTTGCGTTGTTTACGATTTTAAGGTTTAGATCTCTTCCCAATCTTAGATAGCCTTTTGCTCCAACTGGGCTAAACACAGGATTAACTATATTACCTGTAATAGTTGCATTACCTGTCACAGCTAAATTATCTGCAATAGTTAGATCTCCTGCAAGAATACTAGAGCCACTTTCGTCAAAACTAACTACCTTAGTTCCTCCGGCGGGATTAACCCCTCCTGTGAATAAATCTATTTGGTCGAAAGCAGATATTTGAACATCTCCAGATGAAGCAGTTAGCCCAGATAGATTAAGTGATCCAAAACTAGCTGTACCACTTACATCAAGATTGCCTCCAACAGTAGAGTTCCCAGTTACAGCTAGATTAGCTGAGGCAGTTAAATCTCCTCCAACAGTTAATCCAGCAGATACGGTAGCTGACCCATTTGCGTTTAATTTCAGATTTAATGCTTGAGTACCTGATTGGGTAGTAAAGAAGCTTAACGATC
>Ga0307935_1000252_pt1 | contig 25881 bp, 27 predicted proteins | sample OrgLakmetageno92_FD_201827 | JGI IMG/M metagenome (GOLD analysis project Ga0307935, IMG submission 201827) | Saline water microbial communities from Organic Lake, Antarctica - #92 | ecosystem: Environmental > Aquatic > Non-marine Saline and Alkaline > Saline | place: Antarctica: Organic Lake...
CTGTTGTCCCCGATCATCACACAGATGGTCCAACGGATAACTACCCGCCAAGAATGTACGAGTTAATTGGTCCTCCTGATAGTTATTTCACTAGATTTAGTAGTTTTGATAATCATGCTTCTCAAAGTCCTTGTTTACGTGCCCTAATTGAAAAATTCAGAGACCTTGCTCATCCTCTTGGCCTTAATTTTGTTGACAAAGGATCTTATTTACAGCCACTTGTTGCAAACGATAAACGTGTTATTGAAAATACATGGAAGAAATTATGTAATGCTATAAATACAGGAATACAGACCTGTCCAGATATGAGTGTTAGATATATTGTACCTCAAGGTGCAAATGAAGAAATACAGTTTGTAAATGAAAATGGAAAGGTTTATATTCCTGAAGGATTTCGCTTTTACTGCATCGATAAAAAATTATATCCTATCTACTTTAGGCTGAATCATAAAGGATCTGGAATTACTTTTGCCATAAATATTCCTGATTTTTCTTAAATGATACCCTAATAAAAAGAATGCTTTCATTCAAAGATCTAAATATAAAACCCTTGGGAATTATACACATTGGGGCTCATCTTGGAGAAGAAAAAAGTGAATATGGTGATGTTCCGGTTATTTGGGTGGAAGGAAATCCTAGAATAATAGGTAGATTGAAAGAAAATGTAGGAAATGATAAAGTTATTAGTGCTGCTTTATCCAATATAGTAAAAACGACCACATTTAATATTTCCACAAATTCCGGAAGCAGTAGTTTACAAGAATTTAATACACATCGTTTTAGATACCCAAATATAGATGTAAAACATAAAATAATTACATTAACAAAACCTTTTGCTTCAATAATAAAGGAAAATAAGATCGATATGATGCGGTATAACTTTCTAGTTATTTCTGCTGGAGGCCATGAGCTTCAAGTTATACGAGGATTTGATAGATATTTGAAATTCATTGATGGAATATTTACCAAAGTATATAGTGAAGAAGTATATGAGGATGGTAATAATTTAGATACAATAACTCATTACCTTAAATTAAGGGGATACAGTTTAAGTATAATGAAAATGGGAGATAAAGGTTGGGGTAAAGCTTGTTATTTAAGATCATTGAAATAAAACTCTTAATACTTTTGGATGCCAAAAATGATTGTCTCTAAAATAAAATTCTGTTACACCAAACCTACTGTCAAGATAAGCAGTTTTTAAAGTTCCATCTGAATATACTTGGAGTTGTACGATCCATCTTTCCAATAACCCATTTCTTGTATTTAGAGTGCCAACAACCCTACCCATATATGTGTTGATATAACTTGATGACTGATCAACTTGTAATGCAACAACCATCCCTTCTTTAAATTGTGTAAAGTAATCATACCATTCATTTCTATTTCTGAAAACCAAACTATTCATTTATTATTAAATGAATGATTAATTAGTAACAATAAAATGATAATTGTCAGTTTGACATCTCTTCCTGATAGATTAACAAAGATAAACCCTGTCATAGAAAACCTGTGCACACAATCATTCAAACCTGACAAAATAGTTTTATGGCTTCCAAAACAATCAAAAAGAATGGGAAAAGAATATGTGATTCCAGATATATTAAAAGAATTAACTATCAAATATGATCATTTCGAAATAGAAATTGTTGATAAAGACTGGGGTCCCTCTACTAAATTAATACCAGCCATTCAAAAATATTGCGATCACACAATCATTACTGTCGACGACGACGTTATACTAAAACCTAATCATTTTGAAACGCTTGTTAATTACAATAAAAAATATCCAAAATTTGTATTATGTTTTGTTAGCGCATATGGTAATCATAAATTCATGCATCCTCAATGGATAAAAGATAGAGATATATATCCAGCCTACGTTATTGGAGGGTATAAAGGAGTTTTATATCCAGCCAACACATTTTCCAAAGATTATATTGAGATATTCAAAGAAGTAGAAAGTATACACGAAAATGGACTAGTTAGAAACGATGATTATTTTGTGACTAGTTATTTTGAGATGAAGGGGGTAGAAAAGTATGTATGTGCTGCGCAAGAAGACGTTGTAGATTTTTCAAAGTCGCCAAAATTTGAAGATGCTCTAAACAACGAAAATACATATACTCTAACAGAAAATAGTATGAAAATAATTATAGAATATTTCAGAGAAAAGTTTAATATTGAAATGAAAATTGTTAATTAGTTAACAAACAACAATACAATAAATGAAGAGACCAATTGTTTGCATATTTGGTATAGCTGAAGAACAAAAGCCACAATTTGATAGCGGAGATGTTATGACAATGCTGGCTTATCCAGATGATAATAATGCTAAAAATATTGTGTCAATAATGCAGCCAGATGTTGTAGTTACAGTTGGGCCTTCTTGGAACAAGTTTTTAAATGTGGCTAGAAATGATGTTCACAAACGCTGGCTACACGTTTCCAACATTATTAATTTAAAGCAAGAAGCTATCTATTTTTGTTATATCAGCAACCTATCTAAGAACATTCTAAGAATGCCGAAAGAAAATATGCCTGTTATCAGTTGTTTTTCACCGAGTTATAACAGTACAGGTAAAATCAATCGACCATTTAGAAGTTTACGAGCTCAAAGTTATCCTTATTGGGAGTGGATTATTATCAACGATCAACCCCATTGTGAAAAGAATTGTCAAACTCTTAAAGAATTAGAAGAAAGTGATGCTAGAATAAGAGTATACAACATAAATAAAAATACTGCTAATATTGGTCAGCACAAATTTGAAACTGCATCATTGGCAAGAGGAAAGTATTTAGTTGAATTAGATCATGACGATGACTTGACTCCCGACTGCCTAGAATTAGTGAAAAAAGCGTTTGATCAATATCCTGACGCAGGGTTTGTTTACACTGATTTTTGTGAAATATTTGAAAAGGATCTAAAGCCTTTTAAATACGGACCTGTTTGGGCTTTTGGATTTGGAGGATACTATGCTCAAATGACAAAGATACCAGGCGTTGAAGGTTTAACGTTAACGTGGGTTGCCAGATCGGCAAACATCAACAATATAACGATGGCTAATATTGTTGGTGTACCAAATCATATAAGAGTGTGGGAAAGGGATTTATATATGGATATTGGTGGCCATCATCCTCTTGCAGTAGGAGACGATTATGAATTGCTGATAAGAACATTTTTGAAAACGCGGATGGTAAGAATTCCTTATCTTGGCTATTATCAGTACAGAAACCAGGATGGTAACACGACATTTAAGCGCATGAATTTGATCACAATGATACAATCGACAACATACAAGGTATACTATGACAGAATTCAGACCAGAGCAAAAGAGCTTGGTGTGGTACAAGAAAAATACAATACAGGAAAGCCTGCTTGGGGTCAGTCGGATGAATATGTTGAAAAGTCTGCAAATTATACATATAAAAGTGACAAAGGAGAGACTGTTGTATTACTGACTACAACTGGAAAAGATGTTTTTGAAACAACACTACAAAGTGTTTTATCAGGAAATTATTCTGAAATTTGCATAGTGGGAGATTGTGTTGATTATTTAGATGAGGTGATAGAAAAATATAAAAATGATCTAAGATTGCGATGGTGGAATTTGCATCAAAAAATGGGGTTAAAAAGTTGCAAAAAGTATGCTGAATACAATATGATTAGAACAGAAAAGGTAACTTTTATAAATTGTTAAAATTTCATTTAACTTAAATGAAAAATAGAAATTAAATGATATATATTGTTCTTCCAGACTTGGAGTTTGAAAATATGTCAAATTTGTGTCGGTCAATGATATCTGCAGAAATTTATAGTTTTAGCGATTTTTCAAAAATAAAACTTGAAGCCCCAATAATATTTAATTTGTCTGGAAAAAAGTTGGTTAGAACTTGTATAGAAATGGATTTGAATATGTTATGGGAAGAACCAGAATTTTGCAAGTCATTATTTGAAAATGCTAAACCTCTTGACAATAATAACAAGATAAGTGTTATTATTAGTACATATAAACGGCAGGACCTTTTACAAACTGCTGTTTTTAGCATTTTGAATCAGGGTTATCCAAATTTTGAAATAGTGATTGTTGGAGATTGTTGCCCAACTTTGGATTATACAAAATTTAAAGATCCTAGAATTCGTGTTGAAAATATGGTACAAAATTCAAATGATGGAGGGTGCACTCCGAAAAATCGTGGTTTAGAATTAGCCAAAGGTAATTGGATTAGTTATTTAGATGATGATAATTACTATTTAAGAAACCATTTCTTGTATTTTTATGAAAGAATGTGCACAACAAATGCTGTTTATGGATTTAGTTCGATGATTATGGGAAAATATAATATAATTTGTAAAGAGCCTAAATTATATCGTATTGATACAAGTTGCGTTATTCATCGCAAAGATTTGATAGAAAAATATGGTAATTGGAAGTCTCATAAAGAAGCTGGATATTCACATGATTATGAATTTGTGTCTAGATGGAGTAATGAACCATACTTTGCTACAGAACGCTGTACAATGTGGTATAATTTAGTTGGTTCATACAATAATCCAAAAGCAATATATGAATGGTATGGTGACCAGTGAATTTTCATTATTTACATAATGAAATTTAGAGTTTGTTGAATAAATCTGTGCCTTCAAAATAATCATAAATACTAAGACTAAATTCTGTGTTAAAAACAATATTGTCTCCGGATTGTTTAAAAAGAATTGGATTATTATCCCATTTTTTAATAGTACCATCTTTTAATAGGTCCACTCCAGTGTATGGAAAACTGATAATTTTAGCGTCTGACAGAAATGCTCCCAAAAAACAAAATGTGCTATTGCTAGCTATAATTGATTGTGCATTTATCAAGGTTTCAAGATCCTCTTTCATGGATTGTTCTTTGTATTCTACAGTTTTTCCAAGTTCTTCAATTTGCTTTTTAAGGTCACTAAAATATTCTTTTTCCCATTGCTTTGTTAATTTGTCACAAACTATAGTTATACAATCATCCCCATATTTTTTGACACAGTCCAAATAATAATTTCTATTAACAACTAGATGTCTATATGGATAAAGATAATCGTTGAGTCTCAAATGAATAACACATTTTTTATTAGGAGGTTTATCAATATTTAACCATTTTTTAATATCATCTCTTTTTCTATAAAGATAAGGTTCGTTTTGAAAATATCCATTAAAAATATAATATCCTGTTCCCTGAAAAGGAATCACATTTTTAATTCTATCATATGACTCATCGTCAATCATATAACTTTGTAGGCTATTTGGTGTTTCACCAAACGTATTATTAGTTTCAATAGTAAAAATATCGTTTTTAAATTCAGTGATAAAATTCAATCTATTTTCTTCTGCAAATATTCTCGCAGCTAAATATGTAAAAAGATTATTTCCAAATTGACCTTTAAAATTAGCAACTACAACACCATTACACGTTTTAGAAGAATTTTGAAGTAAACTAGAAGAATCAGTTTGAATATCTGTATCTTTGTTATTGGAATATGGGCCAACATAATCATTATATACCAGATGTGGGATAGTCGAATATCTATAAACATTTGGTAATGCTCTCGCTAAATGATCGATTGGACTTGGTAATCCATTTTCTTCGATCCAATCTAATAGTTTTTTAGCACCAGATCTACTAATAATATAACTACCAGTGCCTCCACCCCAAAAATTATTATCAAATGGGGTCACTTTAGGAAGATTGTTGTTCCAAAGAGATTTTTTAATTGGATCACGCTTATCGTTCCAAATGATAAACCCAAGATATAAAATATCCCATTCTTTTCCATCAACTTGTGCGAGAGCATGTGATATTTTTTCTTTCATATCATCTTGAAACTCTTCATCATCTTCAAAGATAATATATTCATTTTCATCACTTTCTATCAATTGTTTCCAAAGATTAATATGACTTAGAGCACATCCAATAATTCCGCATTTATAACCATGATTATTATTACGAAACATGTGCTTGATTTCATCAGTAAGAGTTAATTCTTTACCGTCTACTGCCTTAAAAAATTCCACATCAAATCCAAATTTAGCAAACTTTTCTTCCATATCTTTTTTACGGTCTGGTCTACGTTCCATATTGATACAAAATGCTCTCGGAAAATCTTTTTTATATTCCATCTTTTGGGGTGGTCTACGAACAATATATAAACGACCTCCATTTGCATCTTTCAAATCATTATGAGCAATATGATATTTAATCCACCCCGATGAATTGAAACCTTCTGCGTATGGAATAAAACTACAAATTTTATGCAATTCTTTTAATGTTTTTTGTGTAACTTGACAAATATCAAATCCCAAAGAATCTTTATTAGGTATGTATTCCATTTAGTTAAATGGAATTGTTTAATAATGTTTTTTCAATAATTGTTCAAATAGATCTGTTCTGTTAATTTGATTGTATGTTGTTCTAAAAAATCATTGTCCTTGTTTTGGTAACAGTAATAATGAACAAGATTATAATTTGTTATATTTAAGCGAGATAAAATATAACCAATACATTCGTCATCATTCATAAACATTTCATATTATTAATATAAAAACTTATTTTTTAATTATAGTTGTTTCTTGTGGATTTGAAGCTATAAAATCATGTAATCGTTTACAATGAATATGAAGATTTACAATCGGTATATCCTCCAAATGCGGAACATATAAGCCATTTATTTGTTTCCAATAAAATTTGTAATTATTATATTTAACTACGCAGTCTGGACTAACAAGCCCAGGTTTATTACCTCCTTCGTGTCTTGGATCGATACCTCCTAAATATTGTCCAATTGCGGCAGCATCATATATATAACCATTAAAATTCTTTGAAAGATGTTCAAAACCTTCATTAATGATTGGGAAAGATTCGCAAAAATCTGTATTATAATATATATTACCAAGATTGATCATATCATTTTTTGCGTAATCATAATTATCTACAATTTTTTGACTAAATGTTTGATCTGGAATAAATAAAATAGAAGGAATACAGCGAGTAGAAGAATCGATCGCGAGCCATAATTTTGTTTGATCTATATCTTTAAATAATTCACTGAAATTCACATAACTTATAACATCATTTTCTAAATGCACACAATTTTTAGCATTATATTGTTTCATATATTCATTAATAAGAAAAAATCGTCTACTACAATGTTGCCAAAATCCTCCCCAAAAATGAGCGTCCAATCTTGATTTTTGTTTATAAACTTTTTCATTTAAATTATGTTGATCAATCAATTCAACCGAAAGCCCATCAAAGAATTTAAAAAATTGTGGCTCAGTAATAACAGTAATATCATTATTTCCAAATAATTTCAAATTTTTAATGTTATCTAATATATAAGGCTGAAAAACACCAATATCAACAAGTAATACTTTCATCTTTAATAGTATTACTTTATTTAAACATGAACCATTTTATTACATATGGTGATGAAAATTTTGTCAAATCTAAAGAAAGAATTGTTAAAGAAGCAAAGGAATTTGGATTTGATACTATACATGCATATGGTCCTGATGATATGACTAATGAATTCAAAACAAGATTTTCTTATATTTTAAAACACGAAAAATTAGGAGGCTATGAATTATGGAAACCTTATTTTTTAAAGAAACGATTGGATGAAATTAATATGGGAGATATCTTGGTATATGCAGACTCGGGCTCTACTATAAACTTAAGAGGTAAGGGGCGATTTAATCAATATGTCGAAATGTTAAATAAAACTAATACCGGGTTTGTTAGTTTTATTATGCCTCCATATTTAGAAAAAGATTGGGCAACCAAAGAAATATTTGATTATTTTAATGTGACTAATGAAAAAATAAAAAATTCAGGTCAACTTCACGCGACAGTTTTTATTATTAAAAAATGCCCTAATTCTTTAAATATCATAAATGATTATTTCAAAACGGTCTATAATTACCCAGAATTATTTACAGATTGTTTTAATCAAAAACAAGCCAGTTATTTTAGAGACAATAGACATGGACAAAGTATTTTAAGTATTTTAAGGAAAAAACATGGCACTGTTATTTTATATGATGAGGCATGGTTTCCTAAATACGGAGAAGGTGAGTCATTAAAATATCCCTTTTGGGGTACAAGAATAAAAGGTTAAAGAAATTTTTTAAAATAAATGGACAAGCTTATTCAAGAATACTTTGATCAAAAAGCTTATCAAAAGGACCAAACAGAATTACGCGAAATTATGAATAATTTTGGAAGCGATAAAGGTTCTGGTCATCACAATTATACGTCATTTTATGATAGACTTTTTAATTATTTAAAAGACAAAGAAATTAATTTGTTTGAAATGGGTCTTGGTACAAATAATCCAAATTTGCCGTCAACAATGGGTGTAAATGCTAAGCCATGTGCTTCTCATTATGGATGGAATAAGTATTTTAAAAATGGAAAAATTTATGGTGCTGATATTGATCGTGATATTTTAATTTATACAGATGATATAAAAACTTGGTATTGCGATCAAACTATTCCAACTGACATTGAACACCTATTTAAAAATGACGACCTTAAAGACATAGAATTTGATATAATTATTGACGACGGTCTACATACATTTAATGCAAATTTTACATTTTTTAGAAATAGTATCCATAAACTAAAAAAAGGCGGTATTTTTATTATAGAAGATTTATTACCAGATGTTGCCAAAACATTTGATCAAATTAAAGATAACCTTAAATTAGAGTTTGGGTTAGAATACATTCAAGTATTGAGAATCCCAAATCCATATAATTATAGTTTTGATAATACACTTCTCGTTGTTCAAAAATGAATCTTAAAAGAAACACAGAACGACACTTATATTATTTCATTTTGGATCAGAATATCTCCCCTGTTATGATATTAACATTCATATTTCTTAATATGAATTTAAACAAAATTCTTTAACAGAGTTCCCATCATTTTATATTCATCACAAACAATATCTTCGCTAAAATATCCCAATTCTTTTATGTATCTCTTTTCCTCGGTATATTCTTTATATAAACTAGGTGTGCTATCTACTTTTTTAACATATTCTGCACAATCTTCTAAAGTTGGAAAATCGTCAACAAAAATAATACATTTTTCGTTAAAGACTTGTTTTACCCATTTAGAGTCGCCATAATAAATAGGTATAGCTCCAGCTATTAACACATTCAATAACTTTTCAGTAATATATTTATCTTTTTTAAGATTTTCCATTGCAAGAACAAATCTATATGGTTTATAGTGCTCCCAAATACAATGCCAATGTCCATCTACTCTTTTACCAGGAGTTGTTTGACATCTTCCTAATCCATGGCCTCTAGGAAATAAACTAAATAACTTGTCTCTTAATGAAACAGGTCTACTTGCACAATATGCTAAAAATTCAGGCTTCTCTCCCTTGTAAATTCTTAGATCTTTCAAATTAAATTTAAGATTATAAACTTTTTGAAGTTCAAAAAAGGCAACAACTATATATGGAATATCAAAGCTATCTGGATCTCCCGGTTTCCAAACATGAAAAAGAGCCGGATAATTTCTGCCCGGTGCAATACAGTTTTCTCCGGACCAAGTAATGTAAGGGATTATTTTATTGAATACTGGTTCGTGATTAAAAAACATGCTGTGTAGTAACAATTTAGCATCATCACAATTTTTTTTGTTACATAAAGTTACTTCTTTCCCCAAAGTTACTTTTACAACGTGTCTGATAAAATCAATGCACCATGATCCTTTTCCTTCACTTGCAACAACAAGCATTTAATATATGTGTATTCTTTTAATAAGTTGCATTCTATTTATTTCTCCTTAATAAACACGTTTTAAATAAAATGAACAATATATTTGTCATAAATCTTGAACATAGAACTGATCGCCTTGAACAAGCTAAAAAATATTTAGACGAACATGAGTTAGAGTGGGAAAGATTTGATGCTATAAAATATGACACTAAAGTACATGGATTTGAGAAAGAATTTAATAATTTTAAAAAAATCGTATATCATGCTTCACCATCCTATGCAAGTGGATGTTTTGGATGCGTATTGAGTCACTATAATGTTATCAAAATTGCAAAAGAAAGGAAATATGATATGGTAACGATATTGGAAGACGATTTTTATTTTACTCCAGGATGGAAAGAAAATTTAGATAAATGTTTATATGATTTAAAGGATAAAGATTGGGATATGTTTTATTTGTCAGCAAATAATATTTGTCCTGCGATTCCTATAACAAATAATATTGAAAAACCACGAAAATGTTTCACAACAGGAGCATATATATTAAAATCATCTTTGTTTGACTATATTTTAGAGAATGCTTTAGATTTTGGTAAAGAAATCGATGTATTTTACTGTGAAACAGTTCAGCAAAAATTTAATGTATACACTCCAAAGAAAAATATTATAAGACAGTCTCCATCATACAGTGATATACAAAATTGTCATGTGAATTATGATTTCTTTTAATGTTTAAAAGAAATTATTTTTTCTGCAAGTAAACTAACAGCTAGATTTCTAATAATTTGGTTGCACAATCTCCCATTTTTTACAGTGTTCATTTATTTATATTTTATCATTAAAGAATTTATAAATTATAAATGCTGATAAGCGTTGATCAAAAGGAGTTAATATGCAATCTTCGTTACGTTAAATGTTGTGATTATTATTATTCATATAATGAATGGTTGGATCATGGTAAAGAATGCAAAACTGTCATCAACCATTCATTGTTGGAACAAATAAATAATGATACAAGAGAATGTATTATTATTTATTGCAGAACAGACCATATCGTTACAATATTTAAAATGTGTGAAAGCATAAACAAAAGGTTTGTTCTTGTTTCTGGTTCGTCTGATATTCCTATAAATGATAGTTTGTACAAACAAAAACCTAACAATATAGTGAAATGGTTTGCGATAAATATTAATTGTCGATATAAAGATCTAATTTCTCTTCCTATGGGAACTTTATCAGGAACATGGATAGGGAATAATAAATATGACAGTGAAATTTACAATCATATCAATTATAAACCTGTTATAACTGACGGAAAGGAATCTATTAATACAAATCTTGTATTTATGTGTTTTACAATTGGTACAAATAATTCTGAACGATCTAAAGTTTATAATTATTTTAATGATAAAAATTGGGTAACAAATTTATGTCAACATAAAACAGGAAAATATTTAGAACATTCGGAATTCATGAATAACGTATTTAATCATAAATTTACAATCTGTCCTTTAGGTAATGGAATTGATTGTGGAAGAACGTGGACAGCGTTGCAATTAGGAAGTATACCGATCCTTAAAAATCATATTTGCTTCCAAGATTGGCCACAACATATACCTATTATTTTATATGATGATTTGTCGGAAATTACTGAAGATTTTTTATTGAAAAAAATTGAAGAATTTAAGACAAAGAAATATGATTATAACTATCTTAAAACAAGTTATTGGAAAAGTCGCTTCGAAATAGAAAGACAATAAATTCTTTTAATAATTAAAAGAATCACACTTTTTTGAACACTTTGTCACACATAATTTGTTTTACAAACTTATAACCTTTTGTAACAAAAAATTCCATAAGTTTTGGGTCATTATAATTATCTTCAACTGTAATTATATTTATTTGTACTTTATTAAAATCCAATGTCGTCAATATATCCAATTCACTACCCTCAGTATCAATACTTAAAAAATCAATATGTGTGACGCCTTCTTCATCCAATAGATCTGACAACTTAATTGTATCCACTTCAATAATATCATGTCCGCAATTTTGAGGATTTTTTAATTCCCATTCTATTCTCTTTTTATGTTGAGGATCATATTTATTGACCAATCCTGACAATCCAAGTCCCCAACCCTTAATATCCATAAATTTTGCCTTTTCTTTTTTATCCGATAATGCTGCATTGTGACATTTGCAATTTCTATTGATGATCAATTTATCAAATGCATTTTTTCTTGGTTCGATAGCAATACCCTTCCAACCAAGCTGTTTTTCAAAAAAATAACAATTGCTGAATCTAATTCCGTCATCTGCGCCAATTTCTAAAAAGAATCCATCTTTCTTATCTTTAAACCAAGTATTATAAATAAATTCGTCTTGTCCATACTGGCTTTTAAACATTTATTTGAATATAATTCTTTAAATAGAATTATCTTTATAAATGGAAGTATTTTCATCGTGGGGTTTAAATCATTTGCCAATTAAAACAATTAAATCGTCAAAATTATGGATAGACACAACTTACATTCCTCCCAAAGATGATAAAATACATATTTGGTACGCATGTGAACCAATCCTTCCACAGTTGATTAATTGGATTAAACATAATTATCATCATTTTGATCTTGTTGTTGCATATCGCGAAGAAATTATAAATGGATGTCCAAATGCTGTAGAAATGAACAGACAAAAAACATGGCTTACAAAAGAAGAGGTTAATATGTGTACTCTAGAAAATAAAAAATTTAGAGTTTCTTTTATTTGTGGAGGAAAAAATGGCAATCCACATTACAATACTAGAATGTCAGTTTGGAATAGACAGTCTGAAATTATTATACCCAAAAAAATGTATTATTCAACAAGATATTTGGGAAGCTTGAAAATATATCCTAATTCTCTTCCTTTACCAAAAGAAACTAAGTTTCCAGCCTTTCAGGATAGTATGTTCCATATTGTTGTTGAAAATTCTAGAATTAATGGTTATTTTAGTGAAAAACTAAACGATTGTTTAATATCATATACTGTACCTATATATTATGGTTGTCCTAATATCGAAAAGTTTTTTGATATAAGAGGTATAATTATAGCTGAAAATGTTGACGAAATTATTGATATTGTAAACAATTTGACAGAGGAAGATTATTATTCTCGAAAAGAAGCGATGGAAATTAACAAGCAGATATGCCTTGAAAAATATCCAAAAAATGAAGATGAAAGTTTTAAAATACATTTGGAACCTATATTAAAAGAAAAAGGGTTTATGTAAATGGATACCCGCTTTGATTTAGGAGCCAAAAAAGCATATATAGATTATTTTATCAAAAATATACAATCAGATTGGGCTAAATATGTTTACGATCAACATATGACAACATTCAATGGTTGTTGGGAACATCCAGGGACAAAATCTGGAATAAAACAGTTTTATAACGAGTTTAATAGTCTTATAAAAAATATGAGAAAAATAGGTTTTGATAATTCGCATCCCATACAAATAAACAATCAAAATATACTAATAAATGGGGCACATCGTCTTACAACATCAATATGTTTGGGAATACTTCCTAAAATTATAACTCAAAATATTCCGAGCAGCAAATACGATTATAGTTTCTTTTTAAACCGTTCCGGATTTCCAGTTTTAAAATCCAATATTGCAGATTTTATGGCTTTAGAATATTTGCAATTGTTACACAAAGCATCCAATATGAATTTTAAATATTCTCCTCCCGAAAATAATATAAGATCAATCATTTTATGGCCATCCATTTCGAATCATCCAAATTTAAATAAAATAGAACCAATTTTAAACAAATACGGAACAGTTTTATACGATAAGAAAACTACCATTACAAAAAAAGGTTGTGGTAATTTCATAAAAGAAGTATATAGAGGAGAAGAATGGATTGGTGGATTATTTCCGCCTGATGGTCGTGGGGGAAAATTGCCGGTGTGCTGGAATGACACCGGAATAATAAAGGTATTACTATTTTATTTTAATGATCCATCTAAAGATATTCAAATGAAAGCAGAATTGCGTTCATTATTCAATTTAGGTAAACATTCTCTTCATATAAGTGATCATTTCACAGATACATGGAGAATAGCCACTAGTATTTTAAATGAAAACTCATTGTATTACATAAATAAAGGAACAAATCCTTCTATAAATACTCAAAAACGGCTAAAATTATATTTTGAACAAGCAACTGATGATTATGCAGTAACTTCATCGACCATATTAGATATGTTTGGGTTAAGAGCTGCTGGCGATCTAGATTTTCTAGTTTTAAATTCAGACGTCGAAGGATGTCATAAAGGAGTTTGGTTATCTTACTATAATAAACATCATCATGAGATAATATACAATCCTTCAAACTATTTTTATTTTAATGGGTTTAAATTTGCAACATTAAATGTTATAAAACAAATGAAATTAATCAGAAACGAGGAAAAAGATAAAGAAGATATCAAATTCATAAACACTTTCTTTTAAGTTTAAAAGAAACTAACCAAATTAGATTCATACAATTCATAATCTTCTTTATATATTGCATCCAATGCATTTCTAACATAATCAGAATTTTGAGATATCCATTCATGTATTTGTTTATAGCCTGTTTTGTGCCTTACTTGATTAGATTTTCTCACACATGATAATTTGAGATTTAAATGTTGTTTTTGTTGTAAGTAAAATCATAGATTTTATGGATCCGCTTTGCTTATAAAATTTTAAAACTATCTTCAAGATTATGAAAATCAATAAATTTAATATATGTTTCAGATAAATAAAATATTATATAATCCACGTTAATTCCCGTATTTTTTATATATTTATAAAAATCCTATCAGTTGGTCGAAAAGAAATATTAAAAATTTTGCCAATCTTCATAATGTCCAAAAATTCCATTATCAACATAGTAACATTTTAATCCCAAATGTTTTTCCATTGAATATGCTTCTGAATATCCCCAACATTTTGTTATTTTATCGTTACTATTAGAATCATCCCATTCACCAAAGCTATCTTTGATATCTTCATGAGGTATAAACGGAAAAATTCCTACTCTATAATAATCCTCATTTCTATGGATATTTGGATTGTTACTGTAAAGATACTCGGGAATATCTCTAAATAACGTAGAACCAAGATTAATTTTATGACTTTCCTTCATTTTGTTTTCATAGTTGAAATTTCCAGGATTTTTATGAATGAAATATTCGATCGTTCGCGTCCATCCATATTTTAATTTTTCTTTTTCTCCAGACCATTTTCTTAGAAATAATGTGGAAACATCATCATGCTTATCCAAAAATTCTAAACTATCATTCAACCACTCTTTATTTTCTGTGATACATATCCAATCATCTTCAAGAAACATAGCATATTTATATTCCTTTACGGCCGCATTTAACTTGTTCATAGCAAAAGTTAATCCCTTATTTTCTTCTTTAACAATCCAATGAAAGTTGATATTAGAATGTTCAATATTTTTTAATCCTAAAATATACTCTTCTGTACATCCTTGAGCATATACATAGAAATCTAATTTCTGAGAAATATTAGTATTTTCTATAAAAGAATTGATAGTTTTTTCAGTAGTATTTCTATCATTGCAAGTTAACAACGTCACACAAAAGTTCATTTAATTACTTTATTACAAATAACTATATTAAATGAAAAATATACTTGTTACTGGAGGCTGTGGATTTATTGGTTCTGCATTTCTTAACCACATGCTCCCAAAATATCCCAATTTAAAGTTTATCAATTTGGACAAGTTGGATTATTGTGCAAGAGAAAAAAATGTATCTTACCAAGATAATTATACATTCGTCAAAGGAAATATCGGGGACAGTTTACTTGTTCTTACCTTGCTCAATCAGTATAACATAGATACTGTGGTACATTTTGCCGCCTATAGTCATGTAGATAACAGTTTTAACAATTCTGTAAAATTTACAGAAAACAACGTTGTAGGAACACATAAACTATTAGAAGCATGCAGGGTATGGAATAGAATTACAAAATTTATCCATGTCAGCACCGATGAAGTTTATGGGGAAATTGAAGATGGTATTTTTCATGAAAAGGCTATTCTTAGTCCAACAAATCCCTACGCTGCTTCAAAGGCTGCAGCAGAGATGGTTGTGCTCAGTTATCAAAAGTCGTTTAAAATGCCAATCATTATTACCAGAGGAAACAACGTTTACGGGCCAAGACAATATCCAGAGAAACTAATCCCTAAATTTATTCTTAATATGTTAAGTGAAGAACCTTGCCCTATTCATGGATCAGGTGAAAATATTAGAAATTTTATTCACTGTGATGACGTCGCTCGTGCATTTGAAACTATATTGGTAAAAGGTAAGATCGGCGAAGTTTACAATATTGGTTCTTCCACAGAATTTAGTGTCAATCAGATCGCAGAACAACTTCAACGTATTATTAGACCTAAAAAAGCACAATTTAAGAAAGTACAAGATAGAGCGTTTAATGATATTAGATATGCTATCGATGTAAGTAAATTAAAGGAATTAGGATGGAAGCCTACTATTTCTTGGGAACAAGGGTTGAAGAAAACAGTTGAATGGTATTCTAAGAATAGTGATTGGTTTAAAGAATAAGTAATTGGTAAAGGTACAAAAGGATGAAGTACGTTGTTTTCGGCGGACTCACTGGATGGATCGGTCAAAAGATTGTCGATTTATTGGATAACGTCCTTGCGACGGGAGTTAGAATGCAAGACCGACAAGCTGTACAAAAATTACTAGATACAGTAAAGCCTGAAAAAGTGATTATTTCAGCAGGGTTAACAGGACGCCCAAACGTTGATTGGTGCGAAGATCATCAACGTGAGGTTATTGAATCCAACGTTTTAGGTGTTATTACAGTAGTTGAAGAATGCAAAAAACGAGATATTCATGTCACTTATCTTGGCACTGGTTGCATTTATGAATATCCCACTAAAGAAGTAGTTGATTACACATATTCTGGCGCAATTGGATCATGGGAATATAGAGAGGTAATTAAACCAGAAGGGAACACCAGAAAAGAATATACACAATTTCTAGAAAATAGATCAATCATAAATTATGACAAAAAATATACTGAAACAGATCCTCCAAATTTTTCTGGTAGTTTTTACAGCAAAACAAAAATTATGGTGGAAGAATTGTTAAAGTCGTATGATAATGTATTAACGTTAAGAATTAGAATGCCTATTTCAGATGATCTTCATCCTAGAAACTTTGTCACAAAGATTCTTAAATATGAAAAGATTGTAAATATTCCAAATTCCATGTCTATTCTATCTGACCTTCTTCCTTTACTTGTGGATATGTCTGAAAAATGTATCACTGGAATTTACAATTTTTGCAATCCTGGAGCAGTATCACATAATGAAATAATGGAACTTTACAAAGAAATTGTTGATCCCAATTTAAAATGGACTAATTTTAGTTTGGAAGAACAATCAAAAGTTTTAAAGGCTGGAAGAAGCAATTGTGAATTAGATTGTAGCAAATTATTGCAATTATACAACATCCCTACTGCAAGAGAATCGATAAGAAAGATATTTAAACAAATGATTGATAATAATGAGTAGAAGGAATATCTTTGAAGATACATTTTTATATTGTCAGCATTTTTCCAGTTTACATAAAAATTATACAGAAGATGAATTTGATATAATCTGTCAAACTAAATTAGGTATTTCGCTAGAACAATTTGGTATAATATGTCAAGATGGAGATACTGGTGTTATTAGCAATAATATACACAACTATTATAGAAATTTGAAAAAGACTGATCATTGTCCTGAGGGATGGTGCGGAGGAACAAAACAGCAATGTTTGACTGCTATAAAAAGATTGTACAAGTATTACAATTTGAAATAATTCATTTTTAAAAAAGAAGAATAAATAAAATGAATGACGATGATAATTTTAATTTTGGCGTAGAAAGTTGGCCTGGATATGATGATATGGTTGATCAATTAAAAAATTTGGACGAATTAGAGTATGAAGATGTATGTGATTTGGAAAACAAGCTGATAAAGTTGCAGCAAGATGTGATAAAAACGAATGTATTGTTATCTCTTTTCGAACCATTATCAGAAGATTTAGAAGCCGTTCGGTTAAGAAAGAGTCTTATAGAAATAGAAAAATCCAAGGAAGCAGAAATTTTTCATCTTAAAATTAGGGATATTACTGAAGACGAAATTGTGAATGATTTCAAGTTATATGATTGCAATTACAACCTTATAACATATACAGAATATTTGAGGCTAAAAGATTTGTGGATCAAAAATAAACAAATATCTGATGATGACTTGAAAAATTGGATTATGAAATTGGAATGGCTTAATATTTCATGGTCGTTTATTGACAAAAATGGAAATATCATGTATGAAGATAAAAAATTATTAGAGTCGTTAAAAAATGGTGATATTCATAGCACGTATTTATATAAAAATATAGATTCTGTGATAAATTTACCGTATCCTCGTGAAGTTATTCAAAATGCAATATTAATTGGGGGAGATACTAGGTATGATAGCCCTCGTTATTGTAATTTCTTTTGTGAATGGATGAAAAGAAAAATGATGAACGAATTCATGTATAAAGAAGTTGCTGAATATATCAAAAAAATAAAATGTTTAGGAAATGGGAAAATGACAAATAAATATTTAATTTTAGAAATCGTGGAGTTGAAATATGGTCATATCTATAACCTTTACCAAATATTTAAAATGATTACTTAAACATATGGTCGTCGACAAAGTTTGGAATTCGCCCTCCATTTTCTGCCCACTCGATTGGTTTGTTCAAATTGTATCCGCTTAGAGCAGACATTTCGTAATAAACCAAACGATGATTAAGGTGGAATTTGATCAATTTTGGAAGAACCACCCGCTTTTTCGCATCGATCTTGTTTCCGATGAGGCAAATGGGAATTTTTGGACAAGTTTCCCGAATCAGGTTATACCACAAAATATTGTCTCGATAAGACTGCAAATCTGTGACATCAAACATTAGAAAAACATATTGTGCTTTGTCCAAACCTGTAAAATTGATGTTTTTAGAATACTGTGACCATTTTAGAATCCAACTAGACTTTCCAACTCCCTTATTTCCAATAACACAGATATTGATCATGGTTAATCAATAATTATATACCAAAAACATTTTTCAATTTTTTCTTTGAAGACCAAAGAAAACTATTCTTTTTCAGAGCAGAATTCTTTCTGCCCTCAAAGAGGATCAAATGATCCACCCCTAGCAAAGGGGACGTCTTTCGACTTGTCTCGCATGAGACCTTGCTGCGCACCTGCTTGTTGACCTTGCAACTGACTTTTTGGGAGCCCTGCTCCCTACCTGGAAAATTAATATCTCAATGTTGTTAGTATCTATTGTTTAATGTTAAAATAAAAATGAAACACAACTTACCTGTTTTATGACACATAATATTCAAGCAATCTTAACCCTTAATTAGTATATCAAACAGTTTACTGTTTTCCGTTATATTCTTAATTAGAAAATAACAGATATTTAATTTCTTACAATATGAGTCATTGATGATCGCGCAGAGGACAAATTATCGCGTAGATGATAGACCTATTATAGGTGATCATGTACACTATGTTAATTTCTGCGACTTATTACCCTTTGTCTACGAGGACTCTATCATATTGTCTTGCCATACCAAAATGTCACTTTTTGGTTGACCAACAAACCTTTTATACACCAGAATCACAATCTATAAAAGCGCTGCACCGTTTTCCCCTCGTGCGCAGGAGGGAGGCATAGTTTAAGATTATGTGACAAACTCATAACCCTTTGACCTCTAGGCCTCAAGAGGCATCCTATAACTATAATAACATATTCATTCGTATACTTTGATACAAGACTAACTTTTGTTTTATAGGACTGGGGATTTCCATAGAGTCATCCCTTATATAAGAATCAAAACTTTTAAGCGGTTTTTTTCATTTTTTGTTATTTTAAACAAAATAAAATTAAAATGAAACAATTTTACCCTTATCATTAGCCACTTCAAAGTTGGGATTTCGAGTACCATACTTTCCTACTGTTCCCAAAAAGTAACTCGATGCCAAACTATCAACACCATCATTCTTTCCCCATACAGCTGCAGACAAACAATTGTCCACAGGGGTTTCGAAACTAGCCTTTGTAAGGATACCAACCTTATCAGAGATACCGTTTCTGGTAACATTGGTTAGAAATCCTTCGTTGGTCATAGTTCTAGACAGCAACATGAAATGACTGGGATTCAAACTCTTTGCTGTGCATTTCGATAGTTCTTCATACAAAAAGATAAATGCTGCATTGATACCCAAATTATTATACACGTCCCAAATGACGTCAGTTTCTAAACTAGAAAACTTGATTTTAGGGTTATTCATAAGTTCAACAAAGTTATTGCCTTGGTAATCAATATTGTTTCCTTCTTCAGACTCGTGATAAAAGATTTCATGAATTCCAGGAATGCCACAAACGGTTGTATCAGAAATATCACTAGCACAAACATCTCGTGTATAATAATAGCGCCAATTTTCAGCGGCACTGTCAATAGTTTTTGGCAAACTAACATTGTCATAGTTTGGATAAATATACAATGTAGAAAGAGAAGGAGGACTTGGTACAACAAAATATTTATCAATATCCAAACAATCAACAAGATCATGAAGAGTTTTACCATATTTGTACAACATTTCTTTTTTGACGGCACATTTGACAACAAACCCTTCTTCCAAATCTGGCTGATCAAACCCATTAACTTCAACCCACGTATCAAACCATTCTGGCATTTCATGTACCTTGTGAATATTCATCAATACCTCCCATTCATTTGTGGGCTCGTCTTTGGTTAATTTTTCAATTGTGATTTCACAAAAATCTTGAAGCGTTTTGTGCTCAAATTCAGATCGAAGTTCGTTTACTCGCTTCAATTTCTCCGACTTTGTGCCATTTTGCAACACTTTATCCTTATAAATAAAACTTCCACCAGCAACCTTTAGGTTTTCAAACTTTGTAAGATTAGTAAGTTCTTCCAAACGCGGCAAACCAATAGTAGTCGTCTTACTACTAGTACCAGACTGATGGAATGCATCAAGAACTGCTTGAGTACCTGCTTCTCCAATACTACAAGTAGCCTTGAAACCAACCATATTTCCAGGAGTTGCTCTTGAACGATAGAATGCAGAACGGATAGTATCAAAAAACTTATTCAAGCATTCTTTGTTTGCATATATCTTTACTCCCTTCATTTGTTCTTTGACAACCTGTGCAATTCTATCTTTAACGGCAATAGTGGGAGGATTATTCATTGTTTGGCCATAAATAATCAGATGACTGTTCAAAACCTTGAGGTGTTTCTCTTTAAATTCAAGCAAGCCAGGTTCCTGTTCTTTTGGATGACTATCTTTCCATTCCATATTAATAATGCTAGCAACTTTTTCAAAATCAATAAAAAATGGAATACCCTTGTTCCAGAATACTTCTGAAGCATCAAATCCATACTCTCCATAACAAAAATCAATAATGCTTCCATCGCAATCACGAACTGTACCGTATTGATCCACGCGAGCATTTTCCATTTTCTTGCCAAACTGACGATGACTGTATCCCGATGTACGAGTTGTAACAGCGGTATCAATCAACCCCTTTCGTGCAGACCATCCATGGAAAAATAAACCAGCAGGATCAAGACCTCCATAAAAGTTGCTTTTAACAAATCCACGAGATTTAGAAGTCATATCGTTACGTTTAAAGCACGGAAGAGTACGAGTACCTTCGCAAAGTTGAGGAGCATAACGGTCTCCCATCACAGTTTGCAAACCAAGAAAACATGAGATATAGCAAAGATTGACGTAACTACCTTTGGCCTTTGATAGTGTAGAAATAGCCATCGCATTTTTCTCGCCTCCAACCATACCATCACGCGAAATCTTTTGAGCAACTTGTGTAGCAGCACCCAGCGCTTCCTTGATTAAAATTTCTTTTTCGGCATCACTTTTCGGCATAGAGTTGATATATGCAACTTCTTTATCTGCGTCTTTAAGTGCCTCTGCAACTTTATCTTTTTGAGTATTCAAGCAATCTTGAAGTCCAAATGTAAAACCATGCATCAGATTCCATGTGTTGCATAAAAAGTTTGCACCATTGATATAATTGATAGCGCTCTGTCGACCAAAAATAATATAAAGTTCTTGGACAACACGATTCATTGTTTTCTTTGTAAGAGTGCCGTCAACAAACACTCCATTTTCAATTACAGCTCCTTCTTTGAGTTTCCCATCTTCATATTTTGTAGACAGTTTTGAAGTATAGTAACGGGGAAGAAGCATACTAAAAACAACCTTTCCGGGAATCTTTTCAGCCACCAAAATATATTCACCCTTTTTCTTTTTTACCAATTTCTTATATTTCGACTTGTAGATTCGATTATAAAATTCCTTTAATTCAAATTTGCGCAAATAATCATCTTCCCATTTCTCGGTAGAAGTCATACTCATACAAAGATCAAAAAATATTCCTTTGTCAATAAAAGTATAGTCTTGTGACAGAATGTAAAGTCCAATGATAACTCCTTGAACCAAATCAACAATATTTGAACTTGTTTGGCAAGTCATGATTTTCTGCTCAATATTCATTTGCGTCATCATTTCCGCAACACATTTTGGACCTTGTGGAACATGAAGATTTGCTTCGTCGCCATCAAACGCTGATACCTTGATTTTCACCAAGGGCTAGACTGTATCTTAAGCCAGCTTAGGATAGTTAATCCTTCATCGCCAACCAACACCCGTTCAGTCGTTGAGAGCCTTCCATATGCTTACTATAACACACTTAGGAAGTAACCCTGCGGATCGCCCAATCTTACACGTTTTTACTATGCCCGAGGTCATTACCTTGGGTATCATATGAAGTTTCCAACATATGAGTAGTAGTATAAGCTCTAAGGGGTTTCCCGCAACAAGGTGTTTCGCCTACCGATCGTAGACTAGGTAGTTATATACTCAAAATGAGAAAGTCGTTACAATCTTTATCTATCAAGGTATCGACTTTAACCTTGATAGGATCTACCTGTTATGGACTTTGAGTTATATTATTTGTTATCTTATCTTTATTAACACCTATACATTCCACAAATTTAAGTGCATTTTCCACATTTTCTTTCAAACTAGAGTGCTTTCCACCAAATGTAATCGTTTTTACACATTTTGTACCATCAACTTCATAAATACAAACTCTTGCAAGATTTCCAGTCGGAGCTAATATAACTGAGCCAATTTCATAATCTGCACATGAATCTATTTTTGTTTGATATTGTTCTTCAAATGTTGGCGTTTGAATAACATTATCAATAGTTATGTTGTCAGATAATTGAGATGCATATTCTTTTGCTCTTTCTAAATTCTCTTCAAATGTTTGATCAGATCTATTAAAGTTTATTCTTTTGGTACCTTCATGAGAATATAAATATATTCTAGCAGAGGTTAGAACTCCATTTTTTCTAACTCCTGAAATCCTACATTTGGAATTAGTTTTTGTTGGGCAAACTTCAACTGGTTTTTTATAAGTTCTGGAATATTTTTGCTTGTTGTATCCGTTTGGAACCAATGTATCAAATTTGTTAATATAATACATTTCGCGTTCAGACGCATCCTCAAAACAGCACTGTTCAAGGACCTTTATTTTAAAAGTATCCCCACCATGTTCTTTGATTGCTTGACATAACGGTGTATTTCTTCTTCTTGATGCAGAAATATGTTCTTTGAACCGGCTGTCTATTCCATACTTATAATACTTCCCTCTTGTAAGTTTGTGGCTTCTTGTTTGCCCAATATATTTTTTGTTTGTTGTTCGACACTTCATTTGATAAATAACAGCTTTGACGTCTGTCATGTTTATTTTAAATGTGGACTTTAAGGTGGTTTTGAATGTGGATTTTATAAGGTGATAATAATGATGTAACTAACTCAGTTAATCCATGTTTAGGCTGCTACAGCAAGGCAGCGGCAAACAAATCGTTCTTTTTGTAGAATCACGAGAAACGTGTACGCGATAACTATTGAAACTTTCTTTTCGAATAGTAGGCTGGCGGTTGCCAATAATGTAATCGCCATCTTGAAGCCGGCGATGAACATGGTCGCCAACTCTCAACTCTTTAATAAATTTGCTTTGAGGACTAAGTTGACGACCTTTACGGATTATGTACTGAATGACTGGTTCGTATCTAATAAAACTCATATCCGTCGTATTTTGATTGTAACAAGTATATGGCTTACTACTGATTTCCATTTTTTGCATCTTGTTAACTTTGGAAGCGGTGTAATTCTTTCTGGCAATCTCCATCATCATTCTGTCTTTCTTCAATACATCATTCCAGTGCTTTAAATTAAAATCGCATATCGCCGTTGACTGAGTCACTTTTGTAATCTCCTGAGGAATTTCAATACAACCAAACGGAAGATATGGAGCATTTCCAGTTACACTGCGAGCACCATAATTCGCTCGTTTTGACTCGACGGCTCCTCGAAAATGACCTTCTTTCCCAGAAAGTCTGTTATGAATGGAATTGTAGGGCTTTTTGATACCCTTTGCTTCTCCTTTTTGCTTGAAAAGACTAAAAATGTTTTTCTGAATATTATCTTTGATTTTTCTAAACTCGTCATCTTTTTTGGCTTTCTTAAAAGCATTGACATCTTTTAGAATAAGCTGATACAAAATTGTTGCATCGTCATGCTTCATTTCCTTTCCTTGAGTGGTATAACTTCGAATGCAAAGAGGCAAAACCGGCAAAACCGTTACAAAGTAATCTTCCGGTCTGTTTTGGTGACGATGAATCATCATGCCATTAACAAAGGTAGACTTTTCATTGTAAAGAGGGTCTTTAATTAGTTCTTCGTTAAACCCCAAGATTTCAAGGTCTTCATTTTTAATATTTTTAAACATTTCATAAATTTCATCATAACCGATTTCAACATCTTTCTTGGTATCTTTCTTTTTCTTTAGGTCACTTGACTTGTCACTATTTAGCAAAGAATACTTGTAAATAAAAGTTTTGTCATCTTTCAAAGCCACTTCATTTACTGGAGTATTGCATGCCTCATTTGGACACTGAAAGTTACCTTTAGATTTTGCAAGAATATCGCAGATTGTTTTGATTCGAGTTGACCCGGAAATGGTGTGCATATTATTGAGTTCGATTCTTTCTTTTGTATAAAGCAAAGTACTACACTCTTTGCAAAAACATTGAAGAATTTGTTTGATTTCCTTGTGGAAAAAAGGGTTTGGAATAGCACATGGCAATTCAATCATTCCCCAATGACCAGTGCAGGTATCTGTGTTTCCACGACACTCGAAACAAACTTGTCTGTTACTGATCGAACCAAATCGACCATCGTAAAATGCATTACTGTTACCTTTTGTACCATGATCTGTAAGGTCAACAGTAGCAAGTCGACGAATCTCATCGGCACTCCAAACTCCAAATTGGATTCCAACAATATCGGCTTCGTCAGGTTTAGTTTTATCCATATTTTGTATTTTTTCTTTTCCCAAGAAAAATGAAATTAAAACTCAATTTTTAATTTTAATTTTAAACTCTTTAATATGGCACTTCTTATCCAACCTACCAAAATCACCAAAAAGTTGATTAACCAAATTCAGCCTTATCACAAGATGGTTACCGAAGTAGGTAGCGTTTGGGGAGCAGATCAAATCGAAGACTTGATTGAAAATCTGATTCCTCTTTTCAAGACGTGTAGTTTGAAAAAACAAAAACAAGTTGTCGACAAGATCATCGATGGAGATGTTGGATCATGGCACACAAATCAGATTTGTGACACAATTTGTGATTACGCTTTTTTCAACTTGGGAAGTGTGGACCCAAAACTAATCAAACATATTTACAAAAAATATGTGAGGTTTAACCCAGGTTGTCCTCAAACATACAAAAAATTTGTCAAAGAATCAATTAAATGTGCTGTTGACACTGACGAAGAACGCAAAAATGCAATGGCATATTTTAACCCCTAACTTTTTCTTATTAAAAATAAAATAAGAAATATTTTAT
>Ga0307935_1000256_pt1 | contig 25741 bp, 24 predicted proteins | sample OrgLakmetageno92_FD_201827 | JGI IMG/M metagenome (GOLD analysis project Ga0307935, IMG submission 201827) | Saline water microbial communities from Organic Lake, Antarctica - #92 | ecosystem: Environmental > Aquatic > Non-marine Saline and Alkaline > Saline | place: Antarctica: Organic Lake...
ATCTCGCGCTGTAGGAGATGCATTCGGCAATTGGTCGTTCGAGACATGTGAAACCACCAGAAACGCGTTCTTATCTGGAGAGGTGACCTGAACGGATCTTCCAGCAGCCGCAGTGGTGGCTACCGGCGCGCCAAGCGCTGTATTCGAGAGAGCAAGCAGGCTCCCACCGACCCCGTTGGGCACCCCTTCGAAACTAACGACCAGATCTCCGGCTGAACCGGGTGAGTCGAGGTAATAGATCGCGGTTTGCCGCTGTCCCGGAGTGTTTGACCTGACGGCGGGCGCCATCCTGACCCCGCCGTATGTCACCTCGGCAATCGATGCATTCTCATGCGAAAACGTTGCGACAAGTTTATCGGATTTTCCCAGATCAAACCCGGACAACTCAGCACCTGAGGAGAAAGTGTAGGTGGTTTCCTTAATCATTTCATTTTCCGGAGAAGTGGTGAACGATACCGAATCATTGAGGAAAATTGTTGTCTTTACGCTACTGGGGAGCTTGGTCAGGAAATGATCGCGGCGTAGCGGAATATTGCTCCAGCGCCCTGCAGGTCCGGCCTTCCGTGCTTGGCCCTCCTCAAGGACCTCCTGTTTTTTCAATCCCTTGCTGTTCAGAATCTCGACCTTTCCACTGAAGACATGCACTTCATCGAGAGCTCCCGGCTTGGAGATTATGCCGAATTTCGTACCGAGATCGGTAAGGACCAAGCGGGGTGTCCGCACTTGAAACCCGACCGCATTACGCGGCACATGGAACCATACCGTCCCCTGCGCGAGGTCCAGCAGGTCCTCGCGGAGTAGCGTGATATCGGCGGGGCCGCGCACGATGCCGCGGACACCGGAGGCGAATTCGAGCTCCACCGCGCCGTGTGTCATCACCAATCGGGAGCCGGGCTCCAAAGCTTGACCGTCCGGGATTTCCTCGCCGCTGATATTGTGACTCACAATCAGATCGGTCCCTGGGGTGGAAGTGAAAGTCAGGGTCGGCTTATCCGGGATCGCGAGCACGAGCGCCATCACCGTTGCCGTAACAATGATCAACGCCGCTGCCGCCAGCCCGGCCTGTTTCATCATGCGCCTCTGGCCCCGCTCGACAACTTTGTCCATGGGCACCACGCGGAGCATGTCCACCCCTTTGCTGCGGAATCGTAGCGCATGATGGAGGTGGAGGTATTCGCGATAGGCAGCCCGCGCTTGCGGATTGGCGCGCAGCTCTTCCTGAAGACTATGAAAGTCCTCTACTGCAAGGCATCCCTCAAAAAGATCCTGTAGGTGCATTTCCAGATCACGGCGATTCATGACAGCACGTTCCTGATGTTGAGTTCCCCGGTGATGCATTTTTTAAGGCCCGCCCGGATGCGGAACAGAGTCACCCTTAGCGAATCCACACTGCGTCCGGATTTCTCCGAAAACTTGTCGAGATTTGAGTCGGAAAGATAGCGGTGCTCGATCAACTGGCGTTCGGACTCTTTCAGGCGGGTAAGGCATTTTTTCAACGCCTCCATCCTTGCTGCGAGCTCCTCCGGCTCGGCTTCGCATTCTTCCGCCAGTTGTTCCGCAAGTTCGTCGTCGAAGAGCTGGAACCCGAGGTTTGCCAGCTTGCGGCGGTGGCCCATGACCTTGAAGCGGGCGATCTGGCAGGCCCAAGCGCGGAAGTTCGTCCCAGCTTTGAATGTTTTCCGCTTCTCCCACAGCACCAGGTTGGTCTCCTGCAGCACGTCATCCACACCGTCCGTCCCCGGCATCAGCGAGATAATGAACGCGTGCAGCCCCGCCTGATGGCTGGCGATCTTGCCGACGAATTCGGCTTCCTGCATGGGACTGTTTTTCATTTCTGCTGGTAAGGTATTCAGATTCTCACGCGGCGTTAACGTTTTTCTTTTTCTCTCTCCCGTCGTGCGGGGTGTATTTGGGCGCGATGGGCCGGCAGCCCCAAAGAGAGGCGTCTCTCCGAGCGCCTGCACAAGACGAGCTATTTCCCGGTGCTTATCCGGCGCTCAGAGAGACGCCGCTCCTACCGCAGCTAAATTTTTTACCACAAAGTTGTTAACGGAGGTGCCAATTCAGAGATTACTTAAGTGAAGAATGCACAAAAACCCTGTGCGAATCAGAAATAAACCATCCGCAAAATGAAAAACTTCCTATTGATTCCCCTCGCCCTCATCGGCGCTGCTTCCGTTTCCAGCGCAGCCATCACAATTCTGCCCAGCGGCAGTGGCTCTCTTGACGATGCCGGCACTACTGACGCCTACCCATCAACCATCGCCTCAAGTTTTAACGCATCCACCGCCTCAAAAATCGTGGTTACCATTTCTTCTGAAGTAGGCTTCGGTGACACCGCACAAACCGGGGTTTCATTCGGCACTAATTCTGACGCGTTCGATCTCGCCATCAGCGCCAACGACGGTATCACATTTGCTTATATCTACTACTTGGACGCTTCTTCCGCCACTGGAGGATCGTTCGGAACAGGTGATATTGTCATCAATGGAGCAAGCGGAGATAGCAACGATTTCGCTGTCTCGTGGTTGTTCCTTTCCGGAACGGCAGATGGCATTGGCGCCTCCAACTCGGCACTAAATCAGACCGTCAGTCTCACGACTACCGCCGCCGACAGTTTTGTGGTCGCGGCCCACACGAATAACGGCAGCTCAGGTGCTGCTCAGTCGCCCCTAACCGCATTGCTCAACGGAGATGCCGGTTCCGCAGGAGGCGGCTCGGGTTACGCGACGATTGCCTCTCCAAGCACTGCGGATTACTCGTTTACGGGTAGCACCAGCCGACCAGTCACTTTGGCGGTCGAGTTCACGGCTATCCCAGAACCCTCCGCCGCACTTCTTGGAGCGATTGGCTTCTTGGTTCTACTCCGCCGCCGCCGCTAAGTCTTAGCTGAAATTTCTCAATCTGGCCGTCTTTCGAATCGGGAGACGGCCTTTTTTTGCCCCTGATGCCGAGACTTCGGTAATCGCGAGCAGCAGCAACAGACCTCCAAACGAAATGAAAAACCGAGTAAAAATTCTGATCGCAGCTTGTGCTTCCATTCTCTCATGGGAACACGCATCCGCCCAACTGATCGTTTACGATACGGCGAGCTATACCGCCGAGACCGGGGGGTGACGACGACTAACGCAGCCTGCCAAGGAATTGGTGTAAAGTTTAGGGGAGCCCATACCATAAAGTAGGCAGCCCCCCGGGGGTATTAACCACGGGCGTGGATGGAATCGCAAAGTCGCCCGCCTTGCCTGGCTCAACTGCGTAAATTAAGCAGCCACTGTCGGTAATGGGGCATTACCCATTCATCAAACACCGCAACGGCGTCAGTGCCCGTTCATTTCCGCAATGGCATCGGCGAAGGCTTGGCCGGTGGGAGCGAAGAACTTGGCGGCGCCGTAGTAGTGGAAACCTTGGTTGGAGGCACCTTGGGCAATTTCTTCTTCCTCGGGCGTGCGTTGATCCTGCTTTTTATTACGGGCATCTTCAAGCTTGTGATCCCAGAAATGCTCGGTGAATACCGCGGCGACGTTGCCCTTGAACTCGGGCATGGAGGCGGGGGCCGCCTGAGCTTCGCGGAAAGTCTGGTAAATCGATTTGTAACGCGGGCCGTCGAAGGTATCCACCGGTCCGTTGACACCGAGCACGCCGATCACGAATGGCATTTCCGGAGCGTCGAGATCCTTGCGGACATCGCGGATGAAATGCGCCATGTATTCCGTGTATTTATCGTAGCCACCGGGCTTGCCACGTTCGGTATAGACTTTCCCGTCGACAAGGTCGTTCCAGCCTTGGAACCAAACAAATCCCGCGATTTCGTAGCCATCTTTTGAGTTGTAGGAAGGCACGACCTTCTTCGGGTCTTCGAGCACTTTTTTCACATGCTCGACCATCAGTTGGTAATATTTCCCAGCCTCTGCCCCGGTAGCGGATGGGGGGCTGAAATCGGTGTGCAGGCTCTTGCCACCCCACGCGGTTTTGATGATGAGGATGGGTTCCTTGTGGAGTTTCCCCATGGTGATGCCGAAGGTGAACTCTGGACCGATGGTGTCTTCGCGAGCGCCGAATCCTGCGGTGAGTTTGCCCTCCTTGATGGCCGCCTCGCCGCCACGATTTTCCGAGAGATAGGTGATCCAGACATTATCACAAACGGTGGGTTCGCCTTTTCTATCGCGCATTTCCTCGAGAAACGGCGCGGTTTTCGGATCCTTGGCCAGGTAGTCAAAAGTGGTGACGCTGGCATGACCCTGCATGTTGGACTGCCCGGAAAGGATGAATACTTTGAGAGGCGCGGCCTGCGCAACCATCGAAAAGACGGGGATGATGAGAGAGCTGAAGAGGATTCGTTTCATGATTTATTGGGTTCTTGTTTGAGAGAGTTATACACCCCAGCGGCGCTTGCATGCGATAGCTTTTATGCGAGCGATCCGGGAGATACTCGATTAGGTTAGAATCCCCTTCACCACTTTCGAGGGCTCGACTCCGGTGAGGCGGTAGTCAAGGCCTTGGAATTTCTTGGTGAAGCGCTCGTGGTCGATGCCGAAGCGATTCAGCAAGGTCGCGTGGAGGTCGTGGACGCTGACGGTGTCCTGCACAGCTGCGTAGCCGAGCTCGTCGGTGGCGCCGTGGACGTGGCCGGGTTTGATTCCGGCACCAGCCATCCAGGTTGAGAAGGCTTTGATGTGGTGGTCGCGGCCGGTGCCTTGGCCCATGGGAGTGCGGCCGAATTCACCGCCCCAGATGACGAGCGTGTCTTCGAGCATGCCGCGCTGTTTCAGATCCTTGACGAGTGCAGCGGATGCCTGGTCGGTAAGGCCGGCGCTGTATGGCATGTTTTTCTCGATATTCGAATGGTGATCCCAGCCGCGATGATAAAGCTGCACGAAGCGGACGCCTCTCTCCAGCATGCGTCGGGCTAGCAGACAGTTCGATGCGAAGGAGCCGTCACCGGCCTCTTTCACTCCATACATGTCGCGTATGTGCTGCGGCTCATCACTCATATCAGTGAGATCTGGAACTGAGGATTGCATACGGAAGGCCATTTCGTATTGGGCAATCCGCGTATCGATCTCAGGATCGTGGCGCTCATTTCTCAGGATACCGTTCATGCGCTGAACCTCCTCGATGACTTGGCGCTGGGTCGATTGACATACCCCGTCCGGACTGCCGACGTAGTGAACCGCATCGCCCTTTGACTGGAACTGAACGCCTTGGAACTTGGAGGGTAGGAATCCGGCCGACCACTGACGGGCCGAGATCGGTTGGTCAGGGAATTTTCCTCTGGAAACCATCACCACGTAGCCCGGTAGGTCCTGCGTTTCCGAGCCAAGACCATAAAGCAACCATGACCCCATGCTCGGGCGACCCTTGAGGATGGAACCGGAGTTCATAAACGCGTGAGCGGGATCGTGGTTGATCTGATCAGTGACCATGGATCGCACCACGCAGATATCATCCGCGATGGCGCCGGTGTATGGAAAGAGATCGGAGATCTCGATGCCGGCTTTGCCGTATTTTTTAAAGCCGGTGAACGATCCTCTGGCGATCAGTTCGCGTCCTTGCAGCTGGGCGAGTTGCTGGCCTTTGGTGAAGGATTCTGGGAATGCCTTGCCATCAAGGCTATCGAGCTCCGGTTTCGGATCGAAGGATTCCAAGTGCGACGGGCCACCTGCCATGCAAAGGTGAATTACGCGTTTCGCCTTGGCAGGAAAATGAAGCCCGCCCTGGTCATAAAGGCGCGGAAGAGTGTTCGCACCGGCGAACTGAGAGAGCGCCAATCCGCCGAGCCCGGCGAAGCTTTTTTTCAGGAAAGTCCTACGCGACCAATCGTTTTGAAGCGCCTCGTAGGCGGTGATTTGTTTTTGAAATTCGTTCATGGTGGAAGAGGAGGTAATTAGGAGTCTAAGTGCTTGCGAATCCAACGGGGTTCACGGCGGCAGTCCGTAACGGACACAACGGTCACACCCGTTTCAGTAAGGATGTAGAAAACTGCCCATGGGAATTTATTGCTCAAGAGCCGGTGAAAATTTCGATGAGCCTTCCGGTGAATACCTGCGGTGGATTTCAGCCCCTCAATATCGGCGCTCAGTGAGGCTGCAAAGTATTCGCCCAGTCCGGGTTCTTGGCGGTCGTAAAACATAAAGCCATCCTCAAGGTCTGACAGCGCCTTGTCCGCAATATCAATCCGGGTCATCTCTTGCCGATTGAGTGTTTCACGCTGTCCCAATCATGAACCTTCATTTCACCGGATTCGATCTGGGCGAGGCGATCATCAAGCTGGGACTTTTGCTCGTCGGATATTCCCTCTTCATCAATCTTCGGAGAAAAATCCGCCCACAAAGTTTCCATGATGGTGATTTTGTCTTGAAGAGGGAGTTGTGTGATTTCCGCGATATTCATGAGGTAGGTTAGGTTGGTATTTCAGCTAAAGCGAGGGGAGAATTGGTGAAGGATTTGGAGCGCGGAGCTAAATCCGCGTTCCGTTTCAAAATCTCGTGATCGTTTCATGCAGGTTTAGAATCACGCGGCAGAGCTGATCCATCGCATCGACGTCTGGATTTTCCTTGCGGAGTTTCACGAGGAAAGATTGGAGGTTTTCGAGTTCCTTGGCAGTGGGCTCGCGTGCGATTGCCAGCAGGTATGCGTGTTTGATTTTTTCCGCATCCGTGGCTCCGGGTTTTTCTGCCTCAAGTCTGGCGGCCAGTCCTTTGGCGGCTTCGACGAATGTCGGATCATTTAGCAAGGCGAGTGCCTGCTGCGGGGAGTTGGATTGGAAGCGGTCGGCGGAGCATTCCTCACGGGAGGGGGCATCGAAGGCGGCAAGCATCGGGTGAATGAAGGTCCGCTGCCAATGCGTGTAGAGGCCTCGGCGGTATTGGTCGGTCCCGGCTGATGCTCTGTATTTGCGTTCAGGGAAGTTCAAATTAGCCCAGTAACCTTCAGGTTGGTAGGGCTGCATTGATGGGCCGCCGATGCTGTCGTCGTAAAGGAGTCCGGAAATCGCGAGAGCATTGTCACGGATGAATTCGGCATCGAGGCGGCGGGCGGATTGCTCAGAGAGCAGGCGGTTGGCAGGATCAATTTCGGCAAGGGCTTCATTTTTCGCAGAGACCTGCTGATAGGTTTCCGAAGTAACTATTAGGCGGACGAGGTTTTTCACGTCCCAACCGGAATCACGGAATTCCGAGGCAAGCCAATCGATCAGATCGGGGTGCGAGGGCCATTCGCCTTGGTTCCCGATATCGTCGAGAATATTTGAGAAACCTTTTCCGAAAAATTGCTTCCAGAGGCGATTGACAAAGTGGCGGGCTGGGAGAGGATTTTCCTCAGCAAGCAACCAGTTGGCAAGGTCGAGGCGAGTCAGGCGCCTGTCAGGTTCCGGCACGTCTTTGGAAAGGAAGTCGGGAAAGCTCGGTTCGACTTTCTCACCCGGTGTCATCCAGTTGCCACGGTCGAGTATGAATCCATCCGGAATTTTATCCGCCGGAAGTGCCTGGGCGATCATGGAATGCGCGAATCCGGCGTGAGTCGCGAGCATTTCTTCACGGGCAGCCTTGTATGCGGCAGGCAGCTTATCGTCAGGTGTGCTGGCGAGAATGTAAGCCGCTTTGAGCTCTGGGTTGTCCGTATCATCCGATGCAAGCGCGGAGGCGAGCTGCGGGCGGAGTGCTTTCGGATCGCCCGGGACCGGATCGACAAACGGGGAAATCGAAACGCGAACTTTCCCAATATCTTGAGAAGCGATGGTGAGCGTGAGCTCCGATTCAGCAGTGGCTGCTTGAGTAGATTTCAGGTGATAAACCGCATGGTGCGGTAGGCTCGCGGCATCGGAAGGCTCTTCCCAGATGGCTGGTGCGGACTGCCAAGTATCTTCCAGTAGGGGCGACTGATATCCGTTACTGTATCTTGCAGGGTGGCGACGGTCAGCTTGCTTGTAGGCGATGGGAAGGTTTTCCCCATCGAGTGAGAAAACCGGTTTCATCGTGAATTTCCCATCAGCACGGCGGCCGACGTGGTCTTTATTCGCTGGGTCGGGCAGGGCCTCCAGCAGTAGCGAGCGAATCGCTGTGCCGGCAGGAATTTTGAAGGAAATGGTTATTAAATCATCCTTGGTGGGAGCTCCGGTGAAGAGCACTGTTTTGTCCTCGGAGATTTTGGAAGCAGTATTTTTCGAGGAGGCGGCGGTCGTTGGAGTTAGCGGGAGCCAGCCATTGGGATTTGTGGAGGCAAAGGATTTGGTTTTTCCAAGCCACTCTGCAAAGGCCTCGTCAGAAGGCGAATTATTCCCATCGGTCAAAGTTACAACCGATTGGTTCCGAGCACGTTCGAGGCGCTCGCGCATCGTGGAGCTTGGAGCGAATATCTCCGGCGGGAATGGCGAATCATTGCCGAAGCCGGGCAGATCCTTGTTCGGGGTGTTGTTGTAAGTCGTGTAAATACCCCATTGGCGGAGGTCGTTGAAAAACGCAGCCATCGAGTAGAAATCACTCTGGGTAAAGGGATCAAACTTGTGGTCGTGGCACTCAGCGCAGCCTGTCGTCAGGCCGAGCCATGCGCCGCCGATGGCACGCACGCGATCGCCTGCGTATTTGGCAAGATACTCTTTATCCTGGGCGCCCCCTTCACGGGTCATCAGGTTGAGGCGGAGAAATCCTGTGGCGATTTTCTGCTCGTCCCCGCCGCCGGGCAGCTGGTCACCGGCGATCTGCTCGCGGGTGAAAGTGTCGAACGGCTTGTTGTCATTGAACGCACTGATCACGTAATCACGATAAGGGAAAACGCGGGAATTCTGGTCGCCGTGGTAGCCGACGGTATCGGCGTAGCGGACGGCATCCAACCACGGCACTGCCATGCGCTCACCGTAGTGTGGGGAGGCGAGCAGGCGCTCAACCTGTTTCCCGTAGGCGTCTGGCGATTCGTCGGAAAGGTAGGCTTCGACCTCCTCGGGTGTTGGAGGCAGGCCGGTGAGATCCAGAGAAAGGCGACGCAACAAAGTCGATTTTTCTGCGCGAGGAGATGGGGAAAGATCATGTGCTTCGAGATTTTTCCTCACAAAGGCATCGACTGGATTCTCGGCGTCCGTCTCCGGCGCTTCCGGCTTTACGATTGGCGCGAAGGCCCAGTGCTCTTCGTAGGCAGCTCCTTGCTCGATCCAGCGCGTGATAAGGCTCTTTTCCTCTTCCGAGAGAGGCTTGTGGAAATCCTCGGGCGGCATCGGGTCCTCCACGTCGTGTATGCGCTGCCACGCAACGCTTTGCTTCGCGTCACCTGGAATGATGGCGTGCCGTGTCGGATCACTTTCGAGGGCAGCGTAGGCTCCTTCCATGGTATCGAGCCGCAGATTTTCCTCGCGCGTGGTCGAGTCGAAGCCGTGGCAGGAGAAACATTTGTCCGAGAGAATGGGCCGGATGTGGGCATTGAAAGTCACCGTGCCAAGAACTGGCGCGCTCTCCGAAGCATTTTCTCCCATGCTCTCACCGGCAACGGCGCGAACATACGGATTCCCGGGTTCACGCAGCGCCAGCCACGCCAAAGCGGCTATCACTGCGATGAGGCAGGTTGAGCAAAATACGAGGATTTTTTTTGGGGCGTGTGACATTAGGCTAAAGGAATTTTCCCGACGATGGCAGGGGGGTTATGGAACATAGATACGCTACTATGACGCTTACCATTCCAGTATATAACGAAAAACCCGATTCGTCCAGAGGAGGCGAACGTCCCTCAATCCTGCGGGACGTGTGGCTCAAAAGTCATGGAGCGCTCGTGCTCGCGTGCTTTTGCAGCGCGCTTGGCCTGGGTGAAAAAGTGTTCCTGAGAGCGGAACGGTTTTTCGCCTCTTTTCGGAGTAACTAATTGAGAGCTTCCGTCCGGTAGGATGCGGTAGGCGTTCTGGTTGTCTTTGAAATACGTTTCCAAAATCCGGATCAGGCGGCGCTTGATGGTTTTTTCCTCTACCGGAATCATTAGCTCAACGCGTTTTTCCAAATTTCGCGTCATCCAGTCAGCAGAGGCGAAAAAGACCTGCGGGTCTCCACCTTGGTGGAAGTAGAACAGGCGTGCGTGCTCGAGGTAACGGTCGATAACCGAGATGACCGAGATGTTTTTGGAAAATTTCTCTCCAGGAATCAGGCAGCAGATACCGCGAACGTTGAGTTGGATTTCCACGCCAGCTTGAGATGCGGTGTAGAGGGCGGCGATGATCTCTGGGTCTTGGAGCGAGTTGGTCTTGCCAATGATGCGGGCGGGAAGGCCTTGTTTGGCGCGTTCTGTCTCGCCGGCGATGAGATCAAGCAGGCGCGGTTTCATCGCCGAAGGTGCGGGGATGAGGCGCTGAAAACGGAGAAGCTTGGAGCGACCTGTCACAGCATTGAAAAGCAAGGAGGCGTCGTTGCCGTATTCTGATTTACAAGTCAGGTAGGAGAGATCGGTGTAGAGACGCGAGGTTGTCTCGTTGTAATTCCCCGTTCCAAGGTGAACATAGCGGCGGATACGACCCGCTTCGCGGCGCAGGATCAGGCAGATCTTGGCGTGTGTTTTAAGGTTTTTCACCCCGTAAACGATCTGCGCTCCAGCGCGCTGGAGCTCATCGGCGCGTGTCAGGTTACGAGCTTCATCGAAGCGCGCCTTAAGCTCGACGAGAGCGGTGACGTGTTTGCCGTTCTCCGCAGCCTTGATGAGTGCGTCGATGATGCGCGACTGGCGGGCGGTGCGGTAGAGAATCTGTTTGATCGCGATGACATCGGGGTCAACTGCGGCCTCCTCGATGAGGCGGATGACGGGATCGAAGGATTCGTAAGGATGAAATAATAGCACGTCATTGGCCGCGATGGTCTCAAACATGGAGTCTCCGGGGGCGATGGCCGGACTGTTCTGAGCCGGCCATTCTTCATCGCGCAGGCTCTCGAAGTCCGGTAGGAATGCCAGCTCCATGAACGATGCCAGCCCGAGCGGGCCATTGTGGCGGTAAGCCTCCTGAGCGGTCGAAGCAGTGACAGTGCGAATCATGCCGGCAAGATCTCGCGGCGCGTCAGAGCGTATTTCCAACCTTACGGTTTCAGCGAAACGGCGAGCAGTGAGGACGTCTTCCATCTCATTCGCGAGGTCGGTGGAGTCTTCTTCTTCCACCGCAATATCGCCATTCCGTGTGACTCGGAAAACTGTTGTCGCGGCAACGGTTTCTCCGGGGAACAGGCGGTCTGCATTTGCTGCGACTAGATCCTCTACTAAGATGAATGCTTGGGTTTCGTCTTCTGTTTGGATCGAAATACGGCGTGGTAGATTGTCGGGAATCGGGATCAGCACGTGCCGTGTGGTTTTGTTCGCTGGATCGAGTAGGCGACAAGCTACAACAAGTTGCAGAGCAGGAACCACCGGCACCGGCGATTCGGGATCGACTGCTAACGGGGTCAGAAGCGGTGAAATATTGTCCTCGAAAAAGCCAGCCGTTTGGGCCCTCTGGATGTCAGCTAATTGGTCAGCGGATAGCAGGACGATACCCTTCGCCGCGAGTGCTGGGATGAGCGTGTGGTTCAACAGGTCATACTGGGTTGCATTCATTTCCAATACCCGCTCGCGTATGGCAGAAAGATTGCGCACCGGAGTGAAGCCGGAGTTGTCACGTGCTTTGCGGCCGCTGCGTCGTTGCAACATCAAGGACCCGACACGAACTTGAAAAAATTCATCTAGATTCGAGGCTGAGATCGCGAGGAACTTCACTCTTTCAAGCAGCGGCATTGATTCTTTCAGCGCCTGATTGAGCACGCGCTGGTTGAATTCTAGCCAAGAGAGTTCGCGGTTATGATATTTGGGCATGGGAACTTTTGATAAATGCTGAAAAACTAAAATACTGAAGCGCTGAAATTTCTAATTGTCTTCTTCGATCACCACTCTGAGACCGAAAACCTGTTCGAAAAGATCCGCTTTCGAATCCATTGCCAATCTTTCGATTGCGGCATCTTCAAGCCCGGGAAGGCGGATGTGTAGCTTATTAGAAGAACGGGTGATCTCAATTTTTGAGACGCGCTGCGCGTGGGTGCGCTCCAAAGCATCTGCGACGCGGAGAATGGCAGCGAGCTTGGAAACACGGATACGATCCTCCACACTGAGCGCCGCATAGGCCGGATGATCGAGACGCGGTCCAGAGTGACGGTGGTAGCGTGAGACCAACGCGACTATCGTCACGTCCAACCGATCCAATCCGAAAATTTCCGAATTTAAAATAATGTATTCGGAATGCTTGTGGTGTGCGCGCGGGCTGACGTAGGTGCCGACTTCGTGGAGTATAGCGGAGACTTGAAGTAGGAGTAGATCATGCTCTCCGAGCTTATGGAGGTCTTGGAGGTGGCTGATGAAATGATCGCACAATTTCCCAACGTGCTCCCCGTGCCCGGGATCGGACTGGTAGCGCTCTGCTAGAATACGTGCGGAGCGAAGGACCTCCGAAGCGAAAGTATCGGTGAGCTCGCGTGAGGCTAGCAAGTCATGCAGCAGGCCCTGTTCATATTCACTCACTGGAATGTGGACCTCTTTCAGGGCCAGCGCTTCTGCGATGGCGAGATTGATTTCAAGTGAGGGGATCAGGGCTTCCGCCGTTTGATAATCGAGCTGGAAGCGCTTAACGGCCTCGAGGTCCGTAAGCGCGGCTGTTTCCGTGGTGAAACTACGCAGGTTTTTCAGGGAACAGGCTTCGTTGTTTTTGGTGACGAAACTGGCGACTGATTGAATTTCATACCCGATCAAAACCACTCCGTCGATGCGGACATCCGAGTAGTCGTGAGCGAGCTGTGCAAGGTTTCCGGAGGCGTGTTCTCGAATCACGCGCAGCAGGGAGGGGCCCTCTGCTAAAGAGGCTTCCACCGCCTCGCGTGTGCGGTGTGTGCCCATCCGGTAGCTGGTGTAACGGGTGATTAAGCCTTCTTGGAATAACAGCGCACGTGTGTTTCCCGGTCCCACATGAACCACTAATGCAGTGCGCTCACTCATCGCGGGAAGATGATGGATGCGGCGGCGTGTTTTGAGATAAATGAGACGCGTCATTTCCCCGTCATCGATCATCGCGACAGGTAGGCCGCAGGCGATGCGAATGCGATTGAGAACCGCCTCGTGATTTTCCGCTTCATGCAGGACATTCGTCGCCACCGCGCGGGTGAAATTATTAGGATCCAAGCCCAACTCGGAAAGATTGCTTTGGTATCCCCGGATGATCGAAACAATACGCTCTGTCGTTTCATTTGAAACCACATTACCTCCGAACACATCCTGCGCCAGAGGTGCGGGTTGTTCGAGGAAATCCGTTGGCGTCAGCGTGCCGTCTTTTGCGCGCTCCGCGATCATCATGGAGACCGAACTCGCGCCAATATGCAGGGCTGTAACGAGCGTGGCCGGATCAGCCGTAATTTTCGTATTGGATTTCCCTGCGTGCGCCATGCCCGATCTCATCTTTGAACGCTCTTTTTTACAATGCCGAATGTGTGACACTATCAAATGCTCCTAAGTCGAGGCTTGTCACATCATCTATACATGATGATATGAGTGCATGCCTGTACAAGGAGCTTTAGAACGACATTTGGTTAAATCCGGCGAGAAAATCGTTTTGTCAAAAATTGAAACGGATGATCGTGCGCTTTTTAAAGGAGGCAGTAAGGACGATAGCCACGAAGCATTCGACAAGCTTCAAGACGAGCTCCAGCAGCTTCAGAAAGTTCTTTACGCACAGAATAAGCACCGGGTCTTGGTCGTTATTCAGGCGATGGACACCGGCGGCAAAGATGGCTGCATCAAACATGTTTTCTCAAGAATCGATCCCCAAGGAATTCATGTCCGCTCCTTTAAAAAGCCAAATGAAGAAGAGCTGTCTCGGGATTTCCTATGGCGCATTCACGACAAGGTGCCGCGCAACGGCGAACTAGTGATTTTCAATCGCAGCCATTACGAGGACGTGATCGCTGTGAAGGTCAAAAAGCTCTTTCCTGATAAAGTCTGGAAGCAACGCCACCAGCACATCATCGATTTCGAGCGCATGCTCGTCGAGGAGGGCACGACTATCGTGAAGATCTATCTCCACATCTCCAAAGGTGAGCAGAAGAAGCGGCTCGAATCACGGCTCGAAAACCCCGATAAACATTGGAAATTTAACCCCGATGACCTCGCCGATCGCAAGCTTTGGCCGCATTTCATGGAGACTTACGAAGAGCTCATTTCCAAGACTTCTACCAAACAAGCTCCGTGGTACATAGTGCCAGCGGATCGCAAATGGTATCGCAATCTCATCGTCGCACGCATCATGGTCGACACCCTCAAAAAACTGAATATGGAATTTCCCGAAATCAGTTGGGATCCATCTAAGATGACGGTGGGAGATTAGAAAAATCAGTCACAACACAATTCCTTACTCAGTGAAACCACCTACTTCTCAAACAAGTCTTGTCGGTTTCACAGGTCACAACTTCGCGTGCGAGGAAGTTCCACTGAAGACAATCATAAAGGATGAGCTGGTAGCGCTTAAAGAGCTATTCGGCGCGAAGATAACAACGGTCTCAAGCCTCATTTCCAATACGGATATCTCATTTCTAAACTGTTGTATCGAGCTGCGCATCCCCACCATTCTGATTCTTCCGAGCGAGCCCGATCACCTCTCCAAATCCTTTACTGAGGAGGAATGGTCGAAAGCCAAGAATCTGATGAGCGTTTCTCTCGCATGTTACATCGCTCCTGGCGATCCATCGAAAGTCCGCACGTCCTCGCTGGTGCTCGAATGGGCTGATATCCTGTTGTGCGTAACAGGTGGATTTGGTCACCATTGCCAAGGAGAATCCGAAGAGGCGTTGGGGGATGCGACTGCGCTTGGCATTCCTTCACGCGTAATCGATGTAAGACAAAAAAAAGCCCATTGGAGTTTTAATCCGGATCCCAATCGTGGAGCGCGTCATGGTTTCGACACCCGGCGTGAACTGCTTGAATTTTTCGATTATCGACTTGGGGCACCGATCACGATGTAAGATAGCTCCGCAAAAACCTCAATAGGTGATGAGGCTTTAGCCATTCGGTGCGATTCGGCTTAGTTTTCAACACTAGGACAGAAACCACGCGAAACGGATTCCGCAGGACAGTCGCTCGCAAACAGGAAAGACCGTATTTCTTCTAACAACATTTCGCACTGCTGATTCCACTTATCCTTCCCCCTGAGGATGAGTGTGCTTTCGCGTAGCCCGGTGAAATGCACTTTCTCCGCACCAGCATCACGCAATGCGGCAATCTCCGCTCGTAGACTTTCGAAAAAAGCCAACTCGAACCCATTTCCAGCTGCCGTTGCCGCAGAGATTAGGGAAACCGTTACAGGAGGTGCTAGTGGCTCGAGTTTCGCCGCGATATTTTCACAGCCAATCTTAACTAGCATCTGACGCACTCGTTCAAACAAATCCTCAAGGTGCAACAACCCGAGCGAGCACTTGTTCTCTAAGTAAAGTTCTACGCCCATACGGATTTCCCCAACCAGAGGAAAATCTTCATGGTCCGCCGCACGCGCCGCACGCCGGAGCGCGTCTTCCAGCCATGCGGTGTCATAATCGAGCACCTGATAGGAGCCGATCTGAATCGCGGGGCGGTTGGCAATGAATGCGATCAAGAGCTGTGATGGGAATTAGTAGCGATTAAAGTGAAATGGATTCACTCTTTGAACAAACGGCGCTGGAAGGTGTCTCGCGCGGCGCGGCGTGAAAGCGATTGTATCTCTGCGATGAACTCGTTGACGTTCTCGAACTGCCGATACACTGAAACGTATCGCACATAGGCTACCGGATCGATCTCGTGGAGCTTGTCCATCACCTTCGCGCCGATGGAGGCTGAGGGCACCTCGCTGAGGTGATCCTTGTGCAGATCTGTTAGAATTTCTTCCACCGCCCGATCCAGTCGCTCCATTGAAACCGGACGCTTCTCGCAGGCTTTGATCAACCCGCTGGTGAGTTTCTCGCGGTTGAGTGACTCGCGCGTGCCATCCCGCTTCACCACTCGAAGTTCTGTGCGTTCGATCTGTTCGTAGGTCGTGTAGCGGTAAGCGCATTTCAGGCATTCGCGACGACGACGGATCGTGGTCCCGTCTTTCGAAGAACGCGAATCGAGAACTTTGTCCTTCAAGGAACCACACTGAATACATCGCATGAGTTAAATCGTAAGCAATGCGCCATACAGTAATCACCGATATGGTAGCGTCAAACGAAAAACTATGCCATATTTAGTAGTTCCACCTAAAATATAAGGCTTCCAGTGATATTGTTTTACAAAATATAACTGCCTTGAGCCTCCTCCTCCGGCATGACCAAAAGGGTCACAGACCGTCTAGCTAAGACGCCTCGCCGTGGAGGGGTGAGTCCCTCTCCTGAGAATGGTTTAAGGTGCATAGTAAGGTTTAGAATACAAAAACACGTAATGCATTCAGCGGGATTCTTTTTTTCTTGGAAGGTAGTTACCAATTATTAACGGCGTTCTTCGATTGCGCTGCCGAAAAGATATTTCCTGTAAATCCTCTGCTATTTTGTGCTAGTTTTCCTCCCATAAAAGTTATGAGAAAAATTCACGGTTTCGCAATCTGCGCACTTGTCTTCTCCTGCATCTCCTCGCCTGCAGAAGACTCCCAGGAAAGAAAGCCTTGGAGGGAAATTGCCACAGGTAGTCAATCCGGCATTCAGCAGGCCACTCGGCAGGTCATTCAAGACACGGAGAAATGGAATAAGTGGTGGAATGAGCACAATACGGTCGAGATACAAATCGATGGGAAACTGGTTCCTGAACCTCCTCCGAAAGTCGATTTCACGAAAGAGACCGTCCTTTTAGCTACCATGGGCACCCATTCCACAGGAGGCCACGCGATTCGTTTCACCGGAATACACCGCGAAGGCGAGGTCGTCACCGCGACTCTTAAAACCACTTCACCCGGCCCCGACGATCTCGTCACCAAGGCGCTCACAGCTCCATTCGCCATCATCACCATCCCGAAACACGAAGGCCGTGTTGAGTTTATTGAGGAGACCACCAAGTGAACAAGGATTCACACCATTTGATCTGATATTTATACGCATGAAACCGTCCATGTAGTCTGCGCTGGCGCGGGGAATTAGATGTTTTGCCAGCGCAAAAGGGGCAGTCAAACCCGGTGCTTCGCAGGGGTTCTCATCCCTCCCTTGCCTGAAGATTTGGCGACGTGGAATGAGTGGCCGCGCTCGTTGAAATTTCGAGGCGGGAATGGCGGAACGGGAGGGATTGACTACGCTGTGCTCCGTCTCTGCGGGGTGCGCTGGCGCGATTTGGTTGGTGTTTCGCTACGAGCGAAAATGGCAGTCAAACCCGGTGCTTCGCAGGGGTTCTCATCCCTCCCTTGCCTGAAGATTTGGCGACGTGGAATGAGTGGCCGCGCTCGTTGAAATTTCGAGGCGGGAATGGCGGAGGGGGTGGGAATAAAGAAGCAAAACCCGAAGAATCAAAGGATTGCGCCGCCTCAGTAACTTCACAGAATTCCGTTTCTGACGGAATTTCTGACAAAGTTCCCACAGCACCCAGGTTGAAAAGCCGGACGGGGTCTATGACTCCGAAAAAGAAACAACGTAGCAGTATTGTCGAGGTTGGAACAGGCCCGGCGAAAGTCACGATCTACACGTGTAACCGTAAAGATGGTTTCAGCGAATTCACGCTCTCTTGGCATGAGGGCGGACGCCGCAAGCGGCGTAGCCTGGCCTGCAAAGATGAGGCTCGATTGGTCGCCCAACAGATTACCGTGCGCCTGACGAACGGATGGGTTGTAGGAGATGAGGCTTCCAAACGGGATCTTGAACTCCTCCACCATTGTGAAGGGCTCGCGAGCAAGTTCGGAGTGTCGCTTACGGCGGCGATGGAGGAATGGGCGAGTGCGCGGAAGCTGGCCGGAGAGTTTTCCATCTCCGAAGCGGTTCGCATCCATGCAGCGAGCCGTGCCAATTTGCTTGTGGTGAAAGCAGTCAAGGATGTTGCCGAAGAGTTCGTGACGTCCCGCCGCCACCGTGGCTTGAGCGAGCATTACGTTAACAACTGCAGAGACTATTCTAATAGATTCTGCGAGAAATTTGATCGGAACATCGCTGACATCACGGTGAAGGAAATCAACGCCTACCTCGCCGGCCTCAAAGGTCTGGGTCCTGTTAGCAAAAATTGCCACCGTCGTTGTCTTGTGACCATGTTTGACTTCGCCCGCCGTCAGGGCTGTCTTAACCCGGAACGCAAGACCGCAGCGGCGTTAAGCGAGACATTCAAGGTTCCCGAAACCGCCATCGAGATTTTCACTACCGAGGAAATGGAACGTTTGCTACAGTCAAGCAATGCGCGGATGCTGCCATTTGTCGCCATCGGAGCTTTTGCGGGCATACGGTCAGCTGAAATCCAAAGGCTCGACTGGGAAGATGTCAAATGGGATCGCGGTTTCATCGAGCTCCTTGGAAGCAAGGCGAAAACAGCAGCCCGCCGTCTCGTGCCTCTTTCCGAAAACCTCAAGGAGTGGCTTGCACCGTGGCGCGAGGCGACCGGAAGAATTGTCCAGATTTCCGACTCATCAGGATCCTTGGGAGACATCGCAGTAAAAGCGCAGATTCCCGGCGGTTGGCGTCAGAACGGTTTGCGGCACTCCTACATCAGTTATCGTGTTGCGCTGACAGGTGATGTTCCCAGGACAGCGCTTGAGTCGGGAAACTCGCCGAAGGTGATTTTCAGGAATTATCGGGAGGTAGTGGACGAGGAGTCGGCAAAAGCCTGGTTCTCTATTAAACCACCTGCCGGATGGAAACCAGCCGAGCCTAAACGAATTCTCAGGGCTAGGAAGCGGAAATCTTCCTGACGTCAGGAAAATCGTCCAGTTGAAATGGTGACCTAAGTGTCACTATGAAAGCGAACATTCTTACCCACCAGTCCAACACCTCGAACACAAGTCTATCAAAGCAACCAGACCTCGGCCTCCATTCGGGACTCCCCAGACTTCTCAAAAAACAGCAACTCGCCAAAGAATTATCTGTTAGTTCCCGAACGATCGACAAGTGGGTGGAGAAACGATTGATTCCTTTCATACAGTTTAGCCCGGGATTCAACCGCTTTGAGATTGAGGCGGTCTTGGAGACGATTAAGGAGAAATTCCAGATCCTGCCTCTCGACCGCAGCTGACCCACGACTCATTGCGGAATCGGGTTCCAGCCATCGAAATATGCAGGCGGTGAGCCTTAATCTGTGGGATCGTTCTTCCTCCAGCCTTCGCGGCGGGCGCGGGTTTTGACTGAGTTTTGCGAGAGCTTGAATTTGATGGCAGTCTGTTTGATACTGCGGCATTCTCGCCAATAGGCATGAACTTCCGACCAAAAATCATCCCCAAGCCCTGGGTTGCCGACCTTACAATGGTTTTTTGTGTGGCGGGCGGGCACCTCAGTTGGGACTTGCGGATTTTGTTCAGGAGGAACCTCCGGATCAGCGGGATTGGAGTGAGTTGTCTGAGAGCCGTGCCCCTCGGGTGGGGTTCTGGTTGTTCTTGGGAGTTCCGTCCGTCCCAATTCATCCATAGAAATGCCAAGCAACTCCGCGACGATTTCACGGATGAGAGGAACGGGGATTTCAGTGACGGTGAACACGAGGCCTTTGAGGCTTTTGACTCCGAGGGTGGCTTTCAGGAATCTGATAGCCGCCGTACGCGTTCGTCCCTGGAAACGTCCTTCGTAGAGGGTGCTGTTCTTGTCTTCGCAGACGATCCAGAATAATTTGTCCATAGGTGTAGAAATGGGGAGCTTTTGAATCCCGTGTGTTTGAGTTCAGAGTTGTTCGTAGATTTCGGCGATGTACCGAAGGTCAGCCTTGACCGTTTTACGCCACTCCTTGTCCCATTTCGTGACGGGTGATTTGCAGGTTTCGCTTTTCCACCAGCGCATCAGTCCATTGACAAAGACCAGGTGTGTCTCCACTGCTCGGTCTGCCGGATCCTCGTCGAGTTCTTCTTCTGTCAAGACACGGCCGGCGACAATCGACTTGCGTAGACGCCGAACACCCAGCTTGTGCTGCTTCGCAAGTCCAAGCCAATGGTGCTGTTCGTTTGATCTCAATTTTGCAACGGCTGCGTGATGCTCGTAACCCAGTGCCAGCTCACGGTTCGATGGTGATACCCTGCGTGCGACGGATGCGTAATTGGCAAGCGTTTGATAGGCGATACCCGTTTCCAAAATAGCTTCGCGGTATTTCTCACCATGGGATTTCGAACCATAATTGATCCAATCGCCCAACATGAATCCGATCGACTTGCCGATGGGAGCCAGCTTTCCGCCGAGTTCATTCCATTCATCGAAACTAAGGTCGGAATGGAATTGGATCCCGGTCGGTGTGATCGTGAACTTCTGACTTCCTGATTGTATGGACAACGAGTTCATGGCAGTTTTTCACGGTTTGATTTGATCCGCGCCTTTCGGTGGTTCTCACGGGCAAGGAGGCTCTGCATGGCTCTCGGCGGAGGAATATCAAATTCTTTGGTGAGCTTGACACATCTCTTGCTCACTGCTGCGGGTTTGATTCCGTGGCGCTTGGAGATTTCTGTCATCGACTCGCCGCTATACGCGCGTAATGCAAATACAAGGGTCAGGCAATCGAGGGTAAGACGCGTGTTTGGATAGGAGATCAATATGGCCAAGAGATGGCGGAGAACCTCCACCACATCTGGGACACTGGGTTCGTCGGATTTATTTTCATCCTCACCATCGATGAGCGCGGCAATATCAGGTTCGTAGCTGGCCATGGATGAATCCGCCAGATCACCCATGGGCGCACCCCTTGCCTTGTAGCTAACCTTGGGTTGATGAAGACCCATCTCCTTGATCTTTTGCAGTTCCCTGGGATTCATCCCGGATGTCCACTTCTTGAAATCACGTTTGTATTTTTCATCCATGACCGCCTGGTGCTCGATGTATGTAGCGCCAGACTTGCAAGAGGCGGATATTTCTCCTCCCGCCACTTGCCCGTGAGCTTCGTCAGGAAACGAAGTGCCTTTCAGATTGATTTGTGTTTCCGATTCGGCCGTAGCTGTATCAACAAGGTGCAGTTGCTCTTTACCATGGCTCGCCGTTGTCTTTTGAGTATTCGATGGGTTGTCCATGATACCCTATTTCCGGTCTTTGCTTCATTAGGACTACCTAAAACGGATTTATTTTCAGATTTACTTAAAACGCGTGCCACGAATCGCCGCAAAGCACACAATATCAACAAGATACGATATGGATAAAATGTGAAAAGGAACCCCGATTTCACCCAATTACCAAGAAAATCGAATGGATTCCTGCCATTCCGAAGCGATTTTGAACATGCTTCAGAAGAAACGAGAAAGTTTTCCATTCGGAAGGCTGTCTGAAAATTCAAATCTGAATCTGCCCGTTGGACTTACTTTTAAAGCCTCCATCAGCGACCGCAGAATTCGTCTCCAATTGGGGACGAATTAGCTGATTTTCCAAGCAGACTTGCCACCGAGCGAGGTGTTTCCGTTTTGAGGAAATTCAAAACAAGCCCGCGCTTACCACTGGGCGGCCTTCTTTAGGCGTATGAGAATTCAACCGCCTCGGCGAGTACACTGAGAGCGACTCCAAACGTGTAGCATAAAAGGCAGAAGATGACGCGGATGACTCCCCAGATGGTTTCGAGCAATGCCTTGCCGATGAGGAAGATCATAGTGATTCCGAATAGTATTCCGAGTAATGACATAATTTTATGTGTTTATAAACTAAAGCAGGATGTATCCTGGTTTCGGCGAGTAGATTGAGCCGTTTCTCTTGACTTTTTCTGTTAGGATTTACATAGAGCTGATAGAGCCTCTATCGGAATGGCTGAAAAGCTATTCCGGGTGGCCTCTTCTTGAGAATAGTTGAGTCTAAATGCTGTGCGTTTACCCCCAGAAATTCCTTGGTATGGATCGCTTGGCCATCTTGACTGCTTTACGTATACCGTCCCGAAGCAGACGAGTAAGGACTCGCAAGCCTCGATTTTACCTCCGTCTTAGAATTGGGTCTCGGACCCAACCCTTTGTCCAAAATCACATGGCCAGCATCCTCCGGGTTATCGACTTTCATGGGCATTTGACGTTGAAATACGCATACTGGCAGTTATGAGTCATTTCCTGTATCTAGGATAGGAATCGGAGACCATCCGATATCCATAACACCCAAATCCGTAGCTAAGGCACGTGACCCACAGCCGGTGAAAAAAGCGCTTTGAGTTGAAATCCTCGGTGTTAGCTTGAATTATCTGGCTACTTTTTCGGAGGGGTAAGGCGGGGGCTAGAGGTGGCTGGAATTCAGCGTCGGGCAATGTTTCCCGCAGTCCCTGGGATGGGCGTGTCCTTGTGCGAAGAGTTTTCTTCACGGACAACTGTCTGGAAATCTGGGAACAGAAAATATTCCCCTTATGAAGCCCGAACCGACTTTTTTTGAGAAATTTCAAGGGTAGTCCCGTCCAAGGGTGTATATCCTTAAAAGAAAGCTCCCGGAAAGCCGGGAATGAAACCACCGGAATTCCCAGCCTCATCAGAAAAATCAACATCAGCATCCAAATGAACGACTCCGATCTCGACAAACTTCTCCGCTCCGCTGGAAACGAAGAACCATTGCCCGCATCCTTTAAGAGAAGTGTTTGGCAGAGGATCGAAAGCGAATCGGTTGGGAGATTCAGACTCAGAGAGTGGGTGGAGATTGTTCTGTTTCCGCTGACAAAGCCGGTAACCGCTGCGGCTACTGTTCTGGCAATGACGCTTCTTGGTCTTGGACTTGGCGCAAAGGGTTTCTCCGATTCTGAAAATTTGAAGGCCGCCTACGTGGAGTCGGTTAGTCCGTTCAAAGGAGCTCACGACTGATGAAACGCGTAGTCATCGTCATCGCGCTTGCTATTGTCGCCGGGGTTTGTGCGTTCGCTTGGATGCGCTCCCAAAGGATCCCGCATCACGAGTCAGCGGTGCTCTTGGAAACCATGCCGGAGCTGGCCTGGCTGCGCGACGAGCTGAAGCTGACCGATTCGCAGTTCACCCAGGTGAGCAAGCTGCACGCTGCTTACCTTCCGCAATGCGCGGAGATGTGCCAGCGCATCGCGGAGGCTCACGAACGGCTCGACCAAGCGGCGAGGGGGAAGCGTGAAGTGACTTCCGAACTTAAATCGGTGGTTGAAGATCACGCCCGGATTCACGCGGAGTGTCAGGAAAGAATGCTGGCCCACTTGTATGAGACGGCGCGGGTTCTGGATCCGAAACAAGCGGAGCGTTACCTGGAGGTGATGCTACCCTATGCTCTGGATTTCAGCCACAGTGAGCCTGAAAATGTCCATGTCCGCTGATACTTCGACCATGAATGGAGGGGGCGATGTGGCGGACTCGGAACTCATGGTCAGGCTGGCTGGAGGAGACGATCTGGCTCTGAACGCGTTGATGACCCGGTGGGGAACGAGGGTGAACTCGTTCCTCTTCAAAATGACCGGACAGCGCGAAGTGGCCGTCGATCTGGCTCAAGAGACCTTTGTGAAGCTCTACAAGGCACGAAAGCGCTACCGATCATCGGGAACGTTCAGCACCTATCTTTTCACCATCGCTGCGAATCTCGCGCGGAACCACGCCCGCTGGAGAAAACGCCACCCGACGGTATCGCTCGATGCCACGCCAGATGACGGCTCGTTTGTCCATTACGAACCTCAGGATTCCAGCCACGCGCCTGACCAGGCGGCGGATGTCTCGGAACGTTACAAGGAGGTTCATCAGGCGCTGTTGGCCCTCCCTCACGATTTGCGTGAGGCGATGACACTCTTCGTTTACGAAGGAATGGGCTATGCCGACATAGCCAGCCTAACAAAATGCAGCCCGAAAGCCGTCGAAACCAGGATCTACCGGGCGCGGCAGATCTTGAAGGGAAAGCTGAAACAAAGCTGACTTTTGTATCGGATAGGCTAAAAAATTAATCGCATATTTCGCATTGCAATGCAGAATTCGATGGCTAGCTTGCGTTGACAGTTTAGCAGAAATTTCTGTTACTTGCTGTCGAAAATGCATCTAAAATGCGTAGTTTCTTAAAAAGTCTATTGTTCGTCGCGGTCACGTTTGTTTACGTGCTGGGATCTCGTGCTGTTGTGATTTTCGAGCATTCCCACGAGATGGCTGAAAGCCATTCCCATCATCATACCAATGATGATTCGGGAAATGGTGGGCACTCGCACGGACACGGGCACGAGACTCCCTCCGAGGGCCAAGAGCCTGGCGGCGAACCCGACAGCCATTCACATGTGGTAGCCTTGGGAGTCGATGTGCCATTTGTCGCTTCGGGTTTTGCGGATGTCCGCGCTGTTGCTTGGACGGATACCGGCCTTTCTTTGCCAGATGCGGACAAACTTCCGGAATCTCCGTGTTTCCCGCTGATCATGCCTCCCCAGTTGGGTTGAGGCTCGCGTGCAGACTTGTGGACTGATGTCTCAAGGACACAGCTCCTCGAAATAAGCCGTTATCCGGCAAATCGGCACGCACCGCTGAAGGTTCATTTTTGAACCTCTCCGTCCATCGGATTCTCCCATCGCCCAGCCGAGGCATCATGCCCGGTTAGCGTAAAACCGGAGGACATTGCGACAACTCCGTTCCGATGGGCTCCCGCTCTTCCAATTTTTTCTGCCTCTTTGGCCTTATGCAAACTTTCAATATACCAACACACTCCATCGACCTCTTCCGACGAAGCGGCGCGTTTCTCGCTCTAGCTGCTCTTACCGGTTGCCAGCTCTATGATCCCTCTCCGCTTGATCCGGCTACCCATGCCGCAGATTGGCGCGACCGCAGCCCTTCCAGCGAGCAAGTCCGCGATTTCGCCCGCCGTCTTGAAACCACCGCACCCCGTTCCGTCGCCTTCAACCCAGGAAATGGAGTCACCATGGCCGAAGGGGAAGTCGTTGCCCTGGTCTATAATCCCGACCTGCGGCTCGCCCGCCTGAAAGCCGGTGTAGCGAAGGCCACCGCCGATTTCGCAGGCCGCTGGGACGATCCGGAGTTGAGCATCGATGTGCGAAAGGTGACCGAGAGTGTGCCTAATCCATGGATTGCACTATCGGCTCTGTCTTTCACGATTCCGATTTCCGGTCGCTTGCAGGTCGAGAAATCACGGGCGAAAGCCGACCTCCACGCGGAGCTCGCGGGTGTTGCGGAGAAGGAATGGGAAATCCTCCGCGATCTCCGTAGGACCTGGCTGTCATGGTCCGCGAACCAGTTGCGGCTGGAGGAAGCCGAGCGCATCGTCAACTCGCTCGATTCGGTGGTCGAAACCACCGGTAAACTCGCCGAGGCAGGTGAGCTGCCGCGCACGGAATCCGCGCTTTTCAAGATCGAACAGGAAAGCCGCAAGGCGGATGTCGCCCGGTTGCGCGGGCAGGTGAAGGAAGATGAGCAGGACATTCGGTCGCTGCTCGGGATCTCGCCGACGGCTCCGGCCAAGCTGATTCCCGCCTTGTCGTCCGCAGTTGGCAGCGGGCGCGGGAAGTTGGAGGAAACCAACCCCACGCTTGTGCGGCTGCAAATCGAATATGAAGTCGCCGAACTCACCCTGCTGCGCGAGATCCGCAAGCAGTATCCCGACCTGCAACTCGGTCCCCAATTCGAGGAAGACCAAGGCCAGTCAAGGATTGGCGTGATCGGCGCGATCCCTATTCCGTTCATTAACTCGAACAAAGGAGGGATCGCAGCGGCCCGTGCCGAACGCGAGGTCGC
>Ga0307935_1000260_pt1 | contig 25342 bp, 27 predicted proteins | sample OrgLakmetageno92_FD_201827 | JGI IMG/M metagenome (GOLD analysis project Ga0307935, IMG submission 201827) | Saline water microbial communities from Organic Lake, Antarctica - #92 | ecosystem: Environmental > Aquatic > Non-marine Saline and Alkaline > Saline | place: Antarctica: Organic Lake...
CTCGTTTAATCTCTTCTTCTGAAGGTTGTCCATCTAAACCTCTTTTGTCACCTTTTTTACCAACTCTAATAAGAGAGTTAATCTTACCTGGCATTTCTTCTAAGAAATCTTTAGCTTTCCCACCCTTATCCATGTTGTTTATAAGGTCAACAAACCAATCGAAAAATCCTTCATTTAAACCAGAACACATTTCTTCTAGTTCTTTATTAGACATTTTCATTAGTTCTTCTTTTGTGTAATCACAAGATTTGTCTTGATCAAGCATAGATACCATTTCTTCTTTACCCATTGGGTTTTCTTTATAGTTTTCTTCTGAACCGTAGCTTTCAAAAGTTTTTAAGTGTTTAAATTTCTTTTCCATTTTAAATGTTATTTTGTTATAGTATATATTATCTTTGTATACCTATTTTTTAAAATTATGTATATTTTTTAAGTATTCTATTTATTTCCTCATAATTAGAGAAATAAGCTCCATTTATAACTGACGTATAAAAGATCTTGTCATCTGGTTTTTCATAAGTTGAAATGAAATTATCATCTTTGCCTAACTCTAATAAAATGTGAGAATTATTTTTATCAAAAAGTCCGTTTTTATTAAACCATTTTAATGATTCAAAAATTTGGGTTTCTTCATCTGTCATTTTATATTCTGATTTATTTATATCAAAAAGAATATCAATTTTGAAAAAGGAAACAAAATCACCTTCTTTTCCAACCTCAACATTAACAAGATTATCATGTTGTGTGATCTTATCCAACTTCCCTTCTAACTTATCAGAGTCGAGGATTTTGTCGTTTGGTTTCATCTTTTTTAGCTCATTTATTGTTTTTAGATACTTCATACTTTTATATTATTTCTATGTCAGTTACTTCAATATTAAATGTTTCAGCCATTTTTATTTTAAAACCATTTAAGTATTTATACATCATTTTATCCCTTTCATTATATGTATCATAATCATTTGGTAATATTTGTTGAACAGTTGAATCTAAAGTGTCTATTTCATCACCATTGAATTCAATAAATCCTTGTTTGATTAAAGATCCACTTTCAGATGTATATTTGTAAGTAACAACTAACCTTTGGAAATCCCCAGAGAACTCTACTCTTGTGATCTCTCCAATAATTTTTTCACTTATAGATGTTGTCATATCTACGTTAAATTGGATGTTTACTAAACTCTTAATTTTCATAACCCTTTAAAATACTTTATTATATATATTAAATAAAATTGGCAGTTTAGATAATTTTTCTTAGATTAGTAGGTATGATTAGAGTTCTAAACAAAATACCAAAAAATGTAGGGATTGCCTGTTCAGGTGGTGTGGACTCTATGGCTATTTTAGATTTTTTACTAAATGGTCGATACTCTCCCCATGTTTTATATTTTAACCATAATACTGATCACGGTAATGATGCAGAAGAATTTGTTAAAAATTACTGTAATAGTAAAGGACTGAATTTATCTATTGGTAGAACCGATATCACACCACAAAAAAATAAAGAAAAGGTTTGGTCAGATTTAAGATATGAGTTTTTCTCAAAATTTGACTTTCCTGTTATCACATGTCACCACTTGGATGATTGTGTTGAAACATATCTATTCTCATGTATGAGGGGTTTCCAATCAGTTATCCCATATTCAAGGGGTAATGTGATTAGACCATTTTTACTTAACGAGAAAAAAGTATTTGAAAATTGGTGTGAAAGGAAAGATGTTCCGTTTATTCAAGATGAATCTAACTTTTCACTTGATCACACACGAAATCGAATCAGACATAATATTGTTCCTGAGGCTTTAAAAGTTAACCCAGGACTTAAAACAACAGTTAAAAAAATGATTAAAATTAAATAACTAATGAAAAATTTCAGATATACAATAATACTAATAATATCACTATTCACAATATTTAGGGTTGGGTGTAAACTTTTAGATAGTCCAGATCCAAAGTCACCATCGGGTCTTAACCATGTAATATCTGATGTTGTACAATCAGAATCAGCATATGATGTTATGCCTTTAGTGTGTTACAAGTCAATTAAAAATGTGTCTAAAATATATCCTAATATAGAAAATAATAAAATAGGAATTTATATTTATGATGGTGATTTTACTAATGAGTATGGTACAGAAACCATGGCTTATTTTTATAGGGATTCCATACTCCCATTGATTGTAATTAATAAGAACTCAATTATAGGTAATGATATAGAGACGACACTCACTCACGAGCTTCTTCATTATGCTGATCACTTAAATGGGAGAAATGGTAATTTATGGTCGGAGGATAATATCGATTTAAATATTATCGATAAAAAAATATCTGATCCAAAATACTTTACTAGAAAGGTTTTTCATGTATTCACTTTAAATTATGTTGAAAACATAGATAAAAAGTTAGTTGAAAAAGAATCATATAGGGAATTAATGAAATATATCAAAAAGGACTGTGATAATTTTAATAGTTTAAAAGATTATTATGAAAGTCCAGAGGAGTTATTTGTAAGAATAAATTTATTGAAGTTGAAAATGTTTGATTATGGGATAATTAAACAAGAAGATTTTAAAAACTTAGAGAGTGGTTTGAGTAGAGAAAACATTAAAAAATTTATCGGATACTCAAGTGATTTAAAAATAGATCATAGTTATTATACTACTATTTACTCTTTAAAATGGAATTGGGAAAATGAAAATTAAAATTAAGCATTTCAGTTTAGAAGATTTTCGCGAAGGTGATCTATTTGGATTTGGCAGAAAAAGTAGATGTTTTATTGTCGAAGAAAGAGATGGTGAATTATTTGCAATCGATCAAGAAGGTTATGGTGGTAAGTTAGAAACTATCATAAATACGAGTAAAGAATTATCAAATATCTATAATAGAATTTATCTTTTCGGTAATATAAATGAAAATAAAGGTAAAGATATTAAGGAAGAATACGGTTTTTAATTATAAATAAGACCACCACAAACCTCACATGGAATGATTGTATTTCCTTGACAATCATCACACCCATTTTCACCACAATTAGGACTATCACAAGCTACAAACCCATCTTCATAACATCTATCACAGACCCAACCCCCATATTGACTTTGTAAGCGTATATAATAGTTCCCATACACAGATTTATTGGATAAAATACCTTTTTGCCAATAAAAAATATTTAAAGTATCTAAATAAGGGAATTGAACCTCACCATGATTTATAGAAAAGATCGCATCACCTGGTTCAAAATCATCAACATCAACATCAAGTTTAACCCTATGTGAATTTTTGTAATTATCATCGGGTATCATTTCTCTTCTGTTACGATAACTTTGTTTTTGTTTATATATCCATTTATTATCTTTAGCATATTTAATAAAAGCCTCAATATCTGAATCATTTGATGTATAGACTCTATCCATAAAAATTTTATTATCCATAGTTTTCCATATAAGAGATCTACCAAGTAGTTGACCATTAGGAGTCTTTAAAACTAAAACTCTTAGGTTACCTTTTGTGTGATTAATATAAAAATTTAAAATATCTTCTTCATCATTCATACATGAATTATCCAAAGTGCCTCTATTTTCCCTAAAGTTTAAAGTGTTATATGAGTAAGGAATGCCTTTTTTAACATCCATTATTTCAAATAATTTTTCACCTTTTATTTCAAAATCATAAAAGGCTTTATATGTGTTTACAAAATTTTCGATATCTTTATCTGTAAAAACTTCATCAAACATTTTAAGTAGTTTACGTATCAACTTACCCACTTTTATTTCTGACCCTTTAATGTCTTCAATTCCCATAGATTTTGCTTTATCGGGATCATAAAATTCTATAGTGTTGTTATTGGTATCACTTATAGTGAAATAACTAATGTTTAATTTTTCATGCTCATCGAACCGATTTGATAATAAAATTCTAGCTATTTCTCCTGAAGTATCTTTTTTATTTGTTGATATTTCAATTAAAATTTTTTCTAATTCATCTGTAATAATAAACTGTGATTCGTTTATTTTACTTTCCAATAAGAATTCATTAAAATTAGATATCATACCCATACTTGTATATATTATTTTTTTTATTATATTACATTTTATGAAAAGAAAAATTAGCATAGATTATGATGCAACCCTTTCAGAAGAAGAGGTTCAAGAATTTGCTATTGATTTAGTTAATAGAGGGTTTGATGTTTGGATTGTAACCGCTAGGTTCTCAAATGAGGAAGCTAAATTAAAAAACTGGCATTGGGTAGAAAGACAGAATAAACAATTATTTGAAGTAGCTGATAGGTGTGGAATACCACATGAAAATATAGTTTTCACTGCTATGAAAGATAAAATAGAATTTCTTAAAGATAAAGATTTTATCTTTCACTTAGATGATAGTGAATTGGAACTTGAACTTATCGAAGAGAGTGATGATAATTGTATTGCTGTTTGGGTAGATAGAAAAGATTGGAGAAAGACTTGTGAAAAAATTATTACGTAATTTCTACCTTTTTAACTTTAACTCCACTATTAATTAAGAAATCAATTCCTGACGAATCTTTATATTCTTCAACATAAACTAACCTTTTAATTCCCGACTGATAGATCAATTTAGAACATTCCTTACATGGGGAATGAGTTTGATATATAGTTGCTCCATCACATGAATCACCGTACTTAGCACATTTTAATATGGCATTTGCTTCTGAATGTAAAACATACCAATGTGTATCTCCATTTTCATCTTCACAATCATTATCAAAGCCTGTGGGTGTTCCATTATACCCATCTGATATAATTTGGTTTTCCCTTACAACAAGACATCCGACTTGTTTTCTTTTAGCATGAGACAATTGTGACCATTCTGTAGCCATTTTTAAATATGCTATATCATACCTTAGTTGTTTGAGTTCTTTAGTTGTCATAAAATATATATACTAAAGAGTCATTAAAGTTTATTTTGAAAAACTTATAAACATTTCTCATATATGTAATAAAATAATTGAGTAAAAAATAATCATTGTTAATTGGAGTTATTAGAAAATGGAAACCAAGATATTGAAATAGAAATTGAATCAAATTCAAGTTCAAATGTAAAACCTAAAGTCATAGAATCTTCTGAAAGACTTAAAGGAATAAAAGAAAAATTAGATAAAAAAGATTTCATATTACATCATATACCCGTACGATTGAGTAAATTAATTGGAGATAATAAACATTTAATGTTTAATGGTAAAAAGATTAAATGTGATTACTTAGTTGACTTAACACATACTTTAATGATGAAATATTTTAATACTAAAAGGTTAAAATCAAACTTATCATCATTAATCCTTAAAGAAAAATATGGAGCTTACTATAATTATTATATTAAGTGGCTTATTGAACATGATATAATTAAAATGACATCAAACTATTGTGTTGGTAAAAAAACCAAAACCTTTCAATTGAGTCGAAATTGTGCTAAAGATTCTATACGAAGAAAAACATACGATAGGGTTTTACTCAAGAAGAAAAAGATGAATATACTTTCTGATAATTTAGATAAAACAAATTATGATTGGATAGAAAGAGATATCCGTTTAAAGATAATAGATGATCTTTCTTATGTAGAAATAGATTATAAAAAAGCTCAATCTATTTTAGAAAATATGGATGGTGAGAATTTAGCTAAAAATGAATTTTCTGTTGACGCAATTCACTTTGGAGATTTATATACTCACTTCGATAAATATGGAAGAGTTCATACAAATTTTACTACTCTTAAATCTGATATACGAAATAAATGCTTAACGATTGATGGTGAGGAAATAGATGAGTTAGATATTAGAAATTCACAACCTTTATTCTTAGCTATACTTATCGATAAACACAATGATGTTTTAAATTGTGTAGATGATGGGGAGTATAATTTTTTTAAAGATTTAGTTTGTAATGGTGAATTTTATGACTATTATATGTCTAATAGTGATATTGAAAAAAAGAAGTTAGCGAAAAGATCAGTTTATAAAGTTCTTTTTGGTAGAAACTTAGATGATAATGATAATATAACTTTTAGAGAAATGTTCCCAACTATACACGACTTTGTATGTAAATATAAAGAAACTAACGGAACATATAAGGTTTTAGCATATGAATTACAAAGGTCAGAATCTAATTTCTTATTTAATAATATTATAAAAGAAATAATGATTAAGTATCCTTATATAAAAATATTTACTGTTCATGATTCTATTGCTTACCCAAGTAAATATACACATGAAGTGAAAGAAATATTTGATAAAAATATAAAATCCTTATTTAGATAAAGTAAAAATTAACATTTATTTTTAAACATTACTATAATAAAAATATACAACAATTGAAGTTTAATTCTAAAAACATAAATAATGGCTAAAGTAAGAATACACGTAACAGGTAAGCTAAAAACAATATTAAATAAAATAAAAAGTGAGTCTTGGCTAGCCCAAGCTTTACTAATGCGTGATATAGATGAAAATCTATTAGTAGATAAACCTGTTAATTACATACGGATATCGGGTTCAGATAAGAATAAAATATCTTACCTGCCTCCCAAAAAAATATTAGGAACTGTTAAACAAATTTCTGAAAAACATGGGAAAGATCTTAGAGAAGGGCAAATCCCAGTAGAACATTTCTATAAGTCTAAAGGTAGGGTGAAAATAAAATATGGATCTTTTATCAATAAAGTCTTTAAAAATGTTCCACCTAAAGATGTAGAAAAGTTCTCATCTCTTGTTAAGTCAATAGTTGATCAACCCGATCACACTTTTAGAGTTGTTAGTGGGGATGATATTAGATCTTACTATCATGGTTCTCACCACGCTTCTAGTAGAGGATCACTTGGGGTTTCATGTATGAGACATGATAACTGTCAGGAATACTTTAATATGTATTGTACTTCTCCTGAGATTAAAATGGTGATTATGTTTGATCTAAGTAATAGGATATTAGCACGAGCTATTCTGTGGCACTTAGATGAAAAAAATGGTCTTGATGGGGAATTTAAATTTATGGATAGAATTTATTCTACAAAAGATGATCAGTTCCACCTATTCCATGAATGGGCAAAAAAGAACGGTTATACTTATAAAGAAAGACAAAGCTGGAACACTCCATATAGATTCCAATTTAAAGATGATGTTTTCCATAAGAAAATGAAAATAAAAATGAAAAACCCTCCACATCAATGGGCAAAGGAAAATGGTGGTCATGGACTTCCTTATCTTGATACATTTAAGTGGATGGATTTAAATGATGGTACATTATATAACTACAAGCCCGATGATGAATCGATGGATATAAAAAGAAATATTTATACTCCTGTTTCTACAAAGGGTAGAGTATATGGTTTTAATTATATCAAAGAAGATGAGCAAAATCTAGAATTTTGGTATGAGGGTGAATTAAAGTATGTTGAATATTTGGATAAATGGGTATCTGAGAGATATTTACATTACTCTCATGTTAACCAAACTCATATTCTAAAAGATCACTGTATTATAGAAGATTATACTGGTGAATTCATATTTAACGAAGAATATGATGATTATAACGATAATGATTCTATTGATGAGTTGATCGAAAAGAAGAAAGAGAAGATCAGGAAAGAAAGAGAGAAACTAGAAAGAGAAGTTAAATCGACTATGAAACATTTCTCTGAATTTGTTGAAAGAGGTGATAAATTCTTAGATGGTGTTGAGAAATTAAATAAAGAATCAGATTTAGAAAAAGTAATTAAAAATATGACAAAGCTTGCTGTTGTTGGTGACAAACAAGGTTTATCTGATTTAATTGATTCTAAAGCTGAGGAACTTATGAGAAGTGATGATCATCCAACTTTACAGATATTCATTTCAAAAGCAAGAGAACTTATGAAAGTTTGTGAAAATAGTAAAAAGATATCTTATGAAGAGTATAATTCTATTATGACAAAAGCAAAAAGATAATGAGGTGGATAATAAAAGATAGTGGAATACCAAAAAAGGCATCTAAGAATAGAAAATACCCAAAAGTAGGTGATATAAAAGTGATTTTAAAGTTTGCTTTCTTCCCTAAAAATATAGGGGAATATGTTTATTGGTTAGAGTTTTATAAAGAAGGTTATCAATATGAAACCTATAATAAAACTATTCCAAACCCTAAACTTTCTCTTAGTAATTCAGCTAATTCATTTCTTTTAAATGATGAACCAAAAAATGTACAAATTGAAATCACAGGGTGGCGTTTGAAAAAAACGTTACCCTTGAATAATTATCAATATTAAACATTAAAACTATATTATGTCACAATCACAATTAAAAATCGTTAGTCGTAAAAACAGTAAGAAAACAAAAAAATTATACTTATGAAAAAAGAATTAAATGAAAAGGATTACAATAACTATATGAAAGTTGTTAGTGAGAATATTAAAGAAACTGAACGTAGATTAGAAACACTTGAAAAATCGAAAAGGATATCCCAACTTTCATTTGATGATTGGGTGAGGTTTCAAAGAGGTGAATTAAAAATATAATAATTTTTTTGATATTGAATATAACGTTAAATGTATGAGTAGTTGCGTGGATTATAACAAAAATTTATAAATGGACTTAAAGAAAAAATACACACAAGAAACAGGGGAAAAACCATACTGTTGGACTAAAAGCGGAATGTATGTAAAAAGCGGTAGTTATAGCGATGGGTATGTTAAATGGCTAGAAAAGCAATTACTTATTATAGAAGATGATTATTTTCAGCACTTACCCGATGTTCCAAAGAAAATTAAAGACATAGTTGATAATCATCCTGAGAATGATTATTCATATGAAAACCAAAAATCTTTAATAGATAGTTTAGAAGAAAATGGTTGGACATGTAGTTTTGGATTAGACGGTAGTAGATATGATCTACAACCCTTAGATTAATGTAGATTAATCAAGGGGGGAGTATTGGGTTTATAATATATATTCTGTTCAAAAGTAAACAAAAAGATTATGAATTTTACCTGTGTGTACGTTAAGACCAAAAAGAAATTTGATAAATTTATCAAAGTTAATAAAATCAAAAACAAATACGTTTTAGATATTAGAAAAATGTTAGATGAAGAAAATGTCGATCCCAATGGGGATAAGATATATCTAAAAATTCTAATCTTAAATAAGATCCAAAAAGCCATTGAAAAGGGGAAAGACATTTATTATATTCCTAACTTTGATGATGAGTTTTCGATTCGTAAACTACTAAATCTTAAAAAGATCTTAGAAAAGAATAATTTCAACATTTTGGTTTTCCATGACGAGTTTGAGAAAACACCAGAAATTCTAGATGAAGCTTTTGATCACCTATCATATTTTGATAATTCACAGATAATAAGAGACTATTAATCCAGTTCGAACCTATAACATATTAATATATAAACTAAATAATAAGTTTTTATGCCGTCTCCTTTAGGATTAATAAATAGTAGTGATAAATATAATTATACCCCTGAGAATGGACAATACACATCTATTTTTAATTCGGGTCGTGAAATTAAACATAGAAATAAATTTTATTATAGACCAATATCTACTACACAACAAGGTAAATCTACAAAATCTAGTACTCTACATGGTGCTGGATCATCTAGTAGAGATAGTATATATAACACATCAACCCCAAGTATTATAGATTATACAGCAGATAAAGCTATGCAATTAACAGAACAAGATTTTGCGTACCTTAGAGACTATGGTGTTTATCCAAATAATAGATTAGTAGTAGTTAGAAGGTTTAAATCACCAGTTCAAGATGATTTAACAAATGTAGATCAAAAACCTATATCAACACTTGTGTCTTGGTTTGAGGGAGAAAAGTCTCCGTTAAAAATATCTTTCGGAGAAAAATATGAAAATGGTCAAGGTAACTTAGTTGAACTCTTAGATAGTATGTTGAATACTGATAAGTTAGGTGGTGGGATAAAAGCCTTAGATTCTTTTTTTCAAGGTGGTGTTCCTTTCTCTGGATTTTCAGAAGGACTTCAATATGAGCTTCTTAAGCAATTAGGTTTAACTGATAAAGGTTTACAGAATGTTCCATCGGGTAATCCTAACCTTATACAAGAATCTAAAAAACGTCGATTAGTTGGTGATAGTGGTGGATCATCTATGGATACAAAAATAGATATTGACTTTGAAACAACATATGAGCAAAAGTTTATTGGTGGTACAGATCCAACATTAGTTTATTTAGATATTATTAATAATATTTTGAGGTTTGGTGGATCAGAGAGTAACTTTTATATTAATGGTAAAGGTGGTGAACTTATTAGAAGTTTCTTAAACAAATTTAGAAAGGGAGAATGGTTACAAGCTATAACTATTATTGTAAATGCTATTGTAGATTTAATGGGTAAAATAGTAACTCAATTATTTGGAGCTATCAAAGAAATAACCTCAGCAGCAGGTGCTCTTGCTCAGGGAGACACAGACCCTATAACCTCAATTGTTTCAGATGCTTTATCAACAATTGGTGGAGCTGTTATATCTAAATATAGAGTTCAAATAGGGGGTATTGTTTCATCTTTAACGGGTGAACCTTCTACTCCGTGGCACGTTACTATTGGTAATCCAAAATCTCCTATATTTAGTAGTGGTGATATGTACACGCAAAATGTTACTATTGAAATGGGGGAAGTTTTAGCATTTAATGATTTACCATCAAACATTACTGTTTCGTGTACTTTATCAAATGCTAGGTCTATGGGTATCCAAGAAATATTCGCTAAATTTAATTCTGGAAAAGCAAGGAGTTATCAAATTAACGGTAAGACATCATTAGAGACTCCAACGACAGATGAAGATATTAAAGAGATAGATAAAATATTAGCTACCGAAAACCCTAAAGTAAGCAAAGCTTCTGAAAACTTAAATAAGAAAATCGCTGGGGATGTTAATAAAGCAAAACAAGAAACTGCTAAAGAAGGTAATGGTGGTGGTAACAATCAAACTCCTGATGCCGATCAACAAGCTGGACAGAATGTTACAATAGGTGGAGGGGGAGATCAAGGGTGATAATTAAAAATAATTAAGAAAATGACAATAAGAAGTTTAGAAGAATTAGAAAGGGTATCTACAAATGATAATATGTTTAACTTGTTACAACAATCATTTAAAGATTATGGTCCATTTACTTTTAATACATATATAGTCCCACAAGAATCAGAGATGAGGATTGATTTGGTGTCCAATGACATCTACGAAACAACTGATTATGTTGATTTCTTATTGTGGTTTAATGATATTATAAACCCATTTAATATAATACAAGGTAGAGAGATTATATTTGTTAGAACTGATTTAATTCCTAACTTTTATGCTAAAAAAGAAAACCAACAAGAAGTTCAAGATGTTTTACTTAACAAAGATAAGGTTAGAAGAAAAGATGGTAATAGAGATAAATTTATTAGACAAAAAAGATCTCTTCCACCAACTGTAAATGAATCACCAACTGAACAAGTTAAAGTCGAAGGTGATAGTATAATCATTGGAGGTGATATATTTAACACCTAAAGAAGAGGTTAATTTTGATATATATTATAATAAAAATTAATTTAACCAAGTGTCTCAAGCATCACCAGATTTAAAAACAATATCTTTTAGTGATTCAAATGATATAAATACCTTTTTCAAAAAGTATAATGAAGGGGGGTTTATTGGTTGGTTCAATAGTAATAATACCAAATTTATAAAAAAGGGTAGACCTTTATCTCCAGTTCAAAGTGAATCTAATTGGACTAAATTTTGGAATCAAATTCCTATTCTCTATGGTAAAGATCAAATTAATTTAGCTGAATTTTTAACCCTAACAAACATTGTTTCTGTTGAAACAGGTTCAACATATGCCCCTCGTACAGAAAGGGTTGGTACAAGTGGACACCCTGGAATTGCATATGCTTTTGATAGAATAAGTGGACTTAAAGCATCTTATAATACACTTAACCAAAACATATCTGCTTTTAAACTATTCAATGATTCTGATTACATATCAGCACATGGTAACAAACCATTAGCAAATATATTAAAAAACACAACCGATACTCGTTGGGATGGGGAATCAATGCCAACTGGTTTCTCAGGGAATGTATCAAAGGAAACATCAAGTAGTGGTAGCACTAATGGATTTCTTTATGAAGCTGACTTTATGAAATTTAGAGGTAGAGGATTTGTTCAATCAACTGGTAGAGGTAAATATAGAGAACTAGTTAAATTTATAAGATCATACAACGGTCCGAATAGTATAATCAATAGTTACAAAGCTAAGTGGTCAAGTGGAACTTTAGATAGTGTTTTAACAAAATCAAGTAATAAAGATTGGGATACATTATTCCAAGACACTGACCTTATTATACCAAGTTATGCTTTATTTAATTTTACTACCACAGGTGGAAGAAACAACTTGTATTATATAAATGTACGTGATGATAAAACAATAAGTGATGATTCTTTTAATGCTGGTTGGAGAACAAATGGGGCGAAATCTTACGGTAGAGATATACGTAAAATAGTCAACCTTCAGTTATCTGAATTATCAATTATACCTGATGAACCAGATCCAAACGCAAACCCACCTCAACAAGATACGGGTGGTGGCGGTGGAGACCAAACTGGTGGTGGAAGTGAGCCCGTAACAGACTATCCAAATGATCTTCCGAGAGTAGAGGGTCTTAGTAATTTCTTTAGACCTAACATAAGTATAGATCCTATTAAATTTGATATACCAACTAGTGAATCAAAACAACAAGAAGTAGCTAGTTCAATTGGTTATCAACCATTTGTATGGTATTTATCATACCAACTAAAATATATAAAATCTCTTATTTTATCATCAAGAGGACTACTACCTACGATCAAAGTTGTATTCACAGATACATTAAACCTTATGAGTGGTAAAGGAATGCCACTTGATGATTCTAAGTTTACTGTTTTCTTAAATTCGAGAACACCATCACTTAGACCTATATTCATGGAATTTAAAATATCTAATTTTTCTAAAAGTGGAACAACATATACTATGGAAGGTATATGTAATGTTAATAAATTCTTTTTAAGAGAATTTGAATCTTACTCAAATATGTCAAGTTTCGATTGTTTGAAAGAATTTGCTAGACGAGCTGATCTTGGGTTTAACTCAAATGTAGATGGTAGTGACGATATAATGAATTGGATAAACCCTGGAACTAAAGGGGCAAAGTTTGTAAAAGATGTAATATCTTCATCATATAGATCTGATGAATCATTTATATGGTGTTACGTTGACTTCTTTTATAACTTAAATTATATAGATGTAGAAGAAGCTTTAAAAATTGATATATCGGAACAAGTAGGAGTTAAAAATTCAGGACTTGAAAATATAAATGGTTTAACAGATAAACCAGAAGAAACTAACCCATTATGGTTATCAAATGATGCATCTCTTGATCAAACTAACCAATATTTCAGAGATTATAAAGTGATTAATAACTCAACAAATATTTCTTTAAATAATGGTTATTTAGCAAAATCTAAATTTTATGACATTAATGATAAAAATTATTTAATATTTGATATTGATTCTATTACATCAGAGGGAGATAAAACAATAATATTAAAGGGTTCACCCCAAGATATGGATTTCTTTAATAGTCATATACGAGCAGTTTATGTTGGCAAATTAGACTCAGATAATATGCACGAAAACTTTAATTATGCAGTTGTTCAAAATGAGCAAAATATAACTGATTTACAAAAAATTGGTTTATCTATAAAATTAGAGAATCCTAACTATAACTTATATAGGTATCAAAAGGTATTTATAACTATATCTGCTCCAACTTCATATCCTCAAAAGTCACAAGTAAGCGAAAGACTAACAGGTGATTGGTTAATAATAGATATCGATTTTGTTACAATAAAGGGAGAGGTTCACCAAAAAGTAAATTTAATTAGAAGAGAATTAAGTTTAAGTCCTGAAGAATTAGAAAATGAGAACTTGAATAATAGTAACAAAGGAAGTCAAGGAGAAAATACAACTAATCCTGATGATTCAGAAAATGAAGAAATTGACACAAGTGGTGATCAGATAGAAGTTGAACCTGATAACGAATTAATACCATTTAGTTATGATCTAACATTTACTAGTTCAGCAGAAATAGATGACTTTTTCGATCAGTATAATACTGGTGGTTTTGTAGGTTGGTTTAATAAAGAGTTTGGTAATGATCCAGACTTTACTGACAATGTTATCACACGAGTTACAGTAGGAGATGATTCTGGTGGTGAAAATGTTTTGCCTAATTCTGATAGTGGTGGAATTAATGACCCAATAATTAAGGAGAATTGGGATAAAATATGGAATTTAGCGACTCTTAATATCTATAATGATAAAAGAGAAGGTGACTTTGAGAATCTAAATAAAGAAGAATTTAATGTAGTTGAATTTATCACATTAAACACTATGATTTATTTTATTAATGGTAAAGGGTTTAAGGTTAAATCTGATAATAGAAACTTGGTTGATGTTTTTGAATCCAATAACACATTAGATGGTAATAAAACATCTCTTGAACTTTTTAATAATACCGATTACATAGAAACTAATAGTAATAAAAGGTTTAGTGATATTTTAAGTGGAACAACATCTACAGCTTGGGAAACTAATACATTCCCAGTTGGATTTAGTAACCCACAAACTGATGAAGAAAGAGAAAGAGAAATAAGTAAAACATCTAATGAGTTTATAACTAATTCTGACTTTTATAAATTGAGAGAAAGAGGACTTATCAAATTTAGAGGTAGACACGATTATGGTCTTTTAATTAACTTTATCAAAACGTATGTGGGTGATAATGTGATAATAAATAATTACAAAGAAAAATGGGAATTTATAGATGATATTGACAAGATCGTAAACATGACATCAAATAAAGATTGGGATAGATTAATGTTAGAATCAGATTTAATTATTCCATCAGTAAGTATTGGTAATGTTATGTTTGATCTCCAATCAGTACATATAATACCAACTGAGGGTAAAAATGAAAGGAGAATATTCAAGAGTATAGAAAACGTAGGTAAATTGGTTAAATCAAGTCTTGAAAACCCTAGTGAGAACTTTGTAGATGATTTTGTTACAATGGTTAAGAAACAAATATCATTCTTAAATGAAAAGGAACTAATACCAGCTAAAGAAGATAGTGTTCAAGATCCAAAGAATTTTGATTTAGATTTAATTCCAGGGGAATATTTAGATAACAATAAAAAGAAAATTGAATTAGCTCAAATTGATGGATCAGCGGTTAGAACAGATGTTGCAAATGCTTATTTAACAATGAGAGAAGCCGCAAAGGCAGATGGTGTGAACCTTAAAATTAATTCTGCTTTCAGACCTCCATATACAGCTCCTGGGGAAACTAGATATGGTTTAAATACAAAATCAAAGAGTGGTAAATTAGTTAGAGCATCATCACAAGAATATTTATATGATGGTTATAAAGCTGGAAAATCAGGATTTAACTTAGCGGCACCTCCTGGTAGATCGAATCATGGTAGTGGTATAGGACTTGATTTAAATACGGGTGGTTCATCAAGGAGAAGAAAATCGGGTGTTAATAGGGAAATCTATGATTGGTTGGTTAAAAACTCTTGGAAGTATGGTTTTGTTAGGGCTGTTAAAAAGGAAGAGTGGCATTATGATTACTTACCACACTTAATTGAGAAAACAGGAAAAGGACCATATGCTAGAATTGATGGTACTGATGCTAATAAATTTTATAGTGATTGGGGTCTTGATACACTTACTTAATATCACGTATTTTATTTAAAACTTGTGAATCTAATTCAGAATTTTCATCAAAATAGAAATGAGTATCTAATATCAAATACCATTTAATTTTTTGAAATATTCCTTCATTATCTCTATCTGACCAAAATATAACATTGGGGTTGGTATCCACATCTTTTATGACAACTATATCATAATAATTATCATCAATTTCCATAGTATAGATCGGATCACCATAATATGATTCTTCTTTTTGGAATTTATCAATTTTCAAGAATAAACTCAGTCCATTATTTTATGAGTTTAATTATTTTACTACAACTTGGACCCATTCCAGTTTTGATAGAAGATGGTACAGTTAATTTACGACCACAACGACCACAACTTCCTTCGTGCCAAAATTCAATTAAATCAAATTTAGATTCACTAAACTTACCATTAATTACATTCAATAACCACTTAAAGGTTTTAACAACTGTTGAATCACCTTTAACAGTTGATTTCTTACTATGTCTGTAAGTGGCACTACTAAAAATAGTTCCTAGAAATTGAAAATCAGATTCGTTATTATTACCATTTAAAAATTTAACAAAGTGAGGTGCTTCTTGACCTTTACCTTTTTGAATTTTAAATGTATATCTTTTTTTGGAAATTTTAGATACTACTGTAAATGTAGCATTTCCAGCAAGTAAGAATGTTTTAGCGTCTTTGATATTAGTAATTTGTGATCCTTTCATATATTTGTTTTAATGGGTTTCTACAAATATAAGGAACTTTCTACAATCTGCCAAAATATTTAACCTATTTGTTCTTTAAATTTTGTAATTATTTTTAAAAAAAAGTTATAAAATTCATCCCTGTTTTCATTATTATTAAACGGCAGTATAATTATATCTTTATTAGAATTTAATCGATTGCCCCGTATATAAAAATCAATAGTTTTTATTTCAGATAAATGTCTGATTTTTGCTGGTTCATAGTTTTTATTATAGTGTTTTTGAACCAAATTTCTATCATCACCTTTAAACTTTATAGTTACTTGTGGCAGGTTAGAAGATATGATATTAACTCTAATACCATCAATTGTTGTCATTAAGAAGTATCCCCACCAGCTGCGATCGGTGGAATCATGCGGATTTGCATCTTTTTTAACCAATTTTTGTTCAAGTATTTGTAATACTATAGCCGAATCCATTTTTTGAAAATGTATTTTGAATTTACTCATAATATTTTAAATGTATTAAAAAATAACGAATAGTCAAAGTTGGGGTTATTGTATTTATAATATATACTTTATGGCTAAACAATTTGGAGATCCAAGATCAAGAAAGGACGTATATAATGAATTTGTAAAAGATGTTAATAATGTGCCTAAAAAAGGACAGATCGGTAACGTAAACACTTTATCTGACTTTGAATCACAAACATCGGGTAATTTTAATTCACCAGCACCGAATAGTGCCGACAACTTACAATATAGCAAAAATGTAAATTTCCTAAGAGATTATTTTAAAGATGGTACAATGCACCATTTTAAAAATGGATTAGAATTAGCAAATAAAAGCGGTAACCAAAAAAACTTAAGTAATATAGAAAATTTAGATGAAGATCCAGTAATTTTTGGATTTGATTTTATAATTAACCACGTTACAAGCCCTCTTTTTCAATCAGAGGTAGGACAAGGTGGATCTACTGACATCGATGATTTTTTTGAGTTTGCTCAAGGTGATGGAAATTTTAAAATTGATGAGATCGCTAATAGAAAGGGTCTTTATGAAGATTTCATAAGGCAACTTGAACTTTTATTTTTAAGTACAAGGGGTGGTCCTTTTGATACATTTAAAGGTCATTATCTTATAGGTATTGATGGAGTTGGAGATCTAATAAACAAAAGTACTGGACTTGGATCAGAAAAACAATTTGCTAACTTTGGTAAAGATAAAATAACCTTAACTTTAAGGGAAGATAGTCATTTATCAGGTGGTTATTTAACAGCTCTTTATAATGCTATGTCATACTCTAAAATAAATGGTAAACAGTTAATACCTGATAATCTTTTAAGATTTGATGCTACTATTGTTGTTTCCGAAATGAGGAACTATAAAAAAGTAAAAAAAGCATTTGCTGATCCAGAAGGATTAGAAGAATTGACAAAAGTAGTTAGTGATAATGTTTCAAGATATATGTATAATGTGTATGACTGTCAATTTTATTTTGATAAACATTCACACCCTGGTAAAGTTCAAAACGACACAACAGAGGTAACAGATAGTTTTGATTTATCATTCTTTTATAAGTTTTCAACAATGGAAATGGAGAAATTTAAATTAACAGAAAATGCATTATCAAAAGATCCAGCATTCTCATCAGACACAGTTAAATATTTCAATGATGGGAATAGAGAAAATCCTACACGAAAATATATTGGGGAACAAACTGAAAATATAAACGCTGTTAGAAGAAATGAGTTTATAAATTCAAAATATCAAGAAAGTTTAGATTCATACCAAGAATTCAATAATGTTAAGAGTAATAACATTGAAAAGATAAATGAACCCATAGGTTCAGAAGATACAGATGAATTATCAGCTCTTAAACAAAACTCACTTACTAACTCACTTGAAGAACAAGAACAACAAAGACAAGAACTTGCACAACAAGCTTCTGAAAGACAACAAAGAACAGGTCTTAAAAAAGATGAAGCTAACACAGCGATAGGTTATGAAGTTTTAACTGATGGTGGAAGATTGACTAGACAAGAAAGAAGAGGTAGAGAAGGTGGACTTGGAGGAATTATCGAAAAGTCTAAAGACTTTGCCCTTAATGTTGTTAGGTTAAAAAGGAATCTGTTAATAAATGAGACCGTTCAAAACATTAGAAGATCTACTGGTTTAAGACGAATGTCTCAACCAGATAATGTTTATGATTTTGACCCCTTATCAGTTACAGGTTTTGTTAGAGATCAACTTACCAATTTTGCAGGAAACTCATTCACTGATTTATTAGGTGGTATTGATGATGCTATTTAAGGTTGAGTGATTCATCCCCTTTACGTTTTTCTACAACTTTTCTACCCCATGTATATATCATACTTATTGATATTTATTACTTTAACCTTTAAAGTCATAACAATTATATTAAATTATTAATGTTTTAATAAGGTAGGTGATAAATAATAATAAATAAGAATATGAAGGAAAGAGATATATTATCAAACACTGTACTTGGTACGGTTCAAGACAACAAAGATCCAAAAAAATTAGGTAGATGTAAGATAAGAGTAGCTAATATTTTTGATGATATACCTGTTGAAGATATTCCGTGGGCGGCACCACATAAAGACTTAAATGGTAATCAATTTATCTTACCCGAAGTTGGTAAAGTTGTTAATGTAACTTTTGAAGATGGTAAGTATTATACTCCCGTATATAGTTATGCTCAGCATTACAATATAAACTTAGAGAAAAAATTATCTACTCTTAGTGGAGAAAATTACTCATCTATGAGATCACTTATGTTTGATCATAAAACTCAAATATTCTCCAATGATAGTGATGGTCTTATGGTAGATTATAAATTCAATCAAATAAACATACAAGATAATACAATTGATGTAAACCTTAAAAGTAATAGTGGTAAACTATCACTCGGTACAAATAATGCTACACAAGAAGCTATATTGGGTACTAACTTTTTAAATTGGTTTGATGAATTTGTAGATAACCTACTTGGTCAAAATGCTGGTCCGTATCTTGGGAATTTAGGTGCTCCAGTTATACCAAACCCAGCACTTATAAATGTCCTTTTGAAATATAAAGCTCTCAAAGATCCTAAATTTTTATCAAACAATGTTTATTTTAATGATAATGGTTATGTAAATCAAGTCAATAGAATATCTGAATCACAAAAAGGTGATGATTGGAGGTCAACTGTTTTAGATAATGATTTAGTAGAAAAGGGTGGTGATGACTTTTCACCTGATGGATCATCTCCACAATGGACACCAGAGGGAACACTTACACCAGCTTCTGATGGAACTCCAACATCGATATTATCTGATGATGAAATGAGTCAACAAGCACCCTCATCTGATGTTAATCCTGATGTAGAAGTTTTAATTGAAATATTAAAAGATAAGGGTTATAATATTTATGAAAGACCTTTTGAGATGAACACAATTGGTGTTAGGTATCAATATCCAGGACAAGAATATTCTAATAAATTTAAAGATAGAATGTATGTTCTATATAAAGATAATAGTGGTAAATGGGTAACTAAATATTGGATGGTATCTACTATTCCAGGGAAAAATTCTTCATGGAGAAAAGCAACACCGTTACTTAAAGATAAAGTAGGTAAAAGTCGTGGTGGTTTAGGTATATTAAAACCTGCACAATATGTTAATGTATATAAAATGGGTTACCATAGACGATCAGATAAAGTTAGATCAGCAAGAGCTATGAAAACGATAGGTAAGCAATTAGCATACCGAGATCAGAATTATGGTTCTCCAAGAATGACATTTTCAAATGAAGATCCCGCAAACGCTAAAGGTGGTAGGAACTTTACAATGCACATACATAAAGCATATACAGTTAAAAGAGGAACTGGTGGTAATGTAAATAACTGGTCAGAAGGGTGTCAAGTTTTTCCTGATGCTAAATCATTGAATGAGTATTTTGATTTATGTGAAATACATAGGAAAAAATATAAAAATAGATTTACATATACTCTAATAACATCAAGAGATGTAGAAGATATGGAAATTAAATTAAAACAAAAGGAAAGGCAAGATCAAGCAAGTGGTGGTAATGATAATGGTAATAATACGGATGCTTAAATACCCTCATTTAAGGTAAACTTTTGATAATTAAATAACTATAAGTTAATGGATAAAACTAACTACTATGAGTGAAACTACGATATGATACAAATAAAGAAAGGTTAATTGTTACTAAAGCATCTACCCTAGAATATAATCAAATGAAAATATGGTTAAATAGATTCGTTAAAGGGTATAAATTTATGCCCGCTTTTAAACGTGGGGTTTGGTCAGGTAAAATAAATCACTTTCACGATGGTCAAATAAACATTGGTTTATGGAAAGAATGTTTTAAAGCCATGATGGAAATAGAACATAAACTAGAACTAGAAAACAAAGAAGATTTTCCTTTAAACCGAGATGTTACTTTAGAAAAAGTAGAAGATTTTTGTAAAGAATTTTTTAAAGATCATAAAATAAAAAAGGATGATGGTGAAATTATCGATTTTATGCCTTATGATTATCAGATAGAAACAGCATATAAAATATTAAAGAATAGGTATTGTTTAGGAGAGGTTGCTACATCGGGTGGTAAATCACTTATACTATCAATTGTATTCTTTTATACTCTAAAACATACCGATGAAGATGCTAAATTTTTATTAATCGTTCCATCTATAAACCTTGTATCACAATTCTATGATAATTTAATAGAGTATAATTTAGGGTTTCAAAAAGTAGATGAAGAACCACAAAATAGTAATCCTATTGATATTAGAATACAAGAGATAATGTCTGATAAACCTAGAAAATATTCAGGTCAAGGAGATCCTAATATTTATATTGCGTGTTATCAAAGTTTAGCGAAAAAGGAGAATTGGGAAGATGAATTCTTCCAACAATTTCATACAGTAGCAGTCGATGAGTCTCACAAGGCAAAGTCAAAATCATTAATAGACATACTTGAGAGGACTTTTGGGAGTGCATATAGTAGATTTGGTGTGAGTGGTACTTTCCCCGATGAAATGTCAGCAGAGATACTTACAATACAAAGTTTACTCGGTCCTATTGTGAATAGTATTAAAGCTAAAAGGTTACAGAAGGAAGGTAGAATTAGTAATGTAAAGATCAAGCAAATATTATTAAACCATGATGATCCTGTTTTTAATCAAAATTTAAGAGATATTCGAAAAATGCCAAATCAAGGAGCACGAGCATATCAATTGGAATCAGAATACATTAGGAACTCAGAAAAAAGACTTGATTTTATCTTAAAGTTAGTTAGGAAGTGTGAGTATAACACATTAGTTCTCTTTAATATTATTGAGTATGGTGAAAAATTAAGAGATAATTTAAAGGAATTTCTTGAAGGTGAGAACATTGAAATATTGTATATCGATGGAAGTGTTAAAAAGAAAGATAGGCAAGAAATACTTGCGAAGATGGAAATTGATGATGATAATATTACTCGTATCCTTGTAGCTACATATGGTACATTATCAACAGGTGTGAGTGTCAATAACTTACACAATGTTATATTTGCTGAATCATTTAAATCTGAGCAAAGGATTATACAGTCTATTGGTAGGGGTTTAAGGAAACATGATTCAAAAGATAAAGCAAGGGTATTTGATATAATAGATTGTTATGTTGAAGAGAAACAAAGGAATTCTTTTTTCAGACACGGTAAGGAAAGAGCTTCAATGTATAGAAAACATGGATATCCATATGATCTGTTAAAATTTGTTTTATAAGCTTTGTTTTAATTTCAAACCAGTATGTGTTTTAAGACCTTCTAAACTTATACCTATACCTTTGAAACCATAACATTCCATCTTTGAAATCTTTTTAGTATTAAAAAGTATAGTTATTTTGTTATTTTTTCTATCTATAATTCCAATAGGTTGGACTTTATTTTCAATACCAAATTTTTTATCATGTTCAAAAATCGTAATCCATTTAGTATGGATAATATGACGAATACTATGATCTAATATATCTTTACCAAATACATATTCACAATTTTTTATATAAACATATTCATCTTTAATTATATTAAAACCACTATAACTCCAGTTCCAAAAATTTTTACGATAATAACCATTCAGATTACCTTCATGTCTATGATAACCAAAAGCTAAACTCGTAGTATCATGTCTTACTATCAATAATTTATCACCAAAATTTGGTGATTGAATATATATTTTAACTTTTTTCAGATGTGCCATATTATTTATATCTTAGGTTAAGTATAATTAAAAAAAATTAGAATTAAAAATACAAATTACCATTTGAGATCTTCTTATTATATATATACTTTATAAAATAATTGAAACAAATGGTAAACTTTAAAAAACTAGCAATAATATTAATAGCGATATCTACACTAACATTAGTTCTTTGTAGTTGTGGGAGTAGTAAATCTCATTGTGAGGCGTATGGAGAAATTGAAGTTGAAACAACACTTGATAAAGCTTAATTCTTTGGTCGAAATATAATATCTTCTTTAACCTCAATATCTTGTTTTTCAAGTTCATTGGGGTTTAAATTAAACCCTCCTATTCGATGGCTAGATAAAAATGGTAAAAGTTTACTAATTAAAACTAAAGAATCATCTTTACTATATGAAAATTCATCATATAACCTTATTTTAAAGTAAATACTTTCTTTGAAATTTAAAACGAAAAGCTCTTCTGAATCTTTATTTGATACAAATAAAGATTCACCATTTATAATACAAATATAATTACCATTACCATTACCATATTTTGAATAATTAAAATTTATTTCTTTTGAAATTTTTTCTTTTCTTTTATAATGACTTGATTCAATTTTATGACCACTCCATCTAGTATTTAAATTTTCAGTGGACCTATTTTTTGTTAAAATTGGAATTATATAATAAGTGTAATTATCATAATCCCATACATCAAAACCATAATCAATTTCAGTCATTTCAGTAAATGACCGAAATCCCACTATCCTAATAGGTGTTGAATATATTACCATAATTACACTTTGTGTTTAGATAAACGTCCGATCACTGTTTGATTAACACCATTAAACTCATCGTGTTTTTTAACTTGACCATTGAACTTTAAAGTTGATCCTTTCTCAACTTTACCATCTACTGAATAACGCTCATTGATCTTTCCGAATTTAACAATGATGTTACCTTTATCGTCTATCATACGGTAAATTTTTGACATTCCAAATTGAGTAGCGAATGTAGAGATATTTTGAACAGTTACAATTAAAGGTTCTTTCTCACCAACTTGACCTAAGTGATTACTCTCTGGAAGTTTTTGACGTTCCAAATCTTTAAGGTAAAATGAAACAGCTGATGATAACATTGTGATATCTTTAAATTTGATGTACTCAGTGTTACTGAACATCTCTTTGATAATAGTAAAGTATTCATTACCATCATCTTCTAAATCATTAATAAATTCAGAAAATTCTTTAACGAATTTCGTATCAATATCCCAAGTGTATTCAAACCCTTCTTTTTGGTAATCTTCCAATGTTGTGTATATTGATTTTACTTTATCAGATGTAGAATCACCCTCATTATCTCTAACAGAGATATATCTTCCAAGACCTATTTCTACTTCTTTCCACTCATTTTTAACATACTCATTATCAAAATCAATTTGATTTTTAGCAAGGTCAACAATTTGATTGAAAGAAACTGCTCTCAATAAAGGAGACCAAGTTTTAGAACCACCACCACCATGACTTTCTTCACCAAACATATCAAATACATTTGGGAATGAAAGGTAATCGTTAAGGATTCTGAAATACTTCTCAGCGTTAACTCCTAAAAATTTCTTAACACAACCAGATCCAACTTGTTTAAATTCGTCATTTTCATTCTTGATTAAAAACGACTTTCTTCGGTATCTTTTAGTACCACAGTGATCACAGTGGTTATTCTCAGGGTTAAATTCCTCTGGAATATTACACTCAGTTTTGATTGGAATAAAGAAACCCTCAATGTGTCCAACAAGTGCAACTAATTCCCAACCACCTTCAAATTTGAATTCGTCAGAAAAAGTAACTGTTAGATCATAAACATCAAAGAATACATCTTTAGTAACAGTTTGAGAAGGTCTTCCATACTCATCATACGTGTAGTAATCAAAAACAGACAACATTCTTTCCTCAACTTCACTTTTCTCAAATGAAACTTCGATGTCCATTTCGTTAGCTAGTTTTTCAATTTTCTTTATAGATTTCTTAACAATCTTGTCAGATTCCTTAGTGTCTTGTATGTTTTTTATTACTTTAATCATATATTAGTGGGTTTTTGTGTTCGTATCTATACAAATATAAGAAAAATATTCCGATCTAGTAGCATTTTTACATAGAAATTTCAATATTATTTAAGAATTAATATTTAGTTTTTATTAACAGTAGTTTTACTAACATCATGTGATAAGCAGTTCACTTGCTTTCCGTTTTTGTCAAATAAACTTATTCTACACTACCATCACTGTTATTTGCATAATGTATATTTTTAATTAGTAGCAAGGTTAGGAATCGAACCTACATTCACCCTCCCTCACAAAGGCTATCATCTCTGTGGGGCAATGCTATATGCCACTAATATACAAATAATATTTCGATCTATCAGCATTTTTTCTGATAAGTTTATTTTTCTAATTCAGTTATTAATTCACTTGTTAATCTCAGGATAAGTATTTTATAAGTCTCAGTCGTAGTTTTCTCAACCTTTTTTCCGAATAACCCTAAGAACTTACGTTCAGTATAAGTGATTTCTTTTTTAGGTAATGGA
>Ga0307935_1000262_pt1 | contig 25239 bp, 18 predicted proteins | sample OrgLakmetageno92_FD_201827 | JGI IMG/M metagenome (GOLD analysis project Ga0307935, IMG submission 201827) | Saline water microbial communities from Organic Lake, Antarctica - #92 | ecosystem: Environmental > Aquatic > Non-marine Saline and Alkaline > Saline | place: Antarctica: Organic Lake...
ACGGCGTGATTCTTCGCGCGCTTCCCGACATAAATTTTTTCACAACCCGGCTTGGTCCAATGCAGCAGTTCAGGACTGCTTAGAGCATCGTAGACGAGCACGTCAGCCGTTTCGATACACTCCTTCGCACGAAGGGTGACGAGTCCGAGATCGCCGGGGCCAGCGCCGACAAGATAGCAAATTCCTTTTGGTTTCATTTGAGAGAATTAAAAAGTTCTAGAGCAGTTGAGATAGGATCGGTTCCGGTTGCTTGGCCGACCTTGGGTGCGCCGCCTTGATCAGGAAAGACGCGCGCATGTAGATGAATTTGAGGCCCATCGAGCTCGGAATAAACACCCACCGGAGTATGGCAACCGCCGTCTAGCAGCCGCAAGAACTCACGTTCTGCGGTAACCTTGGTCCATGTATCAGCGTGACCAATAGCCTCTGCGAGGGCCGTGGTCTCCGCATCGCCTTTACGAACCTCAAGCCCAATCGCACCCTGCCCGGCCGCTGGGAAAAATTCATTTTCTGGTAGACGCGTGCAAAATACGTTCGAAAAGCCCACGACGGTTTCATCACCAGCGGGCGCATGTTCTGCAATCAACTTGAGTCTCACCAAGCCGGCCTCAGCCAAAAGAATCGCATCGTATTCGCCGTTTTCTGACAGCTTGCGGACACGGGTTGGAACATTTCCGCGTAGATCCAGCAACTTCAGATCTGGGCGCAGAAACTCCAACTGTTTTGCGCGCCGCACGCTACTGGTCCCAACATTTGCTGCGTTAGCAAGCGCAGCCAACCCTCCCGGCTTCTTAGTCAACAAAACGTCCCTAACCGGAGCTCGCTCCAAAGTAGCTACCAGCTCAAACCGCTCGTCGATCACCGTCGGCATATCCTTCAGGCTGTGCACTGCGATATCCACTCGTCCGTCGGCCAAGGCATCCTCCAGTTCCTTGATGAATACACCTTTGTCAAAAGTCCCCTCAGACTTCGCCACGTTCGCAAGGGATACATCCGTGCGACGGTCTCCGGTGGTTCTAATAATAGTCCGCTCGAAGGCATGGTTTGGAAACGCATTGCCCAACAACGCTTCCGTTGTCGTTGCCTGCACAAGGGCAAGTTCGCTGCCTCGGGTGCCAATCTTGATCTCTTTCGCCGTTTCGCTCATGAAAAGTGTGACCCTTCAATGCATTCGGGAATGACTTCGTGCAAGTTTAACTCGGTATTGTTGCGATTGAATAACTTTGTCTTGTAGGAAAAATGCTCGCCCAACACATCTAAAAACTCCTTGCCATAAGCCTTACAGCCCGATACTTCCCCCCTTCACCTACGTCCAGTGCGTCAAAGGTAACCCTCAGCGTTTCTTATGAAGTTAGCAAAATTGCTAGATATCGATCGTATCATTTTGGATATGAAGGCGACTGAGCACTGGCCTGCCATCGTCGAACTAGTAGACTTTTTGGCGGAGCGTGGTGATATACCAAAAGATTGCCACGAGAGTATTCTACAAGCCCTTCAAGAGCGCGAAGCACAGATCAGCACGGGTATTGGATCAGGAGTAGCGATACCCCACACCTTCTCAGACATGATCGAAGAAGTCGTTGCTATCTTCGGACGTTCAAAAGCAGGAATAGATTTCGAAGCTCTCGACAACGCACCGGTGCATTTCATCGTCCTCTTCATCGTTCCGCGTAAGGATTATCATTTGCACCTGCGAACATTAGCGGCGATCGCGAAAATGTTCACCAACTGTGAAGTCAGGCGCAAATTATCCACTGCCGCAACCAGAGACGAGATCCTGGAAATCCTGGACCCAAAGCCCTTACGCAACCCGGCCCCGACTGAACAGCATTCCTGAGACTGGGTTTCCAGTTTTAAACGGTCGAGTGCTTCAGCATCTATTTCAAAAATGACTCTTCTTCAGAACCTAGAATCCCGCCTCGCCACCGCTCTCGAATCAGTCCTCGGAGAACCGATCGAAGCAAACCTGAAACCAGCAGCTGATCTGCGATTTGGCGACTATCAGAGTAATTCTGCAATGGTCTTGGCAAAACGCCTGAAGACCAACCCACGCGAGCTCGCACAAAAAATTATCGATGCGATCGACATCGAAGGTCTCGCATCTGCGAAAATCGACGGCCCCGGATTTATCAACTTCACTATCTTCCCAGAGGCATTTGCCGCACACGCGGAATCGCTACTCAAAGATGCAAGGCTTGGGGTTCCAGAACCGGGTAAGGGCAAGCGTGTGGTCGTGGATTTCTCTGCCCCAAACGTCGCCAAGCCAATGCATGTCGGTCACATCCGTTCGACCATCATTGGCGATTCCCTATGCCGCATCGCGCGCTTCCTCGGGTTCGATGTCATCGCAGATAATCACATCGGTGACTGGGGCACACAATTCGGCATGATTCTGCATGGTTGGAAGACCCTGCTCAATCACGACGCTCTCGAGGAGGACCCAATTGCAGAGTTGGTGCGTGTTTATCGCGAGGTGAACGCTGCTACCAAAGACGATCCATCGGTCTTAGAAACCTGCAAAGGCGAGCTGGTCAGGCTCCAAGCTGGCGATACTGAAAACCTCAAGATCTGGCAACAATGCATCGACGTTTCAAAATTAGGCCTGCAGAAAATCTACGACAGACTAGATGTCAGTTTCGACCATTGGTTGGGCGAAAGTTTTTACAATTCAATGCTCCCAGAATTGGTTAATGAATTCCTTGAGAAAGGACTCGCCCGCGAAAGCGATGGCGCAGTTTGTATTTTTTCTGACGAAACGAAAAAGCCCGGACAGGACCCTTTCAAAGTTCAGCGCGATGGTGAATGGAGGGAAAACCCAGCCATCATCCGGAAAGCGGACGGTGGATTTCTCTATGCCACTACTGATCTCGCGACGATCAAATATCGCATCGACGAATGGAATGCGGACCAAGTTTGGTATGTCGTCGGCGTTCCTCAGCAACTGCATTTCCGCCAGCTTTTTGAAGCAGCGGAGCGCTGGGGGAAAACTGGTGATTTCAGACACATTGGCTTCGGCTCAATTCTCGGCGAAGACAAAAAGCTAATGAAAACACGCTCTGGTGATAATGTCGGCCTCACCGATGTTCTCGAAGAGTCAGTCGAGCGTGCTGCAGCAGCAATCGCCGAAAAGAACCCTGATCTAAAAGGAGAAGAAGCGAAAGAGATCGCGGAAATCGTCGGTATCGGTGCCGTGAAATTCGCGGAGCTTTCACAAAACCGCCTGACAGATTACGTCTTTTCATGGGATAGAATGTTAGCTCTACAAGGTGACACCGCTCCCTATCTCCAATACTCCAACGTCAGAATTCGGTCCATATTTCGAAAACTGGATGCAAAGTTCGATGCTGAATGCGCCAATATTATTCTGGAAAAATCCGAAGAGATACACCTCGCACGCTTACTTGCACGCTTCGGTGAAATCCTACCACTGGTCATCGATGACCACCGACCCAACATCCTTGCCACTTACTTGTTGGAATTAGCTCGTGCCTTCCATTCCTTCTTTGAAGCCTGCCCGGTTCTTAAATCAGAGGAACCATATCGATCCAGCCGCTTGGCACTCTGCCAGCTAAGCTCGCGAATCCTTGAAACCGGGCTCGGTCTTTTGGGAATCAAGTGCCCTGATAAAATGTGAGCCGGTAGCTTTTTAAGCTCTGCGAATGAAACAGGAGGGAACTTCTATATTTCCTTTGGGATTGCACTTTTAATCACAAACGCAAACATTGCCTGCATGTTTCCTTTTTATGTCATCGGGCACAAAAATCCAGATACCGATGCCGTCTGCTCAGCTATCGGCCACGCTGCTTTGCTACGCGCCAGTGGCGAAGAGCCAGATGCGGTAGCAGCTCGCTGCGGTGAGGTCTCACAGCGAACCAAGTGGGTCTTGGAAAAAGCTGGGTTCGAACAACCAGTATTGATCACAGATGCGCGTTCTAATGCCGGCATGATCTGTGGTCGGGATGTTATATCTGTCCGCCCGTGCGATACTTTCCTTACAGCCTACAATCGCATGCTCTCCGCCTCGATTCGATGCGTTCCGGTTCTTAACAATGACGGCACGGTTGCGGGAATGCTGCAGTATATCAACCTGCTAAAGCTACTCCTTCCGGAAGATACCGAGGGCATTAGCGTGCGTATTGTTCACGCCTCTCTTAACAACCTCGCGAATACCCTCGATGCAAAGAGCCATGGCGTAAAAATTTGTGATGAGGACGAGGAGGAGGACCTAATCCTTCTCGTTGGAGCCTCCTCCCAAAAAACCGTTGAAGCTCGCCTCGACCAAGCAACAGCCGAGCACAATATCCAACAGTTCCTCGTCATCTGTGGCGACCGACCGATTATCCAGCGACTTGCAATAGATAAAGGTGCACGTGCATTACTAGTAACCGGCAAAAATCAAATTTCTCAGGAAATCAAAGACCTCGCAGTCGCCAAGGGCACCGTATTGCTCAGCTGCCGCCAAGACACTGCCAGTGCAAATACGCTTATCCGCTGTTCGCGCACCGTGCGCCACGTAATGGAGACAGATTTCATTTCAGTCGACGAAAAGGAACCTGTTTCAGTCCTACGAAAAGGACTCATTTCCGTCGATCAAGATTTGTTCCCAGTGACACCCGTCGGCTCAAAAAAGATGATAGGCGTATTCGCAAAGTCCGATCTAGTTGACCCACCAAAGCTCCGCTTCGCATTGGTCGATCACAATGAATATGCCCAAGCAGTATCCGGTATTGGCGAGGCAATCGTCACCGAAGTGATTGATCACCATCGCCTGTCCGGTGACTTGGTTTCGCGAGAACCGATACGTTATCTTAACGAACCGGTTGGCTCGACTTGCACGCTGGTCGCACGGAAATTCTTCCACCGAGATCTAATTCCAGCCCCTGGCGTTGCACTTTGCCTCTGCGCTGGAATCGTTTCGGACACACTTTGTCTGACCTCACCGACCACGACCAATTTAGACAGGCGCATGCTGACTTGGCTTACCGGTATCGCGCGAGTCGATGCAAAGCAGTTTACCGAGGAATTTTTTGCCGTTGGCTCTCTTATTGCGAATGGAACCGCAGATGAAATCATTCACACCGATCGCAAGGAATTTAATGAAAATGGCATGTTCATCAGTATTTCCCAAGTCGAGGAACGTGATCTGCATGGCTTTGAGGCCAGACGTGAGGAGCTGGAGAAATCTCTTCGCGACCTTCAATTCGAGAAAGGCTATGATATCGCTGTTCTCGTCATTACAGACGTCGCGCTGCTTAAGAGCATGGTGTTGGCGGTGGGCCCAGAAACGGTGATTGCAGCACTGCCGTTCAAACGCGTTGATAGCACGCTTTACGTTGCTCCAGGAGTCGTTTCACGGAAACGTCAGATCTTCCCAGCGATCAGCGATGCTATCGAACGCTCAGCCCGATAGAAAAATCAGTCCTCAATCACGCAGGGCACAAGAATTCCATCGCTCATGCCATGTATCTTTTTCTTGTCCGCTGGAACCAAAGTCGCGAGACAACCGCCGAATGAGGTTTCTCCCATCTCATCCGTGAAAAAATACGGACACAAACGCGCGCGCACATCGATGACCTTAATACTTCCGTCCTCGAGATAAACCGGATGCTCGAAGCGGCGACCTTCGTGGAAGTCCTGCATCAGCCAAGGTTGTTCAGCAGAATCATCCAAAGCTTTTTTTAGGCGCTCTTTCCACTCTGCGGCCGAGAGATCATGGCCGATAAATACTCCGCGCGAGCCCCATGCAGTCTCATGAAACCCACTGATTTTCAAAACTAAATGCCGTTCTTTTTGTGAAAAGTTTGCCACCTCATCCCAAGAGTGAGCATTGATTTTTGGTAGCGCCGCATGAGGCGGAAGCGGCTCTGGATCCAAGACCCAGCCGAACGGAATGAGCTTTTTCAAACGCCGTAAATGACTGCCACGCAGTGATTGCTCCCATAGCTTTTTCAAAGCTGGCGACCAAAATAGAGCAAGCCACAATTTATCCTCCAAATGCGCTTTGAAAGGAGGAGTCACGTTCACCTCTTCCTTCGCAGACTTCTCAGCAAGCTGGCGGAAATACGGCAGAGACTCCCAATCAAAGAGTTCAAAGAACCGATACATATCACGGCCGCACGCTTTATAATTTTCAGCCTCCTCGACGTTCCAACCGTTCCCAAGTTGGGTAGCCAACCAGTTCATCTCCGCACGATAGTCCTTCGCCTCCTCGGAAACCAAGATATCACCGCCTTTTGGCAAAAGCTTCCGGAAGCCCTCCACCATGCCATCAACTCCCCCAAGGACATCGTAACCGGCTTCAGCATAAGTCTTTGAAAGCCACGCCGTAATACCCATTCCACCAGGAACACTGTCAAGTTCGGTGGCGGCAAAATGTCCTTTTGCAAGCATCAGGTCAGGGCGAATAACCCGGGGAAATTGATTGGCCATCCCCGCCTCGCGCTGCAGTTCCGCAAGCCAGCTGGGTTTACCCTCGTCAAGAAGTTCAGCTAACCAAGGAGCAACCTTCTCAGCTGCTGATCTGCGATAAAGTAGATCGCAGGCCTGCTGAAATTTTGCAAGAGGGTGTCCCATTGCCATCATTTCCTTCGCCTCAGCACTAGTCAGCTTCATTGGCTCCGGCGACCACTGCCACGAACCTCCACCAAACAGGCCTCCCTCTGGCAAAGACTCCTTTAATTTTTCCAATGCAATCGGCACACGCGCAGCTTCCTATTCCATGAACCATTTTGCAAGTCGCCATGATCATTGACCTGCGAGCGATTTTCACCCCATCCTTCCGCCGTGAGTTCCATTCCAGTAGAACCTTCTCTTGAAGCATTTGAAGACATTTCCAAAAACGGTAATGTCATACCTGTATTCACCCAGCTTGCCGCCGATTTCGAAACACCACTTTCGGCCTATCTCAAGCTACGCGATACCAAGCATTCGTTCCTTTTAGAATCCGCTGAGGCGACGGATAAAGGAGGCCGCTGGTCAATCGTTGGGTCAAATCCGAAACGTATCTTCTCCGCACAGGGTAAACAAATCACCATACGGGAGGGTAATAAATCCAACACAATCACAGCTCCCGATGACGTCCTCGCTGCCCTTGAGCGAGAAATGGCACCCTACAAACCGGTTCCAAATCCCAGTCTCCCCCCATTCTCCGGCGGCATGGTCGGCTACCTCGCCTACGATGCTGTGCGACAATTTGAGCCCACACTAGGCGATTCACCACCTGATTCTCTTGGTGTCCCAGATGCACTATTTATGCTGGCAGACACCCTGCTTGTATTTGATCACCGCCTGCGCCGACTTCAAATCATCGCCAATGCATTCCTCGATGAACATGAGACACCAGCAGAGGCCTATGCCGCTGCTACCGAGAGAATTGCTTCCATTATTGAAATTCTGAACCGTCCTCTCCACGTCCCTGCTCTAAACGGTCTGGTAGATATTGTAGACGAGCCGGCGACATCCAATACGACTCAAGAGGAATATGAGGAGATCGTCCGCCAAGGCAAAGAATACATCGCAGCCGGAGACATCTTTCAATTCGTTCCGAGCCAGCGTTTCACCACAGAATTTGATCAATCACCCGTCGACCTCTATCGCGCTCTTCGGCACGTCAATCCATCTCCTTATATGTTCGTATTGGAAATCGACGACTTCGCCCTTGTCGGTTCCTCACCAGAAGTGCATGTCCGCTCCGTCCAAGGACGGATTGATATACGCCCTATTGCAGGAACACGTTGGAGGGGAAAAACCCCAGAGGAAGATGACGCACTTGCCGAGGACCTTCTCAACGACCCTAAAGAGCGCGCAGAGCACCTGATGCTTGTAGACCTTGCTCGTAACGACGTTGGCCGTATTGCCAAACACGGGAAGGTAAACGTGGACGATTTCATGATCATCGAGCGTTACAGCCACGTCATGCACATCGTTTCCAACGTCCACGGTGAACTCGATGAAAATCACTCTGCCTATGATGTACTAAGAGCGACCTTCCCGGCCGGAACGGTAAGCGGCGCGCCAAAGATCCGCGCGATGCAGATCATTAATTCGCTGGAGAAAAACAAACGCTGCGCCTATGCCGGTGCTGTCGGCTACTTCGGCTTCGATGGCTCTCATGATTCATGTATCACTCTCCGCACCTGCCTTTTGAAAGATGGCAAAGCTCACGTTCAAGCTGGTGCTGGCGTTGTCGCAGATTCAGATCCCACATACGAATACAACGAGACTGTCAATAAATCCAAAGCGCTCCTCCGCGCGATCGCCCTTGCGAAAACCCTTAAAGCATAGAAATTCATCCCGTGCTCCTGATCCTCGATAACTACGATTCCTTTACCTACAACCTCGTCCAATATTTTGGCGAACTCGGAGTGGAAATGAAAATATTTCGCAACGACGCACTCACGGTCGACGAAGTTAAAAAACTCGCACCAGAAAAAATCTGTATTTCCCCAGGTCCGTGCTCGCCGAACGAAGCCGGCATCTCCCTAGACCTTATTCGTGAGATGGGCCCGACAACTCCCATCCTCGGAGTTTGTCTTGGGCACCAATCCATCGGCCAAGTCTACGGCGGAGACGTCGTCCGTGCAGACCGCCTGATGCACGGCAAAACCTCGCCGATACACCACAACAGCTCCAGTGTCTTCTCCGGACTCCCAGATCCCTTCGAGGCCACTCGCTATCACTCGCTCATCGTCAAACGTGAGACACTACCTGATTGCTTGGAAATCACCGCTTGGACAGCAGAACAAGAAATCATGGGTCTCCGCCACAAGGAATACCCTCTACATGGTGTCCAATTTCATCCGGAATCCATCCTCACCGAACACGGCAAGCAAATCCTCGAGACTTTCCTTAAACTGTAGAAGTTCGGTAAATTGAAGTTTTCATTTTTTGGAAAAGACCAGACTTCAAATCAACCACTCTTCCTTGATAATTGAAAGTTATGCCGCGCTTTTACCTACCACCCGCCGCTTGGACGGAAACCCCTTTTCTTGAGGGAGACGAGGCGAAACACCTCGCGCAAGTCCTTCGCATTCAGCCAGATCAGTGGATTACTGTGTTTGATGGCAACGGTAATTACGCCGAGGCTAAAGTTCTCTCCGTGACCAAGCAGCGTGTTGACCTAATGCTAGACCTCGCCGAATCGAAGTCCCCTCCGTCCCCAGAGATCATACTCGCTCAAGCAATTCCCAAGGGGAAAAACATGGATCTCATTATCCAGAAAGCTGTCGAACTGGGAGTCACAAAAATTCAGCCACTACTCACACGCCACACCATAGTTTCCCCCGGCGACCAAAAAACAGAGAAATGGCGCCGCACCGCCCTCGAGGCCTGCAAGCAATGCGCTCAATACACCATTCCAACTGTTGAGGAGCCGATGGCTTTCGAACACTGGATTACCTGCGCAGAGTCCTCGGAACTGAAAATTATCGCCTCTTTATCCGACGAACCGAAAAATTTCCGGGAAACTCTCAGCCAATATCCCGAGCTTGAATCTATCACTCTACTAATCGGGCCGGAGGGCGACTTTTCAGCCGAAGAGATGACTGCAGCACTGGAAATCGGCTTCATTCCTGTAACCCTTGGTCACCTAGTCTTACGCGTTGAAACGGCCACCCTTTTCTGTCTTTCCTCGATACGCTTCCAATACCTATAGAACTGCTCAAATAGACCAGTTGAGTCTCCCGAATCCACTTGACTCTCGCACCTTCCAAGGTGTTCTTTCCCCCCCGAAATGTCTGGCGAATCACCAACATCAAAACCTTGGACACGCGAGGTACTTAAATCGAAACTTCACCGTGCTGTCATCACTGAGGCAGATGTGGAATACGAGGGAAGTATTGAGATTCCCCGTGATTTGATGGACGCTGCCGATCTATGGCCCGGTGAAAAAGTTCTCGTAGCCTCGATCACATCTGGAGCACGCCTTGAGACATACGTGCTCGAAGGCCCGCCGAACACCGGCAAAATCCTCATCAACGGCGGTGCCGCACACCTTATCAAAAAAGGCGAGCGCGTTGCGATTATGGCCTTCGGCTACTCCGAAACACCGATCCGTCCGAAAAACCTTCTGATGGGAGACAACAACGAGATTCTGCGCAATCGCTGAGCTCGCACGATCGGGCGATAAAGCTAAACAGGCTTCCGAAAAATCTAATCGGAAACTTAATCGCCCCAACACATTGAAATCATGAGCTCCAACCAAGGAGCTACCGATCACTTCGGCCACAGTAAGAACAAGTATCCTCCGTAACAAAGGACCAATACCAGGCCCTCGACACGCGTAATGCTTCGACCTGTTAGCGCGAATGGCAGGAGCACCGCGCTAAGACCCAGCATCACGGCGCTATCCCTAAGACCGATTTCACTCGCATCCATGGTTCCTGAAACCGCCGCTGTCAGCCCAAGGATGCCAAGAATATTGAAAATGTTCGAGCCAACCACGTTTCCGATCGCGATATCGGACTCCTTTTTAAAAGCGGCAACCAAGCTGGTGGCGAGTTCAGGCAAGCTGGTTCCTGCAGCAACCACCGTCAGGCCAATGATAGCGTCGGAAACGCCCAGTCCCTTGGCAACTGCCGTTGCGCCTTCAACGAACATATCCGCGCCGTAAACCAGTAGTCCCAATCCGCCGAGGACAAAAATTACGTCCAACCAACAAGAGGTCGAAGGATTTTTCGGAGATTCTTCCAAAATGATCTGCTCACCCGAGAGATCCCGTCTCGCAGCTCTGACGGTATAAATCAGGTATCCAAGAAGCGCTATGAATAACAAAGAACCTGTCAGTCTTGTCACACTGCCCGATGCAACCAACGCACCACCGACCAGCGCAACCACGAGCATTACCGGAATATCCCGTTTCAACACATCCAGATGAATCTTCATCGGCTGTATCATCGCAGAAATACCCAGAATGACGGCGATATTGAAAATATTGGACCCGATGATATTCCCAATCGCAATAGCCCCTCTACCGTCAAAGGCGGAGGCCATGCTGACGCTGAGTTCTGGCGCGCTTGTTCCGAAAGCAACCACGGTCAGACCCGCAATTAATGGATGCATGCCTACCCTGAGCGCAAGACTGACGCTGCCGCGGACCAAGCCCTCGGCACCAAAGAATAAAAGAATACCGCCGATTAGAATAAAAAACATATTCTTGGATTCCCCTAAGAGTTTATCTGTAAAAGCAAATCAGAATAAATCTGCAGACGCGCATCAGAGGTTTCAAAAACAATCAAATAAACTCATCTCGGTCAATTGTAGGTTCGGTCCCAAGCCAACATTTTCCAACTCTCCGAGTTTCGACGTTTGAGGGTTGAGCTTTCCGTTTTGAGATCTAGCATCTCGCCTGTGAACCTTCTGCTACGCAACGCACGCATCGCTTCCGAGTCCTCACCCGATCTCTTCTCGGCCGATCTTCTGATTCAAGACGGAATCATCCAGAAAATAGGTTCCGATCTGAAAGCACCCAAGGATTCAAAGGTCATCGATTGCGGTAACCAGATCCTTTGCCCAGGATTTTTCGACGCACACGTTCACTTCCGCGAGCCCGGGCAGGAGCAAAAGGAAAACATCGCCACCGGAACCGAAGCCGCAATCAATGGCGGGATCACCGGTGTGGTGATGATGCCGAACACATCACCGGCTATCGACTCAGGCGGCACTGTCGCCAATGTGCTTAATTCCGCCGCCAAATGCGCCCGCATTCCTGTCTATACTTCCGGATGTGTGACGAAGGGCCGGGCTGGCAAGGAGCTTGCCGCTATCGACGGCATGCGCGATGCCGGAGTGAAGATGTTGACCGATGATGGCGATACAACCATCAACTCCTCAATTCTCTATCGTGCGATGCAATATGCCTCAGAGTTCGACATGTTCTTTGCCTCCCATTGCGAAGTTCCGGAACTTGCTGGGCCACGCGCCCTGAACGAAGGCCCAGTTTCCTATAAACTCGGAATCGCAGGTTCGCCTGCCTGTGCTGAAGAGATCATTATTGATCGCGATATCCGCCTCGCACACGCAACCGGCGCACATATTCACATCCAACACGTCTCGTCGAAAATGGGTATGGAAACCATCCGCTGGTGGAAATCCCGTGGTGACGTGAAAGTAACTGCAGAGGTTTCACCGCACCACCTCCTATTCACTGACGAGCACATCGGCGATTTCGATACCCATTACAAAATGAACCCACCTCTGCGAACAAAGGCGGACAACGAGGCTCTACTTGAGGGAATCCTCGACGGCACTTTCGACATGATCGCCACCGATCACGCACCCCATACTCCTTTCGAAAAATCTCAAGAATTCGTCGCCGCACCCAACGGCATCACCGGTCTCGATACCGCAGTCGTTTCACTCTACCACCACTTCATCAAACCCGGTAAATTTGGTTGGGACACTCTGGTAAAGAAATACTCCGCCGAGCCCCGCCGCCTTATGTCGTTGAAGGTTCCCTGCATCGCCGAGGGTGAACACGCAAACCTCACGCTCTTCAACACAGAAGAAACATCCACCTTCACCAAGGACTTCATGAAGTCCAAAGCTCAGAACACCCCGTTCCTCGACAAGACCCTCAGCGGTCGCATTGACTTGGTAATTTTGGGTAACGAAATTCTTCTTGAGCGTTAGTTCTACCTTCACCCATAACTGCGCCCCCGGCACCGGACCAGCATCATGAATACCGCGCCTGTAACCTGCCCAACCTGTTTCGAAAGCTTCGAGATTACTGTTCCTCCGGAACAAGAAATGCCTGCAGAATACGATTACGACTGCGAGATCTGTTGCCGGCCCATGTTGATTATTCTAAACTCACCGGATGATATTTACGCGCAGGGGCTAGGCGACTAGTTGACCGTTCTAATACGCAAATTTTCATATTCTCTTTGCTCCTTGGTTCCTTAGCAGTTCAACTAAGGCCATATGAAAAAAGCAGATAAGGAATTTCTCTTCGAACTTCTCGAAACCCCCTCGCCAACGGGCTTTGAAATGCCTGGTCAAAACGTTTGGGCAAAATATTTGAGAAAGACAGCGACCAAGGTTGAATGCGATTCCTACGGGTCGACCTGGGCAACGCTCGAAGGCAAATCCAAAAAAGTGGTGATGCTCGAAGCCCACGCTGATGAAATCGGTTACATCATCAAACACATCGACGACAAAGGCTTCCTCCGTATTGACCGAGTCGGCGGGACTGACGCCGCCACCGCACGCGGCAGGCGAGTTCATATTCTTGGGAATAAAGGAGTGGTCTCCGGTATCGTCGGGAATACAGCAATTCACCTTCGCCGTGACTCTCTGGGTAGCGAAAAAGCCCCAGCCGTTCACGATCTTTGGGTCGATGTCGGTGCTTCCAACGCGAAAGAAGTCGCAGCCATGGGACTTCGTGTCGGCCACCCCATGGTCAATCAGGACGGCCCTGCCGAACTTGCGCACAAGCGCCTGATTTCTAGGGCGCTCGACAACCGCATCGGTGGTTACATCATCGCGCAGGTGATGAAGCGTATCGCCGCTTCTGGAAAGAAACCCGCCGTCACGCTAGTCTGCCTGAACGCGATCCAAGAAGAAATTGGCGGCCACGGTGCAATGATGGCAACCTACCGTTTGAAACCGGATACCTGCATCTGTCTCGATGTCACTCATGCGACCGACACTCCAGGGATAGACCCCGCAAAGTTCGGTCTGGTGAAACTCGGCGCGGGACCAACCGTCACCCACGGCACCTGCAATCACCCGCTCATCGTCGAGCGTCTGATCAAGCTTTCTGAACAAAGAAAGATCGACATCCAGCACGAATCATCCAGCCGTTTCTCCGGAACCGATACCGATAAGATTTTCAACTCACGCGAGGGCGTGCCAAGTGCGCTGGTTTCGCTTCCGCTTCGCTGCATGCATTCGGTGGTGGAAACCGCCCACCTGGATGACATCGAGGCAACGATCGAACTCTTGAAAGAATTTGTCCTCTCCATCAAGGATACGGACAACTTCCATCAGAAGCTGGGATAACCGCAGGGCGGCGAGGAACCGCGATTTAGAAATCGCGCCTGCAACCGCTACGTAAGTCCGGGGTAATTCGCCATGCAGATCGCGATTAAGAAATCGCGGTTCCTTTCTATACTACTCTCCTATCCTGATCTTCATCTCGTCGCTGTTCGCTTTCAGCTCTGGGGCATACATCGCCTCGGCGCGTGTCGGCAGGGCGCTGAATTTTCCGGGGATCTCCGCACGGAGGCGGTAGCTGAGATTGTGGCGGCCACGCGGGAGGTTCTGCACGAAGAGCGAGACCTTCTCATCACGCAACTCCATGTAGGCGCCGAGGCCGTTCGGGTTGTATCCGCTGCGGACATCAACCGCTTCCATACCGGCGGCTTTCCAGTCTTCGAAGAGCAGGTATTCGTAGTCGTTCTTGCTGTCGATCCCGAGCTCGACCTCGATCAGATCGCCGCTCTTCACCTCGTCGCCGGATTTAAGCAGGACACGCTTGAGGCGCGAGCGCTTCTGATCGATGGCCTGACCGCTCGAGTCGACCGCATCGATCACTTTGTTGTCCGGGACGAGCTTGTAATACGTCCTGTCCACCTTGATCTCGAGTCCGGCTTTCGTGATGAAATCTTCCAGCGTGAAATACCCGACGTAGGCGTTCGCATAGAGCGGGCCCTTACCTTTTTTGCGGAGCTCGATGGTGTGCTTGCCGGTTCCGAGGATGTCTCCGGCAACGATCACCGAGCTATCGAAGGTGAACAGGTTCTCCTTGGTGATTTCCACGGTCTTCAAAACTTTTCCATCTAACAACACCTCAACGGTCAGCTCCGGATCGCCCTCGCCGCTGGCCTTGAGGTAATCACCGATGGCCTCGATGCAATATGCGGTGTCGCGGGTGGAGTTCCAGTAGGTCGCGTGGCTGCGGTTGTTGATCAAGTATTTCACCAGGCCGCGTGCGTCCGGACTTTCCGGTTCGGCGGCGGCGAGTAGCTTGAGGAACCAGGCCTGCGCCTCGAACTCGCTGCCATACCAATACCACCAGTAGCCGCCGTTCCCGAGGTCGAGGTATGCGGTTTGGTTCTCCTCGTCGCGCTTGAGGAACTGGCGGATATTGCGGATCACATCATCGCGTTTCTCGATGTCCTTGGTGCGGTGAAGTTCCAGCCCGAGCAATGCCTTCGCATAGACCGGCAGGTCGTTCTTATCGCGGAAAAGGAAGCCCTGCATCTGCTTGTGATCCTTGCCGCCTTCGCCAAGCACGCGGCGGACGAGCGCATCCATGGAGTCGGCTTTTTCCTTCGTATTCTTGTCGCGTTTCTTCCAGTTCGCGATCCTGTCCGCTTCCACTTCCTCATGTTTCGCGAGCCATGCGAGGCCACGCTCAATCATGTCCGCCGGGATCTTCGCACCGTTATCGCGGGCAAGGAGAAGGCCATGCATCACCACTGCGGTGGTATGGGGGTAGGAGTAATTCCCGTAGGCCGAGAACCATCCCCAGCCGCCGTCGGGATTCTGTTGGTCGCGGAGTTTTGCGATACCGGCGGCCTCCATCTTCGCGACCTCCTTTTCATCCCAGACCGGATTCCAGTTCGGGTTCTTCGGCTGCCAATCCTTCGCGCGTTCCTTCGGATCGCCGAGCTTCTGTGGATCGAGCTGTGAGCGCTTGTCCTTGATCGCGGCGAGGTCGTGACCGAGATCTTTCAGGATGTGATGCACCACCGTGGTCGGGACGAAACGGTTTAGCGTCTGCTCGGTGCAGCCATACGGATAACTCGCCAGATACGGCAACGCATCAATCATCGCGCTAGCCACGCTGGGCGAGTAGTTCAGTGTCAGCTTCGTTTCCGAAGGACGCCTTTCCTCCGGTAGAGTGAATTCGATTATCGCTTTCTCTCCCTCCGGCGCGATCGCACGGCTGTAGGATTCCGTCTTCAACATCCCGTGCACATAGACGGGGAATTTCATTTCCATCGCGTCCGAATCGTCCGCCGCAATGGCTTTCATGCGAATGGTCACTTCCCCTTCGGAAACGGCTTTCGCAGTCCAGTCGATGCGTTTCTCGCCACCTGATTTGATCGCGACTCGGCGCTCCATATCACCGCTGGATTCGAGGTTATTACCATCGAGTTCTAGGCTGACGGTCACGTCCTTCGCTTCCTCATGGTAGTTGTGAACCACGGCACTCAGAGTCACCTCATCCTTCTCCACGAAGAAACGCGGTGCCTGCAAGCGGATGATCAAATCCTTGCTGGTCACGATCTCTGCCGAGCCTTCGCCGACGCGTGTCCCCTTGCCCATCGCCCAAGTCTTGATTTTCCAGGTGGTAAGGTTGTCGGGCATTTCAATTTCAATGGTCGCCTCGCCGTTTTCATCGGTCTCCACCGATCCAACCCATTTCAGTAGATCGGCGAATTCCGAGCGCACCATGATCTCGGGCGCGGCTTGTTCACCACCGCCGCTATTTTCCTGACGATCGCCAGCGTCCAGGGAATCCATCTCGACAGCAGCACTCGACGACGGCGCTTTACGATGCAGCAACGCACCACCGCTGTTGCCTATATCACCGAACGGATCGATGCTGCCGTCCATGACCATCCCACTTGCATATGCCATACCCCCCATCCTCCTATCCCCGAACGGATCGATATTGCCCCTGGTCACGATCCCACCGAATATCCCGAGCTGCTGCATCAAGACCGTATCCAGCAGCTGCATGTGATAGCCTTTCAGGTTCTGCGAATCCTCCAACTGCGCGCCGTAGTGGCGGCGTTTCCAGTCCCAGAAAAAGGGCACGATATCGCCGACATTCGAGCCACCGGAAATGTATTCCAAGCTCTTGTCGTAGATTGTGATCGCTGTGGAGCCTTGGTATGGCTTCCCGTCCGAGTCGGTAATCTTCACCGTCAGCGAGGTTTTCTCACGCGGCTTGAGTTTATCCTTGGCCGGAATCACCTCCACACCCAGCGTGCGTTTTTCAGGCGGCAACACGATCTCGCGTGTGACACTGTGCACCCCGCCATTGGCAACCGTCACCGCATCGATAAAGAAGTTCGGCATATCGCCGATACCGACCGGGATATTCACGACCTGTGATTTCCCCTCGATCCGGATGATTTTCGTCTCCTCCTTTTCACCCTGGCTGGAGCGGATGAAAAGCCATACCCGGGAGCCGGGCTTATTGACGTTCACCAGCAGCTTCACCTTATCTCCCGGGCGGTATTCCTTATTGTCGGGTATGAGTTCGAGATCGTCATACAGGAAATCCCCGCCTTCCTCGCCCTCGGCACCGCGAACGGAGAACACCGTGGCGCCCTCTTTCTCCCGGCCCTTGCTGTCCGTGAACTCCACAGCCACACGGTATTGTCCGGCCTTCGATGCCTCGAAAACCCAGCTATCATCTTCGGGTGTCCACCTGGCGATTTCCTTCTCGGAGATCTTTCCGTCTTCATCGACCTCGGACAAATAGAGGATGGCCTTGGCTTTCCCTGCGACCTCTTTCCCGTCCAGAGTCCGCGCGGAAAAGGTTCCCGTCACCTTGTCTCCAACCCTCGCGAAACCCCGGTCCAGCCAAACGGTCACTTCATACGGCTCACGCGCCGCGAGCACGGAACCGTTCCCCAAGATGGTGCGCCGCGAGGCATCCACCACCTCGGCGGTGATCGTGTATCGATGGTCCTGATCACCGTGCACGAGCCTGGCGATGGAGCTATCAATCTTCACCTTGACCTTGCCATCCGGTCCGATGGGGCCGGTTTGCTCAAGCACAAGTTCCGGCGCTCCCGAGCGGCCACGATCTCCCCACCAAGGGGCGGGAGGACGAATGCAACCCCATCTCGCCCAACCGGGATACCAGGGATATTCGCCATAGCACCACCAGTAACCCGGACCGTAGAGCCAGTCCCAGGTCTCCGCCGGGAACCAGCGTTTGCTGTAAAAATTCCGCTCCACCTTGATCTTCACCGTCGCCTCGGTCACCGGTGCGCCGTGGTAGTAGGTTGCGGAAACGGTCGCCTCGAAGGACTCGCCTAGCGCGACAGGCTCAGTCGGAGCATCCACCTTCACCTCGAATTCTGGCTTCTTGTATTCTTCCACCCGGAAGCTGAAATTCGTGTAAGGAACCTGTCCCTGGACAATCACACTGTAGTTGCCCAGAGCGGCCTCTTCCTTTAGGTCGATGTCGAATTCGATTCCGCCGTATCCGTCGGCGGTGAGCCCGGATTTCTCGAAAACAATCTCATTTCTCGGATCACGCACCTCAATGCTAGCCGTTTTACCGGCATAGGAAGAGACATCACCGAGGTCGTACCTTGCCTCCCCGGCCCAGAGTTTCACATGCACCGTCTGACCCGGGCGATAGACCGGGCGATCTGTGATTCCGATGGTTTTCTGACCGATGAATTGCTCCTGATTCGAGTTGTCGCGCCACTGGAGGTTCCGATCCGCCATGTATGCCTTGCGCTCGCCGGCGCGGGCGATGATCTGCCAGCGATCCCTGTTCCATTTCTTCTCCTCTTTCAGCGCCAGCCTGCCGTTCTCATCCGTCTTCTTTCTGAAATGATGGGTGACGATGTTGAAGCGGCGTTCGCCCTTAGGTTTCTGGATATAGTCGGCATGGTATCCAAAAAACTCCAACTCCCCTGCCACTGGCGCACCATCGGCCGCATCGACGAGATAAAACACCTCACCGCCCGCCTCGCTGCGTTTCAGGATCACCAGATCCCGCACCCACACGACGATCCATGAAGTATTGCCATCATCCAGTTCAGATTTCAGCAGATAGCAACCGGGGACGAGCGTGCCGAGATCGAGGTTCGCCTCCGTGTTCACATGGCCATCCGCAGGCTTCAGCTCCTCCGTCCATGAGCGCAGCTCCTTACCGAGATACTTCTTACCTTTTTCATCAAGCAACTGCCTGCCGAGTTGGGAAAACGATAGATACTGCCCATTGAGTTGCTCCGGATTGCTTTTCAGATATGCGATGATGTCCTCCATCACCTGCCCTTCCTTCACCTCAGTAAGAGAAAGTTTAACCGATTTCGCATTGCGGAAGGTCAGCGGCACCTCCACTGGCGCGGAGGCGAAATACGTCGGAGTCATCCCGAACTGGCTCCAGTTTCCCCGGATCTGTTTCAGCAGCAGTGTCCGACTATTTCCTCCTCCGGTGCCGTGGAGGCGCATCACCTCCTCCAGCGTTTCCGCAGCAGTAACATACTGCTTTCGATTCATGAAAACCTGCACCAACTGATCCCCCGCCTGCCAGCAAGCCGTGTCTTTCCCCGCACGCATCAGCTTCCGGAAACCGGGAATGAATTGGTAGTCCTCACGCAGGGTGAAACGTTTGACCCCGTTCGCCAGCTTCGCGATGGTCTCGTCCTCTTTCAGCGTCGATGCCTGGAGTATCCCATCGCGCTCCTTCACATCCGGCTGCGACCACCAGCCGTATGAGGCCAGCGTGTTCACCCCGTAGTTCTGTTGGCAGAATTGCAGCCAATTCAGCTCCTGCGACAGCGCGTATGGAGGGACAAGCCTCCCGATTTCCGCCATCAGCCAGCGCCAGCGCTCGCCATCGGAGGCGGCCGTTTCCCATGAGTCAGGCATATCGATGTAGCTGGGCTCGCCATCCTTCCCGACAGGTGCGCCCTCGCTCGTGATCACATCGGTCTGCTCCTTGTAGTCCGGCACCGCCCTAAGATCTGTCTTCAGATACAGACGCCACAAGTAGCCACCCATGCGGTTCATAGTCAGCGCCTGGGAAACGCTGATGAGCACCTGCGCCTCGGCCTCTCCGCCCTTCTCCACCGTTTCCCATGCCTGCATGTAGCACTGCAGCGCCCGCAGCCTGTCCTGTTCCTGCACCTGCCTCCATTCGCCACTGCCGTTGTTGCCGCGCTGGAAAACATTATCCAGAATCTGCCCATATTTCTGTGCACCAAAATACGCCTGCCCCGCCGCCAGCATGAAATCCGGATTACCCTTCTTGGAAACCGTCAGCTCATCCAATAATCCGTCGAACTTTTTCTGCTCATTTAAGCGGTTGATGGAATCGATCGCCTTGAAAAGATCCTGAGAGGAATCCTTATCATCCACCTCCCGCAGCAGCTTCACTCGAAGCTCATAAGCGTCTTTCCAGTCCCCATCATTCTCAAGCTGCGCCGCTTGTTTTCTCAAATCGGGAGCATCGACGGCAAGCACCACGCCGCACGTCATCAGCAGAAGTAGAAAAATTTTCATAAGTCCAATCTATAGACTCATGAACTAGAAAAAACTGTAAAGTTCCTGTAAAAAATCACTTTCGCACGATCACAATTTTCCTTCGAGAAAAGGAATAAGCTCCTCTACTCCGAAGTCTGCAAGCACCTCGCCCTGCCAATCCAAGGTTGGCGCTTTCCGTTGCCCGGATAGCTCAATCATCTCAGCCATCGCGCCGGAATTTCCAGAGACCACGACTTTCCGAACAGCGATGCGTTCACGCTCAAGATATTCTTCAACCTCCACACACCAAGGGCAGCCTGTCTTCACGTAAAGAATTCGTTCGTTTTCCATAAAACGAGGTTCGCTGAAAAGCGAATATCAGCAACTGAAATTTACGAGACTAATCGCTAACCCTCCACAGCATTTTGTTGGCGAGCAATGTCGTTCAAGGTGAGCCAACCGATAAGCCGTCGTTCGTCAACCTGACTAACCACAGGAACCTGTTGAAAATCTCGAACAATCATTCGATTTGCCGCATCTCGAATCGACGTATCTGGATGAACGAACAGCAGTTCTTGTTTCCCAAGAATATCTCCGACTGACTCTGCCGAGACATTCTCCTGCATCTCGTGGCGCGTAATAACTCCGGTAAGTTGGCCTGCATCACTCATCACCGGATAGGCATGGAAACGCTTCTGTTCCAATTCGATACGCTTTAAGGCATCTCCCGGTTTCTCTACATCCTGAATCACAAATACGTCATGACTCATGATCGTCTGCACCGGTAGCTTCCGGTAATCCTGGGCGCCTCGGTAGGCTGGCAGTTTTCTGAGCGAAATTCCGTCCTGAAGTAACAGCGAGCTATAGATACTGAATGGCTGTAATTGGCGAGAGATCTGCCAAGCTATGACATTCCCCGCCATCAACGGCAAAATCAGTGAGTAGTTCCCAGTCATTTCGAAAATGATAATCAGCGATGTGAACGGACAGCGCACCACAGCGGCAAACATCGCACCCATTCCGAGTAGAACGCATCCACCGATCACCTTGGAATCAGTTGGGAAGGCCGGAATCCATTCACCAATGTGCTGAAATTCTGAAAGTCCAAGTCCAATGATACAGCCTAGCATGCCACCTAAAAAAAGCGTGGGTGAGAACAAGCCTCCGGAGCCGCCGGACGCGTAATTGATCACCACAGCGAGAAATTTTGCGACCAAAAGAATGGCTATAATCCCCACCGAAAGCTTGTTTTCAAAGGCTAATTCCAAGCTCCCGTAACCAATGCTGAAAACCGAATTCTGAGCGTCACCCAATTGTGACGTAAAATAAAACGCCGCTATACCCAATATTCCACAGGATAAACCACCAGCAGCAGGGTTGACCCACGAAGGAAGAAACTGACGGGTTTTAAACCAGTTTCGAAGCTTTAGAATAGACCACGAAAAAAAGTGCCCGATCAGGCCCGCTGCCACTCCCAGTGGGAGTGCGATCAGCATCCACGCAGAGGTTTTATAATCTTCTGAAATCCTCGCCATCAAGACGGGGTCCTCACCCAAAATCGTTCGAGAAACGGCTGCAGCAACGACTACAGCCAGAACCATACCACCGATCGCCTTCATCGAGAAATTATCGAGTAATTCCTCGAACACGAAGGTCAAAGCTGAGAGTGGAGCATTGAAAGCAGCAGCAATTCCCGCCGCCATGCCGACCGGCAACATCGATTGGACGCGCGCGGGGTCGTTGAAAGCCCAGCGGCCAATTCGCGACGAGATGGCGGCACTGACGTGCACTGTTGGGCCTTCACGTCCCAGACTGTTTCCCAAACCCACATAAAGCGAGCCGAGCACGAAACGCATGACTCCGGTTTTCACCAGAATCTTGCCGCCAGCATTATAGTAGGCGGCTTTTGTTTGAGGAATACCGCTGCCCGCCGCCTCCGGTGCATAAAATCGAACCCCCAATCCGACCAACAAACCACCCAGTGTCGGTGCGCCTAACATGATCGCACAAAACCGAAGCGGCTCCTGTCCCTGCGCCTGATGCCAAACCCAATCAAACAAATGGTGAATGGTAAAATGGAACGCCACCGCCATCAAGCCACAGAGTAAACCTACCAAAACGCAAAGAGCTAAAAATCGTTGTGCATCGCTAAAGCGCGCCCGCATCCAGTCGGGCAGGGTTCGTTTCCTTCGTTCAGTCATCTGACGAGTTCGCGATACATCGAATATTCCTTCTTGGCCAGCCCCCCTTTTGACCAACCAAATGACCATGCCTTGACCGAGCCAAATTTTTATGCAGGTTAAATAACCATGTTCAGACGCTTTTCCTCACCGACCCGCTGCCTCGTCATCTCGATCTTCTCCCTCGCATTATTGCTCACCGCAGCTCCTGCTCAATCAGTATTCGATCCCACGATTTCTGAAGATATCATGACGCTTCAGATCGATCCGATGACGAAAAGCGAGCTGGAAACCGAGGTCGGTGCTTGGCAAAGCATTCTCAGGGAAAATTCAGAAAAGATCGTCGACCTCGAGATCAAATCGATCAGAGGAGAGATCGACAGTGCAAAAGCGAATACAGAACTCGCAAAGCTTCGTGAACAAAAGGCCGGCCTGATCAGGCGGACTGAAATCGTTATTGATGCATTTGAACTGAAAGGCGGAAACGCAGAGGACGTTAAAAAATACGTCGCAGCCGTAAAAGGTATTAAGACCGGAGTGAAGGATATGAACTCACGCATACACGCTTTAAATGCTTGGCTTTCTTCGCAAGAAGGCGGAATCAGGGTTTTGATTCAAGCTCTCCAGTTTTTGGGAGTCATTATCCTATTTTGGTTTCTCTCCCTATTCGCCAGCAAGCTGATCCGCCGAGCGATTGATAAACAAGAGCATATCTCCGAGCTTCTGAAAGTTTTCATCAACAAAATGAGCCGCCGTATCATTCTTGCTGTGGGTCTCATCGTCGCATTAGGAACCGTTGGAGTGAATGTCGGGGCGGCCCTAGCCCTGATCGGCGGTGGCGCATTCATCCTAGCCTTTGCCCTTCAAGACACACTCAGTAATTTTGCCAGCGGCATCATGCTTATTGTCTACCGCCCGTTCGATGTCTCTGATTCAGTTGAAATCGGCGGAATTAGCGGCGTAGTCGATAGCGTCAGCCTCGTTAGCACGACCATCCGAACGTTCGATAATAAGAAGGTCCTCGTTCCGAACAAAAAGGTCTGGGGCGAAACGATCACTAATATCACTGGAATGCCTATGCGCCGAGTTGATATGACTTTTGGTATCGGCTACGACGATGATTACGAGAAGGCTCAGGAAATTCTTGAGCGCATCGTTGCCGAGCACGATCTGGTCCTAAAGGATCCAGCTCCGAATATCAGGCTCCACGAACTTGGCGACTCGTCGGTCAACTTTATCTGCCGTCCATGGGCGAATACGCCCGATGTGTGGAGCGTCCATTGGGATGTGACAAAGCGCGTTAAAAAAGAATTCGACGCAGCGGGGATCAGCATTCCCTACCCGCAAACGGACGTCCACTTGCATACCGTGGAAAACAAGCCATAGCTTGAAGCAAAACGCGGGCTCTAAAATACTGCCTTACCACAGACCGTATTTTCCGTAGGCCATCGCGTAGCAGCCCATGATCAGGTTTGCCGCTGCGTGCATGATCACACACGCGCCTAGGTTTTTGCTCCAAACGCATAACACATAGGTCAAAGATCCGTAAACAAAGGCACCGGCCCAGTCGATAGGCGCATGGGCTAACATGAAAAGCAACGTGACGATCAAATAACTTTTCCAGTGCGCTCTGCCAAAAGGCTGCTTCCAATAATCACCTTCCCAATCCATACAGAACCTGGTCACAAAGCCTCTCCAAAAGATCTCCTCTACCAAGGCTACAATAATGACCGCTCTGAGAAAACGCATCGTAAGCGAGCTCCAATAAGCAAGTTGGTTTTCAAACATTCCTGGATCAAAGCCATCCTCTCGCTTCGCGATCCCGAGCCATTTCATCCAGCCCTCGGTGGTTCCGCTCAGGCCCCACACATCATATAGAGTCGTCGGTAGCAGCCAGAAACCGATACCAACAATACCAAACACCACGCCAACCAAGGACCATTTTAAATTCCACTTAAAGCGAAAGTATTTCCAGTAGTAGAGCAGTAACCCAAAAGTTACGACTGTTTGGATTGGATAGATCCATTGAGCCACATCCTGTTTCCACCAAGGTGCATCAGGGTGGTCCCAGCCAATTAAACTGTCACAAAGCTCAAGGATGATCAGAAAGATCATGAACCCAGCGAAGGGCACCACGTGTGCCCGCGTCAATTGCTCCTCCTGCTTTGGGTCCACGATTCTGAATGCCTTTTAACCTAAATCGAAGCCACGTAACGCTCCATTGAGTCCATCGCCTTGACTAAGTCATCCATACCGGTTGCATAACAGCATCGGAGGAAACCCTCACCACTTGGCCCGAAGGCACTGCCGGGAACCGCAGCGACGTTCTCCGCCTCCAAAAGCCCCATCGCAAATTCCTTAGAGGACTGACCAGTGCTACGAATATCTGGAAAGACATAAAAAGCACCACCGGGAGTGTGGCAATCGAGACCAATTTCATTGAGCCGCCTTACCAAGAAATCTCTTCGTTGGTGATAACTCTCCTTCATCTTCTGGACTTGCGGTGCGCCGTTTTCTAACGCTTCAAGCGCCGCGTTCTGACTCATGATAGGAGCACAAAGCATTGAATATTGATGGATCTTCATCATCGCCTCGACGATCGGCTGCGGCGCGCAAACATAACCCAACCGAAATCCAGTCATCGCGAAAGCTTTTGAAAAACCGTGCATCAAAACCGTCCGTTCTTTCATCCCAGGTAACGAGGCAATGGAAACGTGCTTTTTACCGTCGTAGCGGAGTTCGCTATAAATCTCATCAGCCAGCACGATCAAGTCGTGCTTGATTGCCAGCTTCGCGATACCCGCGAGGTCTTCATCGCTCGCAACTGAACCAGTCGGATTGGTCGGGAAATTTAACATCAGCACTCGGCTTTGCGGAGTGATCGCTTTTTCGA
>Ga0307935_1000263_pt1 | contig 25238 bp, 22 predicted proteins | sample OrgLakmetageno92_FD_201827 | JGI IMG/M metagenome (GOLD analysis project Ga0307935, IMG submission 201827) | Saline water microbial communities from Organic Lake, Antarctica - #92 | ecosystem: Environmental > Aquatic > Non-marine Saline and Alkaline > Saline | place: Antarctica: Organic Lake...
TCACGCTGCGGCCTTGAAGCAAGTGCCGTCGGCTGAATTTTTCCCGCTAGAGGCGGTCAAAACAAACATCAACGGCTCTGCCAATGTTCTCAGGTCTGCAATAGAGAATGGCGTAAAGGGAGTTGTCTGCCTAAGTACCGACAAGGCTGTTTACCCAATAAACGCGATGGGCATGACGAAGGCCCTGATGGAAAAGACTGTTCAGGCTTTTGCAAGAGACTACTCAGATTCGGACACAACCATCTCTGTAACGAGATATGGCAACGTGATGTATTCGCGTGGCTCCGTGATTCCGCTTTTAATCTCTCAAATCAAGGACGGAAAACCCATCACAATTACTGACCCTAAAATGACCAGATTCCTAATGTCATTGGCAGAGTCTGTTGACCTTGTTGAATACGCATTTGAGCACGCTCAGTCTGGGGACCTGTTTGTTCGCAAGGCTCCAGCTTCAACCATTGAAGTCTTAGCTCACGCTCTGATTGAGCTTTTCGGAGACCCTTCCAACGAAATTCAACAAATTGGCTTCCGTCACGGCGAGAAGCTTTATGAGTCCCTTCTTGGGACCGAGGAGCGCGCCAAGGCACAAGACTTGGGAGGCTACTTCCGAGTGCCACTTGACTCAAGAGACCTGAACTATTCGGTTTACTTTGAAGAAGGAGAGGAACGATCCGTTGAGCTCGAGTCCTACACGTCCCACAACACCGAGCGGTTGGACGTCGAAGCAACCAAACAGCTTCTCCTTACCATCCCAGAAGTACGTCAGGAGTTAGGGCTTTGAAGAAACTAAAAGTTGTCACAATCGTCGGCACTAGGCCCGAGATCATACGGCTTTCAAGGCTCATCCCCAAGCTCGACGAGTATACCGACCACATTTTTGTTCACACTGGTCAAAACAGCGACCCAAAGCTCAACGAAGTCTTTTTCGAAGACCTTGAGCTGCGACAGCCCGACTACTTTCTAAACGTTGACACTTCATCAATGGGTTCAGTTATGGGAGACACTCTAAAGAAGGCAGAGGTCGTCTTTCTGAAAGAGAAGCCAGACGCGGTGATGATCCTGGGAGACACCAACTCTTCCATTGCTGCCATCGTCGCAGAACGAATGCACATTCCCGTGTATCACATGGAGGCAGGCAACCGTTCATTCGATAACAACGTGCCAGAAGAGCTCAACCGCAAGATGGTCGACCACGTGGCGAGCTTCAACCTCCCCTACAACGACTATTCAATGCGAAATCTTCTAGCCGAGGGTATTCACCCCAGGTTTATCCAGAAGACCGGATCTCCAATCCGAGAAATATACGAGCACTACAAAGACAAAATTGCCGCATCAACTGCCGTTGCAGATTTGGGACTAACGCCCGGAGGCTACTTTCTTGTCTCAGTTCATAGACAGGAAAATGTGGATCTACCTGAGAGGCTTGAAAAAGTACTCGACTGCCTAGTTGCAGTTCGTGAGAAGTGGCACATGCCGGTAATGGTGTCCACGCACCCACGAACCAGGGTACGGCTCGAGACTCTTGCAAGAAAAGACCTTGATGGCATTACTTTTCACGAACCATTCGGTTACCTGGACTACAACAAGCTTCAGATAGAGGCGAAGTGCGTCATCTCGGACTCTGGCACAATCAGCGAGGAGTCGGCAATTGCAGGCTTCAGCGCGGTGAGCATACGAGACTCTATCGAAAGACCTGAGGCCCTAGAGTCAGGCTCACTGATTCTCACCGGTGTCGACCCGGCGACATTGCTTCAGGCCGTCGAGATGGAGCTGACCCTCAGGCGTACGACTTTTAGCCCTGAGGGCTATGAATCTTTCGAGTTCTCAACCCGAGTTCTTAAGTTTCTTATGTCCACAGCGAGAAAACACAAAAACTGGAAAGGGTTGCGGTCCTAGATTCTGGTAAGTAGACAAACCTACTTGTGGAATTCTCTTAGTGCGCTTTCCAGTAGGTTAAATTCTTCAGTCATCTCGTAGTGATGGTTACCTATAAATAGGCCGTCTTCGTGCACCTGATCTGCGTTGGGAAGGTCTGGGAGTGGAGTGTGCTTGAGGTGTCGCATCACTGGGTTTCTTGTGAAATTCCCGGCCACAATTGGTCTTGATGCAATTCCGTACTTTGTGAGAATTTCTACTAGCTCTGACCTTCGGCCGGAAAGGGTCTCGGTCAGGATCAGTGAGAACCCGAACCAGGAGCTCTCGCCAATTTCAACTTGAGTTTTCAGCTTAGGGAACTGTTCCATCAGAGAAGCAAAAGTTTTGTGGTTTTTCCGTCGGCCTTGGATGATCCCCGGAACCTTTTTCAGCTGTTCAGAGCCGATTGCACCCTCCAATTCCAGTGGTCGCAGGTTGTAACCGGGAAGTACGAAACGAAATAGGTCATCGAATTGATTTCCGGACTTGCTTAATACGTGATTCTCATCCGGCAACTCTCTCGTCCAACCATGGGCTCTGAGGCTTGTCATCACTTGAGAAAGTTCAAGGTTGCTTGTTACTGACATCCCGCCTTCCATGGTTGAGATATGGTGACTAAAGAACGAGCTAAAGGTGCCAATGTCCCCAAATGTTCCGGTCATTTTGCCGTTCAGCTTCGCACCTAGGGACTCACAATTGTCTTCAATCAAGAATATTCTGTTGGCGTCTGCAAATCCTCTGAGTCGGTCTAGCTCAGAGGGGTTGCCGAGGAGGTTGACCGCGACAATGCCGGCAGTATCACTTGTGATTGCTGCTTCGATAATTGATGCCGACGCGTTTAGGGTGCCCAAGTCAATGTCCACAAATTTTAGCGTGTAGCCCATTTGCGTAATCGGGTAATAGGTTGTGCTCCATGAAACTGCAGGAACAATAACCTCATTCCTTGTTTTGTCCTCACCGAAAGATGAATACTTGATCGCCCCTAGAGCTAATAAGTTCGCAGAGCTTCCGGAGTTTGACATAACAGCATGCGACGTTCCAAAAAGGTCTGCGAACTCAGACTCGTAGCCTCGAACCCGCGTGCCCATCGTGAAATTACGGGATTGGATGACCTCTTGCATTGCATTGATTTCAGCTTCGTCCCACGTGGTTGTGGCTAAAGGATATTTAGAGCCTTGCACCTGAATCCTGACTCTTGAGAAACCAACGATAGGTCTTTTCTAACCCCGTGACTAAGTCGGTAGACGGACTCCAACCGTGGTGTCTCCTTGCCGTAGACGAATCCATGAGCCTAGCTCTCATTCCTTCTGGTTTGGACAAGTTGTGGACCAAGGGAACCTGGTAATCCAGTGCCGACATGGCGGCAACATAAAATTCGTCAATTGAGTAATCCAGTCCAATACCGAGGTTTAGTAAGCCTGGCAGTTCATTAATTTTTGACATTGAAGAAGCAACCCAAGCGGCTAAATCTCCGACATATGTGAACTCTCGTCGTGCCGAACCAGAGCCCCAAACCTCTATTTCCTCTGCTCCTGTTAGCCTCGCATCGTGCACCTTGCGAATTACAGAGGCAATTAAGTGACTCGACCCAGGATTGAAGTTATCACCAGGACCGTAGAGATTCGAAGGGATAATTGTGCGGTAATTTACGCCAAAAGACGCGGAGGCATACTCACACAATTTGCTGCCCGCAATTTTCGCAATCGCATATCCTTCGTTGGTTGGCTCAAGGGGCGCAGCCAAAATATCGTGTTCCAGTAGTGGCTGGCGGTAGTCCCGCGGGTACATGCAGCTGCTTCCAACGTAGAGCACATTCGCGACTCCCGCGGAGATACATGACTGAATTACATTCGTGTCCATGCTCAAATTTGCAGCAAGAAACTCAAAGGGATTCTTTATATTCGCCTGAATTCCCCCAACTTTAGCCGCGGCGTGAATCAACACATCGGGTTTATCTCTGATCAAAATTCTTTGCAGCTCTGACGCATCCCTAAGGTCTAGATCAAACCGAGTCAGGCCCGTAGCAGTGTTTTCTCCAGAGGAGCTAATTTGCTCCAGTAGGGCACTCCCCAGCATTCCAGCCGCTCCTGTTATGAGTACTTTCATCTAAACTGCTCCCAAGGCTTGTAACGAGACGTGTTGTAAGTTTAGATGATAGATCGAGGGAGCAGATTTGAAAAAAGCCTTTATTACTGGCATCACAGGTCAAGACGGCTCTTATCTCGCTGAATTTTTGCTTCATAAGGGTTATGAAGTCCACGGCTTAATCAGGCGCGCGTCCACTTTTAACACTCAGCGAGTTGAACATCTCTTTCAGGACCCTCACACGAAAGACAAGTCCCTTCTTTTATACTACGGGGACATGTCAGATTCCTCGAGATTAACGACTCTGTTAGCTACGATACAGCCGGATGAGATTTACCATCTAGCCGCCCAGTCTCACGTTCGTGTATCCTTCGACGAGCCTGAGCACACCGGAGATGTTACAGGGCTTGCTACGATCAGACTTCTTGAGGCAATTAGGCTGGTAAGTCCTCACTCCAAGTTTTACCAAGCGTCTAGCTCTGAAATGTTTGGAGCGACCCCGCCCCCCCAGCACGAAGAGACTCCTTTTTACCCGAGAAGCCCGTACGGTGCAGCGAAAGTCTATTCGTACTGGATGACACGAAATTATCGCGAGGCATATGGGCTGTTCGCAACCAATGGAATCCTTTTCAACCATGAATCTCCTCGCAGAGGGGAAACATTTGTGACCCGAAAAATTACTCGCGCGGCGGCAAGAATAAAACTTGGCTTGCAGGAAAAGCTATTTCTTGGAAATCTAGATGCGGTGCGAGATTGGGGTTACGCTCCAGAGTACGTCGAAGCCATGTGGTTGATGCTGCAGGCCGATGAGCCTGACGACTTCGTCGTAGCAACTGGTGTTCCTGCGACAGTCAAAAGCTTCCTTGCGGCCTCATTTGAGTCACTCAATCTGGATTGGGAAACGTTTGTAGAGCTAGACCCAATTTACTTGAGACCAACCGAGGTCGACGCGCTAATAGGAAACCCTTCCAAGATTCGAAGACTGACGAATTGGGAGCCCGAAACATCAGCAATGAAGTTGGCTGCGGAAATGACCTTGGCAGACTTACGGATATGCGAAGATGAAAGCTACAGAGATGTGTTCAAGTGGAGATACTAGGTTTCACTTGCAATACAAGTTTCGTAGTTCTAGGGATTCAATTCAATCAAGAGTTAGTAACTTAGGGCTAGCGCCCCCTAGAAATGGTTTCGTGAAGTAGCTGGCCGTACTTGGAGGTCATCGAACTAGCCATCCCCTTGGCCTGAACCTCAGTTATCCATCCCTGTCTCCAGGCCACTTCCTCAGGGCTTCCTATGAGTTGACCGGAATGCGCTTGGACGGACTTTACGTAGAGACTGGCATCAAGCAGGCTGTCAGCAGTACCTGTGTCAAGCCACATCGTTCCTCGGGGAAGCTCATACGAGTGAAGTTCTCCGTCATCCAAGTATTTTACATTTAGGTCAGTTATCTCTAATTCCCCTCTGACAGAAGGCTGAAGTTTTCGGGCTTTGGAAGAAGCACTTTCATCAAAAAAGTACATCCCCGTAACGGCCAAGTTTGATTTTGGGCTAGTTGGTTTCTCCGTTAAGCGGAGCACCTTCCCCTCATCATCCACTTCGGCGACCCCGAACCTCTCCGGGTCTGGCACTCGACGAAGAAGTATCGAAGCACCAGAGTTCATAGATCCCAGTTTTCTAAACAACACGGAAAGTCCAGAACCATGAAAAATATTATCCCCCAAGGAAAGACAAACATGACCCCCATCGACGAAAGACTCCCCTATCAAAAGAGCCTCCGCAATCCCCTGAGCCGACACTTGGGAGGCGTAACTAATCTCTAAACCAAACTGATCGCCCGTTCCCAGGAGCTTAACGTAGGAACTCTCATCACTCGGTGTGCAGATCACCAATATTTCCCGGATCCCCGCCAACATAAGGTTAGTAAGACTGTAATAAATCAAAGGCTTGTCGTAGACGGCGAGCAAGTGCTTCGATGTCACGGACGTTGCAGGGCGAAGTCTGGAGCCTGTCCCCCCGGCCAAAAGAATACCCTTCACCCAATCTCCGATCTCAGATCTCAGATCCCCTAAGATAGCAGATTATGGGACTTAAAGTAGTTGTAACTGGCGGCCTAGGGTTCATGGGAGCACACTTCGTCGCCTACCTTAACGAAAAAAACCTGGCTGATCGCGTCGTAGTTTTCGACAACCTGTCGTACGCCGCCGACGAGTCAAGGTTGTCAGAGTTACCTCAAGGTTTTTACAGTTTAGTTGTGGGAGATATCCGAAACGGGGAGGCTGTAAAGCAAGTCACGAAGGGTGCGGACTATGTTTTCAATTTCGCTGCCGAGACCCACAACGACAACTCCCTAAGCAGGCCCCTAGACTTCTTGCAATCAAATTTCATGGGGGTAGCTAATCTTCTTGAGGCAGCGCGAATTCACGGGTTTCATCTTCACCAAGTTTCAACAGACGAAGTCTATGGGGACTTGCCACTTGGCAGCTCAGAGCGATTCTCAGAATCCTTGCGATACAGACCCTCAAGTCCATATTCTGCATCAAAAGCGTCTGGCGATCTCCTGGTTTTATCTTGGGTCAGGTCTTTCGGAGTCAAGGCAACCATTACAAACTCTGCCAATAATTACGGGAACTTTCAGCATCCGGAAAAACTTATTCCGCGAAGTATTAGCCTGATTCTCAAAGGTGCAAGACCGGAACTTTACGGCAATGGCCTCAATGTCCGAGACTGGTTAAATGTAGATGACCATTCGAGCGCAGTCTGGGCGGTTGCGTCGTTGGCAAAAAATGGATCGCAGTACCTTGTCAGTAGTGGTCAGTTAATGTCCAACCTGGAGTTAGTTTCGGCGATAAATCTAAGCCTTGGGCGCCGGGCCGATGACTTAGAATTTATTTCAGATAGACCTGGTCATGATCTAATGTACGCGTCCAGCGCTGAAAAAATCCGTGAGGAACTTGGCTGGAGGCCCGTGGGGAAGTCCGTGCGCGAATGGCTGGAATCCCTAGCTCGCTAGTCACTAGGCTGCCATTTGCTTGAATCGACGGGACTGGTCACCACTTGAACTGATGGTTCCCCATTGCATAGTAGAGAGCCTTTCTTTTGAACGACTTTCTTGACCAGGGTAGTGTCTGAGACTGATACCCTCTGAGAGAGTCTTGCATACCCACTTGCGCATGAATGCTGGTACCGACGTCGATAAAAGTTAAATCATGTTTGAGAAGGTGTAGCTTGTGGCCGAGTATGTTCGAGATCGACGACGCGGAAGACAGCACAATGCTCCCTTCAGGGAGGGCCAATAGGCTTCTTATTGTATGGCTGACAAAGTGTTCGAAGCGCTGGAAGACATGATCTGGGACTGGAAGTAGATTCCATGTTGAATTCACCAGCTTCGGCGTGCTTCGGTAATTTCCTATCAGCGTCACCCTGTCAATAGTAGCGAGGGACGCGAACATGCCGTTAAGAAATCTTTTGTAGTTGGCATTGACGAATAGGTCCGAATACGTGAGGTTTTCCTCGGTTCCATTATTCATTTCCACAAGCAAGCGCTTATCCTCAAGGTTTTCGTTGTGGGCCGCTGGGATACCCTTGAAGAAGTTTGGTGCCAAATAGTGGGCTGCCTCAACGAGTGCCAATTTCAGGTCCAGATCCACATCAGGATTAAAAGTCTTATGGTCGTATGTAGGGTAAACAAACTTTGACTGGCCTTTAGACCATGAGACGCCTTTTTCCCCAAGCTCCAATCTCGAGCCTCGAAGAATTTCTAATTCTCCGTCAGAAAACCGTATAAACGTAAAAGGCTCTTGGTCATGAAGCATCCTCTGAAACAACCCAAGGTCTTCCTTATGTTTTACTCTTTTAATTCGGCTCAATTGCTCCTCGTCGTAGAGAATAGACTTCTTGGTACTAATGAGTCTAGGGGCTATTTTGATCGAGTTTACAAAGCCAGCGGTGTCACAGAATGAAATTAAATACTTGCTGGAAGCTGCCGAGACTAATCGACCGTGGGGTGGTGGCGAGTTCTACTCAAGGGCTCAGGAGCAACTTTCAGAAGTCTTTGGCGAAAAGCGTGTGCTCCTCACGCAGTCCTGTACGAGTGCGCTGGAACTGGCAGCGCTGGCTCTCGGAATCAGTAGTGGAGACGAAGTAATTGTTCCCTCCTACACTTTCGTCTCCAGCGCGGGGGCGTTCGCACTTCGAGGAGCAAGACTGGTTTTCGCAGATGTAGACCCATTAGATTTGAACATTACTCCCTCAAGCATAAGAAAGCTCATAACCTCGCGCACGAAGGCGATCGTAGTCGTGCATTACGGGGGAAACGCCTGCCAGATGGATGAGATTATGGCGATTGCGCGGGAGGCTGAAATTCCAGTAGTGGAAGATGCGGCCCAAGCTATAGGCGCCACCTTCGGAGGCGTGCCTCTAGGTTCAATAGGTGATTTGGGTTGCATCTCTTTCCACGGCACCAAGAACATCTCCTCCGGTGAGGGTGGTGCCCTGGTGGTGAACACTGACGACGGTGACATTTGGACCGCCGCAAAAGTCGCTCACGAAAAAGGCACCGATAGGCAGAGCTACCTGAGAGGAGAAGTGGATAAGTACACTTGGAAAACCTTGGGGCTTTCCTGCATGCCAAGTGAGTTCACTAGTGCAGTTTTGACCGGGCAACTGGAAGAGCTAGACAAAATAACTCAGCTAAGGCTTTCTTACGTGAAAAGGTACTGGAGCAACTTGGGCTCCCAACAAAGCAAGAAGTTTTCGATTCTTAATCAAACACCGTTGGGAAACAATGGGCACATGTTTGCTTGCCTCCTTGCGCCAGAAATCGATCGATCACGAGTCATAAGGGAAATGCGGTCCCGCGGAGTCGTGGCAGCTTCTCACTACGAACCTCTTCATTCCTCTCCTTACGTACTAGCGAGGAGTTCAAGGCTTTTGCGACTCCCCAACACGGAAAGCGCGAGTTCCCGGATTTTACGTCTTCCGATGTGGTCTGAGGACGGACTAGACGTGGAGGTTTCTTCTAGTGCGTTTTTAGAATCTTTAGATGCGGTGGCAAGTTGAACGGACGTGTGATGGTGGTCGTTGGGACTCGACCTGAGGCGATCAAAATGGCGCCCGTTATCCTGGCCCTTCAAGATTCTCCGCTTGGTTGCTTTGTCTTAAATACAGGCCAGCACAAGGACATGTTGGACTCTGCATTGAGAGTCTTTGGGATTACCGCAGATTCCCATTTGGGGCTCATGAAAAAAGGCCAAACCCTCGGTGAGTTGACCGCTCTTGGAATCTTGAAAATGTCCAGCGTCCTGAGGTCGGTGGGACCAGAAATGGTTTTGGTTCATGGCGACACAACTTCAGCCTACGCTGCGGCAGTGGCAGCTTTTTATCTAGACACTCCTGTGGGTCACGTAGAGGCTGGGCTTAGGACTCACAACTTACAGGCGCCTTTCCCTGAGGAGTTCAATCGTCAAAGCATCGCCAGAATAGCCTCGATGAACTTCGCCCCCACCAGCTTGGCCGCAAGTAACTTATTTAACGAGGGCGTCTCACCCGAGAAAGTATCAATTCCCGGCAACACGATAGTGGATGCGGTGTCACTTGTGGTTGGTAAGTACTTGACTAACCCAAAGTGGCTTTACGAAAAGCAGGCCGAGATCAGAGAAACCTATTTTTCGAGTTTTGGCAGTTCGCCATACGCCATCGTTACGCTGCATCGAAGGGAGAATCGGGGAGCAGGGTTCAGCAGGATTCTTTCTGCGATACGCACATCCGCCCAAGAAAATCCATGGTTTCATTTTGTTTTCCCAGTCCATCCAAACCCAATAATTTCAGAAGTGGTTAAAGCCGTCTTGGCGGAGTTCGATAACGTCCACCTAACGGAGCCTCTTGATTACCTGTCATTTATGACCCTCCTTGCCTACTCCAACTTCTCACTCAGTGATAGTGGCGGTATTCAAGAGGAGTCGGTAACTCTGAATAAGAAGATTTTCGTGGCTCGAGATGAGACGGAGAGGCCGGAGGGCATGCTCTCAGGAAACATAGTAATTGTTGGAAGCGACGAGAGCCGAGTGAGAGACAATCTCCTGAGGGAAATATCAGAGTCAGTACCCGTGACGGCAATAGCCGTCAATTTAGACAACAACCCTTTCGGCGGAGGGGACGCGTCCAAGCGCATAGTGCGTGAACTCATGCAACTTTTAGCTTAGTCTGCTTTAATTTTTGTATTCGAAAAGTCCTTGCGAGCACAAGAACCAGTCTCGGGTAACGACCTGCTGGTTTGTAAACAAAGTTGCTCGCTACCGCGCCAGTCTCGAAAGTTTTCTCGTTTACTATCGTAAAACCGAGCCCGAAGGAGTGACTGTACGCCTGCTCGAGACGCCGAAGGGATTTGTGTGATTTCGAAATTGCCGCTGAGTTGGTTCCGTCCATCTCAGATTCAGACTTGGCCTCACCCCAAAATTCTTGGGGCCCTTCCGGGTGAAGTGGAACAAAGGTCCCAAGGCCAAGATGCTATTGAACCAAGAAGGATATGTGGATCTATTCGCCAGCCAAGTGATTGTCGAATTTGCTCTCGTATTCCGCCCAAAAAAATACCCAAGCCACTTCCTGGGAACAACCCAATTGTGCCTGATAATTTCGACCTTCATAACTCGGTCGTTAGGGAAAAGTGGACCAAACTCCTCATAACTCAAGTATGTGTCCCTGCTGCGAAAGCGGAGCCCGCGCGACCCGATGACCCCAGGATGAGATCAAAAAGTCTCCAAGGCATTTTCCAGCCACCTTTATTCAGGAATTATGTCATCGTCTATAAGCCAATTAAAGTCCGAAGATGCAGTTAGAGCAAATGCGAACCTTGACCAAACCCCCAAATTGACATTCGCGCGAGCTCAATTTTTTCCGTGTTAGAGATGTCCGCCTGGTCATTGCCATTTTCCCAAACAGGCGCCTCTTCTACTTCGGGAGTTTAGTTGTTTATAGCCCGAAGTTGGTTCTGAAAATTCTCACCCCGCTTGTATGCATTCGGGACGAAGGCTAAAGTCGGCTTACGGCGAGACAAGAAGGGAAGTTTTGAAAATAGCTAAGGCTCTCATAGTCCCAATCGAAACAAAAAGCGCTAGATTCGTCCTGATGCATAAAGACTCCAGCACCTTCGGCTTGGGAGTTTATCAATTCGACAGGTTCGACCCCAGCCAAGCAACCACAACTGATTCCTCCGGTAAGGGCGAAGCTCACCTGCTCGTCGCTCGACTTCCTTCCGGTGACACCGCGACAATAGACTCGTTCCAAAGGTCTGGGTTTCTGGTCCGGGAGGTTTCAATGCACCCCAATCTACAAATCTCAGACCAGTACCTTGGCTTGACTGTTGACGAGCGATTGCAGGTTGCCGAAGTGGAGCGTGAGGACCTACCTGAAATTGTTCGGATTGCAGGGGCGGCTTTTTCGATTTCCAGATTCTATAGGGAGCCAAAGGTAGGTGCCACGTTAGCTGGTAGGCGATACGAAAATTGGGTAAAATCCTCATTTCTAAACCCTTCTCATCGGGTGTTGAAGGGGACAAACGAGTCCAATGAAATTATCGGGTTTTTTATTATCAAAATTGATTCCGGAGTGGCTACATGGCTCTTGACCGCAATGAGCGACAAGTTCAGATCAGCAGGCCTTACGGAAAAGCTATGGCGTCTAATGATAAAGGAGTCTTACAGACTAGGGTCACGATCGATCAAGACTACGATTTCGAGTGAGAATATAAAAGTTGTTGGTCTTTACCCCAAACTCGGCTTCAGATTTTCGGAGCCTTCCTGGGTTCTTCACCGATCCTGGTAAGGAGCCCTTGATTGCTCAAAGTGCGAGCGCGTACCCAAATCCCTCTAAGTCCTAATACACTCCCACTCCTCAAAGCGTCAAAGTGAGGACTACAATTGTCTTGTTGGGATCAAAGTTTCGTCCAGTTGCTCAAAGCGGGATGCCAAAAGGGCTCATAAAGCACCTCACCCCTCGCAAAGACTCCGGCGATGTAGCTCATGCTGGACTTGGCCAAAATGACGAAATCTGCATGAATCATCCGATGAATAACTTCGAATTCATTTGCGGTCGAATTTAGCTCGAAGCCGCCTGGAAGGATGGCCTCGAGTTCAGGGTTGGGTAACGCCGTATAGACTATTCCAATCATGGGCCCCCTGGATTCGACGAGCATAGTAATCCTTCTCACCACTTCTAAGTTCGAAGTGACCCTATTAGACCCAAAGGCAAACTCCCATTCCAAGCCCACTCTAACGTGAACCGCTGCGAAAGGAAGGCCCGTGACAGGCAAATCCCCGACACCTTCTGGGTTGGCATAAATCAAGTTCTTGTGTAATACAGCGTTCTCTATCGACTCCGGAAACCAGTCGGTGTAGACGTGTAAGTGGCCCATATCCACAAGCACTTGCCTACTGAATATTGAGCCCCAAATGCTGATAATAATCAGCCGCCTCAGGGAAACCACTTTTACTCGCACTGGAAGGAGCAGCCCATGTTCAAAAGTTCCGAACAGTAAATTGCTCCATTTTTTCTTCATCTCGCTGGAGCCGAATGGCATCAATTCATGAAAATCTGAGTGTTGGTAACTAAACCCAAATCTATTTGCAAACGCGATTACAGAGAGACGACCATGCCATTGCGCCCCGCCTCCGTCGATTCGAGTGCAGGTGAGCACCACTCCGCTGACTGGACCCAGTCGTGTCAAAGTCGGAGAGAGCACAATCCACAAAACCTTGTAAAAACTGCTTTTTAGAATCGTCTTGTAACTTGCTCTAGCCAACTTGTATCCAATCCCTTGGGAGCACGTTTTTCTTATCGGTGTGCAATGTTTTCTCCCAAGGGCGCGGAAGTATTATGGGCGCGTCCCTTTTTGTCTGTAGAAATCCGCCCCACCAACTAAAGGTGCTTGCCGAACCAATGAGACCTCGGGCTTTACCTATCAGGTTTAGCTCTTCGATTGGACGCAATCCAGGCGGTGGCATCCATATGTCCGCCGACTTTGAAAGAGACTCTAAAATTTCTGCGGCCCTATCAGGCTGGTCGCTAAACAGGGCGAACCCGAGGGAATCAGGATTAAGCTGCCTTGCCAAATTGGTGGCACGACGAAGATAACCCAGCATTTCATCTTGTATTTTTGGGTTAACCGTTTCGAAATCGCCCAGTCGAATGTGGACTGCCATCCTTCCATTTACCGCCTCGCAAGAACGCTTAAAATCATCCGAAGGCCTCACCACCTGGCCTATTTGATGCCTGAGATCACCCTCGAACTCGTATGCGAAATCAGGTGAAATGAAGTATGAACTCAGCTTTTTCGCCCTGTTTTGCTTGGCCACCTGAGCCCAATCTCGGTCAGAGTCTCCATAAAAAAAGCCTGCTCTGGGAAGAAGCTCCCCAGTGAGGTCGCTCAGGACTCTAAACGCGCTGTTCCTCTTCGAAAAAAAATTAGTTCCCCCGGGGGGCTGATTCCTCATCGAGCGAAGGGAACCACAATGCGCAAACTCGCTCAAAGACTCTGGCCATCTTGAGATGCCCTCTATGTCATCACGAACAATAGGCAGTAAGTCCGTCCGCAATTCCAGAGGACTGTTCTGAAGCCTCGACAGTGCATAGCCAGCCGCATATTGAAAGAGCTGATTACCTAGGCCACCTCGAAGAAAAACTTCGACATTGTGATTCACCGGCCCGAACGATGCATCCAAGCTGAAATCCTTTCAGGCAAAATCGGTTTGCGCAGCTCCAAGAAGGGAGCTACTAAGCACACGCTAGCATTCGGTGTTCCAGCCAAGCAGTAAAAGTCTGCAAAGCGTGACCGAAATGCCATTAGTGCATTTTGATGAACCCAGCACTTTTCGCCCGAGTTGAACCAGCAACAGCAAGTCTTGGATTTCAGGTTTATCTTCACCACCTTCTAGAATAAGGTTTTATGTAAATCCCTAATCATCGTCGCAATTGTTGTAAAGATTCGAGTGAATGGCAAATAAAGGCTTCAGACCAAATAATGGTGAGGTTTGGGTTTCAGTAATACTCTTGGGGGTAAATCTCAACGGCTTAGCCTTTTACGAGTCGCAACGTGTAAGAATTAAGGTCAATAAGGCTTTTTGAGGCAAAAAGTCCGCTCAGGGACAGCCCTTAAATTTCTCGACAGAACCACTCACTCACCAGCAGAAGGGTAGGTTATGCGTCTCAATAGGGTAATTGCAGTCTGTATGTTCGACAGCACGCACTCTGCTCGGTGGCTGGGTCAGTTTCAAACTCAAAAAATCGACTTCTTGCTTTTCCCAAGTTCACCTCATAGAAGGATTCACCCCGAGCTTGAGAAATTGCTTGCCAGCTCTGGGGCATCGAGCTTCCGGCTGGCTCCATTAGCCCGTTACTTTGCGCTTCCTCTTTGGGTCCTCGATAAGTTCGCCAATAACTTTTTTCGTGGGTCGCTTTTGAAAGCGGCGATTAGAAGTTTCCAGCCAAGCCTTGTTCACTCTATGGAGCTTCAGAACGCAGGTTATTTGGCTCTAAGGGCCCTGTCCGCTGGGAAGCCCAAAGGCCTCAAATTGCTGGTCACCAATTGGGGCAGCGACATATTTTGGTTTCAACGGTTCCCATTGCACAAGGCAAAGCTTGAAAAGCTTTTGCAGCTTGCCGATATTTATTCTGCAGAGTGCGAGAGAGATGTTGTGCTTGCAAGGAACCTCGGTTTCACCGGTCATGCAATGCCAGTCATACCGAACGCAGGTGGCTTCTCTGAAGCTGACTTCGCGATTCCACGATTTGCCCCCAGTGAACGCAAGACAATTGCCCTAAAGGGCTATCACGGCTGGGTGGGTAGGGCAAAAGTATCCCTAGAGGCAGTCAGAGAAATGTCAGAAGAACTGCAGGGCTACAAGATCATCGTTTATTCGGCCAACCGGTCTGTCTTGAAGCTAGCAAAGCAAATCTCCAAACAAACAGGACTCGAGATCACAGCATTCGGCAAAGGAGCCATGAGCCACAAGCAGGTTCTGGAGATGTTTGCGAAATCAAAGATATATGTTGGCCTATCTGAGAGTGACGGAATCAGCACCTCTATGTTAGAAGCCATGGCAATGGGGGCTATCCCGGTTCAAACCTCAACTGCTTGTTGCGACGAATGGTTTGGCGACAGCGGAGTTGCCGTGCACGAGATTACGATTCCGACCGTCAAGAATGCCATCAGAGAAGGCCTTAAGCTGGCCGAAGATGCGACTAACGCCGAGAAAAACTTAGAAACCATAAAAAAGAAAGCCGGAACAAGATTTGTTTCGGCTATTGCCCTTAAGTTTTACGATTAGGGATCCGTATTTGAGGTGTCTTTGGGACCTTAGGTTCAATCCCATGTTCCTGCTGGAGCTAATCAAATGATCATTAAGAGCTGGATTCATTTCAGTTATCTACTTGGCCGCTAAAAAGTCTCGCAGTGTGAACGAGTCATTGATAGCCGCGAACTACCTTTGCCGCGTTTACTCTTACGAAATTGAGTAAAGCTCCGAGCCTCGGAGTATGAAATTAATGAGTCGGATTCTGCGCACCTCTAAACAGCGGGCTTGAAATATTCTAATCAGCCAGCGACGTGGAGAGATCTACCCATAATTCATAAGAACCTGAAAGGCATGAAATTACTACTTCAAGTCGATGAGCTAGGTGACAAATGCTGCAGAAACAAGACTCGCTCAGTTGCTGAGCTAAAGCGTCAAAGTGTCTTCTTTGCCCGATGTTGCTCCAGCGAGTAGTGGGCAAGACGGCGAGCTCCCCAGAAGAACTATAGAGGCGCCCAGTTTGTCGCCGCTAGACTCCTGCTTATGAAGATAGTGATCTCCGGGGCAGCTGGCGGCATAGGTTCAAGGTTAGCCAGCAGGTTGCGAAAACAAGATGAAGAATGACCTCGTGCTCGTAAACGACCTGTCGGGCGGGCACGTGTCCAATTTGATCGGGCACTTTCAGAACAATCTCTTTGTAGAAAAAGCGGAGGACCTTCCTAGTTCTCTTCTCGCGAGTGTATCCTTCGCCGATGAAATTTTGTATCTTGCCGGAGACTCTTCCTTGGCGAGACGTCATGCCGAACGGGGGACCGCGGGTAAAATCTTAAAAACGGCATCACTTGCCGAAGCCGCGAGATGCGCTGCAACGCTTTTTTTCGCTTCTACTTGGTCAGTTTACGAAGGGCTCGATAATGACTTATCGACAGAGGAATTGAACGTTTCGCCGCATCTTGTGAATATGGGATCGAAGTACATTTCGGAGCTCTGCCTGAAGGGTCTTTTTGAATCGTACGGATTACGCAGCAAGTTGGTCATAATCTCCAACGAGTTTGGAGAGAACCAAAATCATTCAAGGAAAAAGCTATCCTTATTGACTTACCTGTTATCGGCAATTGGACAAGTGGCGAAGTGCTTGCCTTTCCCCTCCTCAATATCAATCAAGGAAATTATTGCGGCTGTCGCGTTTGGGGCAAATTTGACTAGCCTTCCGGTCGTCCTGTGCGACACCGAGGCCAGTTGGGATGACTTTCAAGATTCATTCGAAAGGCCTCAACCGGTTATAAAAGCCGTCTTCGAGTCTGATGTGCTAGACAAGTCCTTAGGTAGCTTTCAAAGATCCAGAATCGAGCTTGGTTGGAATACTGAGACGGATGTCCTAAGCGAAATTCGGGAATATGCTACGAAGCTCAAAGGCTCCCCCAGTGGATAATCGAACTGGAAACAAGACTGATTTCCTGCTCGGGCAAAGCGGGGACAAGGTCTTCATTGTAGATCACTCTGGCAATGCGGCCGTAAGAAAGGAGGTGGGCTCTCCTCAGGCTCTTCAAAGGCTTTCTCGTCAATTCGAAAAACATGTTCTGGCTATCGAGACCGGAAACATGGGTCCGATTGAAGTTCCAAAAATTGTCACAACCATGGACCAGAGTGGCTACACGATGGAATATGTTCACGGGGTGCCTATCGGCCAACTTCTGACCAACGGCTCTCGAGGGCAACTACTTAAAGTAGCAGATGTTATGGGTGACTATTTTGAGCGTCACGTTGAACAAAGTCAGAATTCGAACCTCAAAGAGCAAGTAATGTCGAAGATGTCCCAATTGGTCAATGTTTACGGCTCCATGAGCGATCCAATCGCTATGACCGTTGGACTCAGTGCTTTGGAACAGCTCACCAAATACTTCGATTCAAGGGGATTGATGTCATCATGGAATCACGGCGACCTCTCCTTAGAAAACTTGCTGTTCCAACCCGAGACCAAGAAGGTTTTTGCAATTGACTTCTTGGACTCCCCTTTTGAGACAGTACTGTTGGACGCTGGGCGATTTTGGCTGGACGTCGGCCTAGGCTGGTGGGGAGACGGAGTTCGACCCGTTGCCACATCGCAGGCCAACTTATTTGAGCTGAGGTCCAGACTCTCTAATCGTCTAGCGAAAACAGGGATTGATAACAGGGACCTCATTGCATTTGCGACCCTAGCCTCCCTCAGGGTTCTGCCGTACACTCACAATCCAGTAAGGAGGGCATTCTTAAAAATGTCGCTTTTGAGATTTCAAGGAGATAAATGAACCAATTAGAAAAAGTGCTGATTGTGCCCGCTGCCGGACAGTCCACTAGGTACGGACTCAAACGACCAAAGTTTCTGCTACAGCACCCTAGAGGCGGGACTATGCTCGAGCACTCAATCACTGGACTTGAGAACTTAAATCCTGACACTGTGGATCGAATCGTGATAGTGACGCTGCCGGAGCACTTCCAAGGAGTAGATTTTGAGCAAATTGGCTCACGGCTGAAAAGCGCAGTGGGGGTGCCGGTTGAATTCTTTTTCCTCGATGCGCCCACAAGCTCGGTAGTTGAGACGATCTCCCAGTATTTGCGCGGGCAAGAACAGGAAATGCAGCTAATGATAAAGGACTCCGATAATCTAGTGGAGGCAGACCTGTTGGCGATGTCGCGATTCAGCTTTGGCATGGCATTCGCATCTCTAGTCGACTTTCCAGAGGTAGTGGCGCACAATAAATCCTTTCTTGAGATGGGTCCTGGAAACGTAATTTTCAACATTGTTGAGAAGCAAATCATCAGTGAGCGTATATCGGTTGGCCTAACTAAATTTGGGTCCTCGAGTGATTTTCTGCAGGCGTACCTAATGCTCGGCGCAGTGTCTTCGGAGATCTACATATCAGACTTAGTTAGAGTGCTATTGTCCCAAGGTGTAGATTTTTACGCCCTAAAGGCGTCTGCCTACGAGGACTGGGGAACCTTGAAAGACTGGCTTGATTACGTTGCGCGCTTTCAAACTCTTTTTATAGACATAGATGGAATCATCTCCCAGAACATGTCGCCGATTGCTATTGAAGATAATTGGACTGAGTTCAAGGGCATTGAGGATAACATTGAATTTCTACTGGAGCTTCAGCGGAAAGGAAAAACACAGTTTGTCTTTGTGACAGCGAGGGCGGACTCGGTTAGAGAGAGTCTGATAGCGAGCCTCACCGGGGTCGGATTTCAAGGCTTCAAATTAGTAACTGAACTACTGCACTCAAAACGCATACTGATAAATGATTTTGCGAAAACCAACCCATACCCTTCGGCCATCGCTGTCAACTTAAGTCGTAATTCTCCTAACCTTAAATCGTACTTGGACGGCCTGTGCGACTGAGGCAATTAGCTGCCTGGCCCAGCGCTAGGGTTTTAGCTGATCTTCAAATTATGAACGACGTCTTAGAGTCCAATTCTTGATTGGCTAATCGTGACCAATTCGCGCGGTCAGCAGTCATTCATGAGTGCCACTTAGGGCTTGGATTTAGCCAAACGGAGAAGCGCTAGGAAAGTGGAAGTACTAGATTCGGTCCTTAGATCAGTAACAGACTTACTTTCAAGTGCGAAAAGTACGATGGCTCAGCCGAGAAGGGTGGCTCTCGCCTAACCCATGGCATGAGCTAGAAGAATTCCTGCTGAGAGAATTTAGATGAAGGAGGTACCTGAGTACGGTTGAGTTACCGTCGCCTAAAGGTAAATAGTGCCAGGACCTCGGATCTGGTGCTACCTATTGCGGATTCCCCGTTTTTGTGCTACAAGGCAAAGTGAAGACCAGGTTTTTACAACTCGAGAGTAACGCTTCGTATTAAGGAAATGATCCCCGCCGAGTCCTTTTTTGATTTTGATAACCAAGCAATCATCCATAGCCGCCGATGCTTGAGAGATAACAGCCTCAGGAATCCATGTGATTCTCCGCTGAGCTGGTGGAGAGCGACATGGAGGGTCCCTTCCCTAAAGGATTCCGCGCTAGTCTCTGGTTCTCTTGATCAACTAATTCAAAAATTGACTCCCAAAAGTAAGTATCTCCACGGGATAGAATCCGGTATTCAAGACTCGGATGAATCAACTGCATTCTCAAATGAAGTGTGGAGCCCAAAAGATCATGCTAACTCGAGCGTTCGAAGCTTCGCGCAGGGTTTGGACAAGCATCTACTTCTAAAATATGGTTTCATTTCGAAATGGTTGTGCTCTCGACTTCTCCCCTGTTTGGCTCTCATGGAACTGCGTCGCTGATCTTATCTAACACACTCTGTGCTGATGCCCTGAAGGTAGGGCTTGGTCAACGAGTTAAGCACTTGGAGCCCTTCGAGCAGGACTATCTAGATCATGAAAAGCATTTACCTAAAGGCCCTGATCTTCCTCTGGGGCTCCAGCTTGCCCTCTACGATGATGCGCTTCCATCCACAGGACGAGTTCTACAGGAGTTGGCACAAATGACAGAAGAGTATGTGCTTTTCGCTTATGAAGATATGCCAATCACCCAGACTCCAGCTACTTCTGCGATTTTCGATTCTATGAGTATTCTCAAAGCTCGACCTTCGAATTCTTGCGTTCCGCTTATAGGAGTTGGCCGCTCACGTTTGCCAAGTTTTCTTCTCAAGCTTTTCAAGAAGCATTTCATAAGAATTTCCCGTTGGTCAAAGTGGCAATTTTCCCTACAGCCAACCCTCTGGAAACGCGAGAGACTGATGGCAATGCTTCGAAGTGCTGGGGACCAAAGCATCTGGGACCTGGAGGTTCGTGGCCAGTCGTCATTTCGACACCTGGACCTCCGGGGATATCAGTCAGCTGGAACCGGGCAAAAGCGGGGTAAGTATCACGGCGATAGCTTGATTTAACTTTAAGTGGCGACGGCGATCGACAAGGGCAAATGGAACATCAGCGAATACCCAGAGCTTCGTCAGCTAACTTCGGCTTATGATATAGATTCACAAGAGCGCGCAGAGCGTTAGTCGCGACCTGGCTTCCGCAAATTGATTAGATTCGCGATCCTTTGTGCTTGGTAGGGCCACCTTGAAATTGCTGACCCTAGCGCGCGATCGATGTGCTTCTCAGTTTGATTCCGCACACAGACTGGCTCAAAGCCGAGTTTCACATAGTGCGCATATGCTCTCTCAAATCTCCTCATCGACTCCGGAGACTGGGAGATAGCTGCTTTGTCGGTTCCATCGAAATCAGATTCGGAATTGAGCTCTCCCCACGAGTCGCGATCTCCTGCTGGGTGAGGGGGGACAAAAGTGCCCAGGCCCAAATGTTTTTGCACTGCGAATGACAGGTGAATGTCCTCCCCAGCGAGATCGTGCTGGAACTTTTGCCCATACTCTCTCCAGAAATATCCCAGCCATTCCCGAGGGATAATCCAATTGTGTCCGACTACATCTACTTCCTCAACTATTTCACTTGGCCCGTTCGGACCAAACTCTTCGTATAAAAGATAATTCGTCGACGAGCTGAATTTCAGACCTCGAGAGCCTATGACTCCTGGGCTTGAGCGGAACGTCCTCAAGGCATTTTCGAGCCAACCAGGACCGGGTATCGTGTCGTCGTCGATTAGCCACACAAATTCAGAAGAAGCATTCAATGCATAGGCGAAACGAGCCCAAACGCCCAGATTCTCATCACTGCGAGCTCGCCTCACCCCTGCCTGACCATCTACCTCGGCTTTGTCAGCGCCGTTTTCCCAAATCAGAATCTCTTTCGGCGGCGTCGTCTGAGCGCGAACTGCATCTAGTTGTTTGGAGAAGTTTTCGCCCCTTTTGAAAACATTTAGAACTGCACTTACGCTTGGCAAAAGGAGGCTTGCTTCAGGGTGGCGATGAGTAAAGTTAGGCATTTTTTGCATTCTTTCGTTTTCAAGCATTCCGATTGTTTAGTGGAGTTCGAATATACGGAAGGCGAGTCTCTCCTAATGGACAGAACTGTATCAAAGGTTACCAACATAAACACGGGAGGTACGACGGCCGAGAGTGTCACCGATTTTTTGAACGATCTGTGGGAAAGTGGCAATGAAATCCATGATCAAATGATAATTTCCACTCGGCTTGATTCGAATAAAAAAATCGCAATCGACTTGCTTCAAGAAGTTGGATTCCGATTCATGGAGCTTTGACTCCATCGAGAGCTAAATGGACTTCAATCTCAAACAGTCCCCTCCTCGGACCTAGAGAAGGTCACAGGCACCAGACTAAACATATTTTGAGCTGGCCAAGATGGCCGACTCATCGTTCCAGATCAGTCCGTTTCACCGGGGTCCCCTAATTCCCAAAGGGTTGCTGACCGGAGATTCGGTAATTGGTTTAAAGACTCGGCCAAATCTCATCAATAAGCTGTGCTTCAGATTCAAGACCCCGCAGGCACAATCTAGGTTTTTTTCGTGACGCGTAGATAAGTCTGAACAGCTAGTTATTGGGAGTTGACAGCGTTGAGCCCCAGTATCAAGGTCAACCTCTAGGTACGAGCGTCTGGAACGCTACACTAAAACATGAGCAACAAGTCAGAGTAAACACCCTCCGAACTACAACTTCAGCGGAAAACCCTAGAGTCGTAGGCACGTATCCATGTCTGGGTTTTAAGCTCTCCGGGGCCAGCGCCGTTCTCCATTAATCCACGCACGTTAGCGCCTGACGTCTACCCGGCCGGGACATAACGTTAGGCGCCAATGGTAATTTGCAAGCATTAACCTGCACTGCGCTATTTCCTCTAGCCGCTCAAGGCATTGTTTCGATTCACTGGAGCGGTTAGGCGAGCTTCTGGCATGCTACTTGAAATCGCCCTGCTCAGACTGGGCCCTCTTGAGCAGAATACGGATCTGGACGTTAAGGCGAATTCGTGCTTCGCTTAAATCCTGGTCTCAACCTGGTCCTCACTGATAGGTGTCATGAGGAAGTAGTGCGCCAGCTCAAGGCGTTGGGTGTTCGCCTTGTTGTCAATGAGATGGGGACAAAAAAGACCATGAGGTGCCCGCCTACAATTGCGCATCAGGCCCTCACCGCCTTGCGAGGTCTCGAGCTAGTCAGGTCCAAGCGTGTAATAAAAAGCCGTAGCGACAAGTGGTACGAATCGTCCGGCCTTGCAGATTGGTTGGCTCGAAACCCAACACGAATCGCATTCCCAAACCTTACTGTGAGGCCTTGGACCTAAGACCCCATCACTTATCAGACCATATGTATTGGGGGGGGGAACAAAAGTGCTAGCGAATACTTTCAGGGCAGCCTATGTCAACGACAAGATGGAAATTATTGAGCATTTCGGACCTAACAATGTTCAGGTAGCTGCGGGCCCGATAGGTAAAACACTGCTTAGATCGCGAGGATAATCCAACCCACAGGCATCCCAAGAGCTTCTGGCTCTCGGGGCAAGGCCTCAAGCACTCCACTCGCGGGACATTCATTAATCTTTTTCGGCTGTATGACTTACAGAAAATTAATGAAAAATTCGAATGCAACGCTAGACGCGCGGGAGTTGGGTCATTTACTGACTCTTGAACATTAGCCGGCCAGCAAAGCCAATAGGGCCTTGTGCTGGATCTTGTTCACTATAAACATCTCAGGGTTTTACGACCCTCAATTATAAAAACGGTCTCAGCGAAAAAAGGTAATGAGGTACTTGTGGGGTGCTGTTTGCAGATCCACAGAAATTCGTGATGCAAGAATGCATACTAACGGCAGACATAGAAACTTAGGCTAGATCAACTTTTCCCAGTTTTGACACTTTTGATGGGTCTCTGGAGTTTCTATTTGTAGTTGACACCCCTAATCCGCTGCCTGAAAGAAGCACCTTGGTTCGGGCTGGCTGGCGGATTGTTTCGAACCACATGCACAAACTCGAGCCCGACGTCACAGAACTAAAGCGTCCGGAAAGACCTCAGGGTTGTTAGATTTATCTAGTTATCTGTTTTAGGTACTCCCGTGTCAGCGTCATTCCTAGAGCCATCAGTTAAGTGCGCAAGGCAAGACTCTCTACCAGTTTAAGACAAGACACCCGGGGGAAAAGAATGGGTTGCTGTTTACTAAGGCATAATTGAGTGCAACAGGCTATCTTTTTGCCCTGAGTTCTACTCGCAGCCCGGAGGAGGCTTGATGTCTTTTGCTATAGTCGTGCAGGGCCCCGCTACGTACATCGAGACAGTCTCCGCCGCTCTCGTTGACTACAATGTTATATTTTCGACGTGGGGGGGGACCCAATCAAGAAGAAATTTGGAACAATTGCTAGCGGGGCCTAGACATCAAGTATTGGTAAACCCCGCTCCTCTATGGCGTGGGAGAGGTAACGTAAATCTACAAAAGCAGTCCACCCTGAGCGGCCTGATTGCTGCCAGGTCAGCGGGGCACAAGTTTTCATTAAAGATTAGATCTGACATGGTAATGACTGGGATAGATGACCTGGCAGCATGGTCACAGAAGATGATTGAGCGGGGGCCAGCGAGGATTTTTTTCTTTGACTGGGTTCTTGACAGATCCGGCTACCCAATGGATTTCATTCAGTTTGCGTCTACACAGGACTTAATAGGGCTCTGGAGAAGAGTCAGAACCTTCTCTCTCACTTTTCAGGCAGCCGAAGAGTTATTGAAAAACGCCTTCAGGAGGCAATCTCGCGGCAATTCAAGCGGTTTGCCCGTATGGCACCAAATGGGCTTCATGGCATCAACCTTAAATTCCATTCCAGGAGCCGATCTAATCTGGCTGAAGAGAGACATCAGCTTTAGCAATGATTGGAAGGGCACTCCTGTGTTTGTTCAGTGCGCTGGAATGGAGAAAATTGTTAAAGTTGGATAGTTTATAAAGTGTAGCTTTAGCGGACAAATACGATCCTCTATGTCGCCCAACTAGAGAGTCTCTAATAATCGCTAGTTTTAACCAGTGCAGAATGAACGGGTCAAGACCTATTTGGCTAACCGTAAACGCAAGCCGCTAAAAGTAAGATTACGATTTCCACCAGACTTCTATTCTTGAGGAGTAAGCAAGGGAAATAATGGACAGGAAAAAGTGCTTTCCTTCTGGATGCTGGACAGTATTCACTAAGTTAAGTGGCTCGCTCAGTTTGAGAATCAAGACATAGACTTTCTAATTTTCCCGAGCTCACTCCAAAGAAGAATCAGGGAGGTACTGGGTACTTTACTCAAGGCGAAAAGCCGGATACGGTTCCGACCCGTGCCATAAGCCAATTACTTTGCACTTCCGCCTTGGATTTTGGATTGGCTTGATAACAACCGATTTGGGTGGTGGATTTTTTGGACCTCAATCAAAATCTTCCAGCCAAACGCAATCCAATCTATGTAGCTCCAAAGCCGGAGTTGTGTGACTTTCAGGGCTCTATCCAATGGAAAACCCAAAAGTCCTAAGTTGCTTGTCACCCATTGGGGTGCCGACACATTCTGGTTTCAGCGACTCCCAATGCACAATGCAAAGATTGAGAAGCTTTTGCAGCTTGCCGGTGTTTATTCTGCAGAGTGCGAGAGGGACATAATCCTTGCAAGGAACCTCGGTTTCACTGGCCTGGCCATACCAGTTATGCCAAACGCAGGTGGCTTCTCTGAAGCTGACTTCGCGATTCCACGATTTGCCCCCAGTGAACGCAAGACAATTGCCCTAAAGGGCTATCACGGCTGGGTGGGTAGGGCAAAAGTATCCCTAGAGGCAGTCAAAGAAATGTCAGAAGAACTACAGGGCTACAAGATCATCGTTTATTCGGCCAACCGGTCTGTCTTGAAGCTAGCAAAGCAAATCTCCAAACAATCAGGACTCGAGATCAAAGCCTTCGGCAAAGGAGCCATGAGCCACAAGCAGGTTCTGGAGATGTTTGCAAAATCAAAAATATATGTTGGCCTATCTGAGAGTGACGGAATCAGCACCTCTATGTTAGAAGCCATGGCAATGGGGGCTATCCCGGTTCAAACCTCAACTGCTTGTTGCGACGAAT
>Ga0307935_1000266_pt1 | contig 24995 bp, 21 predicted proteins | sample OrgLakmetageno92_FD_201827 | JGI IMG/M metagenome (GOLD analysis project Ga0307935, IMG submission 201827) | Saline water microbial communities from Organic Lake, Antarctica - #92 | ecosystem: Environmental > Aquatic > Non-marine Saline and Alkaline > Saline | place: Antarctica: Organic Lake...
GCTTATCGATATTGAATTTTTAAATGAAAGGCCTGTAGAATCTGGATATGGTTCAACTTTATCCAGAACATCAATTGGTGCTGAATGGCTTAAATCTGTAATAACCAAAGATGAATCTTCATCACGTCCAACATCTGACATTCTTGCAAAATTAAAAATTAAACATCAAGACAATTATAAAAAATTAATAATGAATATTCCGAGTGATATGGAAAAGTTTGAAGTCATGAATAAAGCTTCTAATAATTCCAATAATTCTAACGATTCTAAAAGTTCCAATAATTCTAACGATTCTAAAAGTTCCAATAATTCGAACAATTCTAATAATAAAATAATAGACATTACTTACGACATGATAGTTAATAAAAAAATGTCAATAAATGATATATGTAAAAAAAGAAATTTGACTCGTAAAACAATTGAAAATCATATTGTGAAAATGTATGAATTAAATTATGATTTAGATTTTAGAAAATTTGGATTTAATAATGATGTGTATAAAATTATAAAAAAAAAACTCGATGAAAATGACACAGACCGTTTGAGATCTTTGAAAATGAAATTAGATAAAATCACAACTGAAGATATACAATCATTTGAAATGATGAATATAGATATTAATAATCTACCTTCCAATGGATTTACTTATCTGCAAATAAAATTAACAAAAGCAAAAATGAATATGTAATATTATTTGAATATAATTTATCAATATAATTATCTTAAAATCATATCTTATATATATAAGGCATATATATATAAGATATGATTTTATTTTTAATAACTCCATCTATTGTAAATAATAATACAATCGATTTAATTGATCAATTAAACAAAAAAACAGACATTGTTGAATTAATGCCTGCTATAAAAACTGTTTATCAAATGGAACAAGAATTTAAACCGTATTTGATTGTTAATTTTTTACCATCAACTGATAAAAATAATGAAAATAATAATAAAGATAATACAAAAATAATCTTGAGTGTTGCTGATGAAAAAATTCATAAAAATTATAATTTTAATGATGAAAATGATGTAGCTAAATTAAGAGAATTATTATGGGAATATTTATTAAAATATCACAATATTAAAAAAATAAATGAATATCCAGACGGGAGTATAAAAAATTTTATGAAAGTTGGAACTAATAAAATTATTGAATCATATTCACCGAATCTTAATTTATATCCAAAATTATACAGTATAAAACAACCACTATATAGATATTATGGAAATGATAAACAAACTTCTATAAATAAAATAAAGCATCCTGTATATAGATATAATGGAAATAACGAACAGACTTTTAAAAGTTGTATGAATAATAGATTTGAAGAATGTAAAATAAATTATCCATTAAATACACCACTATTTAGAAAATGTATTATTGAGGGTGATAAGATGTGTAATAATGACTATTCAATGCAAAATAAAAAAGATCAATATAATGATGAGGCTAAAAATTTATATGAAAATTTTAGTAATCTGGATAAAACATATCAATCATATATATATGTATCGTTTATAATTTTATGTTTAATAATATTTATAATATATATTAGAAACAACATTTATTATTAGTAGTCAAATTTCTCAATTTATTTATATTATTATTATTATAAACATCTCTTGATGGATATTTTTTAACAAGAGATTCAATTATATCAATAAAAATTAAATCATGAATGGCATCTGAAGATAATGTTTTAGACGATAATTCAAAATATTTCATATCATAATCTTTTGCAAAATTAAATGCATCACTGTAATCAACTTGTCTTTTATTAGTTAAATCTGATTTTAAACCAATAACCGCTTTATGAATTGGTTTATCATCGTCATCAAGATTGTCAATTAAATCGATCCAATAAGATAAGTTATATAATGATTTTTTATTTGTTATATCAAAACAAAAAAAACATATATCTTTGTTTCTTAAATAACTTTTTGTTATATTTTTAAAACGTTCTTGTCCTGCAGTATCCCAAATTTGTAATTTAATAATATTTTTATCAAGAGGAAATTTAACTAATTTGAAATCTACACCAATTGTAGAAAGTAACGATGGATTATAAAAATTATCAGCATATTTCATGAGAAATGAAGTTTTGCCTGATGCAGAATCGCCTATTAAAATAATTTTAAAAATATATTCTTTATTCATTTGTTAATATATTATTAATATATTTATATGTATATATTAATATCTAGTCATAATAATTTAGTTTTATAAATATCATTCTCAAAAATAATAATAAAAAAATGAAAATATAATTGTCTGATGGTATCAGTTAATTATTGACTATAAATAAACAAATAAATAACTAAAATAACGTAAATAAACAATAAATAACTAATAATTAGAATCATAAAATGATAAATTGCGCTTTATTAAATTATAAAGTAATGCAATTTCTAGATTGTGAACATGGACATAAATTAACTTTAATGAATAAAAATTATAATAAATTAAATATTTGGAATAAAATTATAGTTGATGATGATGATTATTATGCAGTGGATGAAAATATAAAATATAAAATAATTAATATCGAAACTGATTATAAAATAATTGAAAAATATAAATCAATTAAAATAAGACATACAGAAAAGTTTGAAACATATAATATTTATGAAAGAATAAATAATATGATTAATATTGATATATTACTTGAAATTGACAATTCCAATAAAAAAATATCAAAAGAAGTAAGTGAAAGAATAATAAAAAATAATAAAAATTTGAATATATTAAAATTGAAAGGAGGAGGATTTATAATGGAAGATTTAATAGAAGAGTTAAAAATAAATAAATCAATTAAAGTCTTATATTTTACCAGTCAACATTTAAATGACTTTCAATATTATGGTGAATTAGTAAAATGTAATAGAAATATAAAAATATTGACTATAGAAAATAAGAAATTAATTAATTTTAATAAAAAAAAATATGACTATAGTCCTTTATTCGAAGGATTAAAGTATAATAAGACATTAAATAAATTAACTTTGAAAGGTTCAAACGATTTTGACATATCTATTATATTGGATGTATTAAAATATAATCAAACATTAGAAGAATTAGAAATCTTTATGGAACCAATATCATTTGAAGATGATGGAAAAAATTATGATACAAAAAATTTGATTAAATTCTTTATTATTAATAATAAAGAAATAAAAATTTTATCTGACATATTGAAAAATAATAAAACAATAAAAATAATAAAATTCAAACATATGATCTCGTATTATAAATATCATTGTGAAAAATCTACAGGATTAAATTTTGAATACAATGAAAAAAAAAAAATATTAAAAATGTATAAAAGTTATATAGATTCAAAAGGATATGATTATATGATTAATGCATTAGATAGTCGTCCAATAAAAATACTTAATCTAGATGGTTGTAAAATAGGAGATGATAAATGTAAATATATATGTGAATTGTTAAAAAGACATGCAGAAATAGAAATTATAAATTTGAAAAAAAATAACATATCTGACAAAGGTTGGGCATATCTAATTGATGGATTGCAAAATCTCGAAGTGTTGCGAATATTGAATTTATCTTGTAATAAAATACAAGAATGTGGATACAAATATTTATATGAAGGATTGAAAAATACAAAAACTCTCGAGGAAATAAATACACTTCATAATTTTATGGCATGTCCGTGGAATAATAATTTAATACAAATATTAGAAAAAAATCCAAATATAAGGATTCTAAATTTAGAATCTGTTTCACACAAAGATGATAATATAAAATCATTATGTAAAATATTAGAAAAAAATAACAAAATTGAAGAATTAGATATTATTAATTCTTCATTAGATGATCAAGGTTCAGAATTTTTTAGAGATTTTATAAAAAAAAGCAAAACATTACGCAAAATTGGAATAAATCCATTACTTATGAATTTTAAAATTATATTTGAAGGTTTGAAGGATAATAAATCAATTAAGTCATTACATATTTATAGATTACCTGAAGATCAAGTTAAATATTTATCTGATTCATTAATAAATAATCAAGTAATTGAAGAATTAAAATTACCTTTCATAGATATATCCTTAACTAATTCAAAATTATTAGCTAAAATAATTAAATCTACTAGTTCACTAAAACGATTAGATTTAACAAATTCCACAAATTTAGATAATAATAATTTTAAAGCGATATGCTCTGCATTAATAGATAATAATACAATCGAAGAATTAGATTTGTCTTGTTCTGAAATATTTGTGGAGAATGGCGTGACAGACGAGTTTAAAAAACTAACACGTGAACATAAATCATTAAAATTATTATACTTGGACTATTGCAATAATCTTAGTGATCGAGCTATAGTAGATTTAAATTCAATATCAAAGAATAAAATACAAATAGAAGGATCAACATTTGCTCATTCTGATGATTATGATGATGATTATGATGATTATAATTCATAATGATTATTGATAATTCTGATGATAATTATAATATCTTGTGTGACAATTATGCATCGTCATTTTATAAATAAATTTATGATATGAATACTTTTGCGCTAATGTGTAATATTTATATGAACATTTTTTTTAATATTATGAATAATACATATTAGTAAGATTAAAAAATCCATTGTTTATTTTGATCCTTGATAGTTAAATATATGATTCGAAGTTGAATTTACAATATATTTTTTATATTAATTTATTTTTATATTTTATTAAACAAAACAGTTCTATTTTTATAATTAATTAGAAATAATGAAATATATAATAGTGAAATAAAAAAAATCCATCTAATAATTATTATCATTAATCATGAAATTTCATGCTTATTAAATTTAAATATTCTGGACTAATTTTTATTGCAGATGTTGCTACTGCAAATATTTTTAAAAATATCAGATATTAAACTCTTTTCTGTTTAATTTTATTATTAACTTAAGATCTTTCAAATCGTAGATAATTAATGTCAAATTTAAATATGTGATTGATGTATTCCTTTTTATCATACCATCATTATGATAATTTAAAAATAAACGAAAGATTCCAAAATAAAAGTTTTATTTTTGGATATTAACTTTTTTAATAATGATAGCTCTAATTTTTATAATTATTTATTAATTAATAGAAATAAATTAAATATGTCATATTTCATAAATATAATAATTCGTTTTTTTGATGCAATTATTGTTGTATAACATGTGTTAAATCAACACACTCCAATTTATTATTAGTTATGGTATATAGTTTATCACCACATATAACTATATCTTGTAAGCCATCTAATGCATTAATTATTTCATACGTTCGGGTTTCATATATAATTCTAACTAATTTTTTATTGTCATACATGTAAATGAAGCTTCCATCATTATATGAAAATATATTTGTGATATTGATATTCAAATCCATTTTTAATTGGTATTTTATACATATATTATCAAATTTTTTATTTTCTCCAGTAGTAAGAATTTCATATATTTTTATATCATGTGTCCTTGTCACTACATAAATCATATTTTGATGATTATGAATATTTACTATATTTTAATCCATTTCTATCTCATGAAAATTGACATCATATTTTTTGTGTCGTCTTTTATATTTAAGAGATAATATTTACCTAATTCATTTAATAATATCATATATTCATCTCCATCATATATTTTTAAAATTAAAAATTTTAAATTAAAACCTAAATAGCCAATACAAGTATGAGTCATATTATATATATATATATGTTATAGTCATAATGTAATACTATATTATTCTGATTTTCAAAACTATGACTAGCAATGAATTTTACATTTTTCTTTAAATATTTCTCAGTATCAATACACCATATACATTTAAAAATTAAAGTATCGCAAGTTTCAATAATTATTTTTTACCATAAATCATACATATATAATCTTTCAGAGACAAAATATTGAAAAAAATATTAACAAGCAGTTTTAATATCAATTTTTTATTAAATAATTGTAATATTAAAAAATCTAATTAGTTACAAGTTAAATTTGCAATGTATTTTTTAATATTAATTTGTTTAATAAAAAATTGATATTAAAACTGCTTGTTAATATTTTTTTCAATATAGGAATAATATAATAGATAATGTCAAAATTTGTTCCTTTCATTGATCAACTAAATAGAGCATTTGATAATGAAAATATTTCTAAAGATTTAAATATCGAAAATTATTATGATATTGGTGAACCAAGATTATATAAAATTGATGAATTATATAAACCATTTTTTAAATCATTAATGACCTTCAAGCATCAAGATAAAATAGTTCCATTTTTCGGATTAATTAGAAATAACGAATCATATGATAGTAATATAAAAAAATCATCTATTAATGATCCTTATCAACGATTACGTAATTTAATGCTCAATGAATTTAAATTATGTGAATTATCTGTTGGCAAAATTGATAATAATGATGAATATACAACAAGACAAAGTGTTTTATTCAATTTAAATAATCCTTTTATGAGTAAATTATTAGATTTAAATCCAATTGGAATCAATTATTCAACACAAACATCTAATGTTTCAACATCAACAACTATTAAAAAAAGAGAAAAATTTGGTGACAGTATTGAATTTGAATATTTAAATAAAACAAATGAAACTAAAACGGCATTAGAATATTTAGGAATCACCTTTTCTAATTATAAAAAAAATTTAATACAAATGTCAGTATTTGGAACAACCATGAATAAAGAAAACTTGGATAATAATAATGAGAAAAATATAAATGATTATGATGAAAAGGTAAGTGATGGTATGATGAATAAATTATTCAATTATAAAAGAATGTTAAAAAATACAGATATTATGTATGGTTTAAATGTTGTATTAGATAATAACTTTGCTAATTCACCAAATGTATGGACTTTTATTAAAACGAATACGGCATTAAATGGTAATGGATACAACGGTAAGTTTGGTATAAATTTATCACTATCACCATTATTTAATAATCATAATCCAGATTCTGTAGAAATAAATAATGTAATAGAATTTGATAAATTAAAATGGGAAAATTTTTGGTTTGAATTTATAAATACTATGATTTATGAATCAAAAAATAAAAGTTATTATGCATGTATTGGAACAAATTATCATCATAAATTAAATGATGATGTGACCTTAAAATTATCTGTTAAGACAATAGCATCAAATGAAATGCTATTAAATAAAAATACTTCATTTGGTTTTAATTTTGTCTTCAAAAATTAATTTATTTATAAAAACAATATTATTAATAATTATTAAATTTATTTAATTTTAAATCTTCAATGAAAAATATATAAAAATGATAATTATGAATGACAGATAGGCTTATACATAAAAAAAATAAATTTAATTTAATTAATTAAATATAATTTTATTTGCAAGTTTTTTTGTCTGTTATATTATTGAGTGCATTTAGGAAGTAAAGTTAAAGCATCATTCATTATAGAATATAATGAACCATAACATAAAGTTATATCTTTTATTTTTTTTATTTCTAGATCACTAGATTCACCAAAGTTGTGTTTTATGGTAATTTCTTCATTTTCATACGCAAATCTGATTATTCCAGTTTCAAGTATGTAAATGAAGAATTTATCATTACATGTAAATATATTTTTCATTTTCAGATTTGATTCAATTGAATGTCTTATAGATATTTTATCAAATTTCTTATCTTCTCCAGTAGTGAATATTTGATATATTTTTATTTCGTGTTGTTTTGTCAATACATAAATCATGTCCTTATGATTATGAATATTTGTTACAAATTTATCCATTTCTATATAATGAGTATTGACATCAGTATCTTTCAGATCTCCATTATTTATGTTATTTATATTTAAAAGTAAATATTTACCTAATCCATATAATAATATCATATAGTTATCTCCATTATATATTTTTAGAATTTTTGATGTATATTCAAGAAATGTATATGTAGAAGAATCAGGCTTAACATTATATATAAGTATATTATAGTCATCTGTATGCATTATTACATTATTTTGGTTTTCAAAACTATAACAATTATTGAAATTTTTAATTGGTTCAATTAAAAATTCCCATTTAAAATAATCATCAATTACAGTGGACATAAATAATTTTTTACCATAAACTACGCATACATAATCTTTTAATCCTAGAATATTTTTAAAGTGATCTTGAGTATTATCTAAATTTAATCCTTCAGAATCCATTACTAGTGGATGCATTTCTTCTGTGGCATATGTAAGATCTTTTGAATTAGTATATTTAACAAACAACTTATTTTTAACATTGAAGATTCTATCTACAGACATTTTTATTTTTTTTTGTAATTTAAGATTTATTTTTTAAAATGTTGCTATTTATTTTAATGTATTGTATATTGTATTGTTTTGTATTGTATTGTATTGTATTATATTGTATTGTTTTGTATTATATTGTATTGTTTTTTATTGTTTTGTAATTTAATATTTCTCTTATTGTCTTATAATGCATTAAATTTTCAATTTTTATTGAATATAATAAAACATATTTGTTATTAATAAATAAACAATACAGTGTATTTTTGAATAAAAAAAAACTTAAAATATACTCTTAATTCATTTATAATCTATTTATATGTTCTGTATTATTTGTCTCATTCAAAGAATTGTATTAGTCAAAACACCATTATCTATAGAAAATAAAAAACCATAACATAAAGCTATGTCTTTTATTCCTTTTATTTTTAGGTCATCAGGGTTTTTATTTATAAAAAGTTGCTCATTTCCATATTTTTCATACGCAAATTTGAATATTCCAGTTTCATGCATGTAAATGAAGAATTCATCATTACATGTAAATATATTTTTCATTTTCAAGTCCATTTTAATTGAGTGTTTTATGCATATTTTATCAAATTTCTTATCTTTTCCAGTAGTGATTATTTGATATATTTTCATTTCTGGTTGTCTTGTCAATACATAAATCATGTTCTTATGATTATGAATATTTGTTACAAATTTATCTATTTCTATATCATGAACAATGATATCATTATCTTTCAGATCTTCATCATTTGTGTTATTTATGTTTAAAAGTAAATATTTACCTAATTCATATAATAATATCATATAATTATCTCCATTATATATTTTTAGAATTTTTGATTTAAATTTAAGAAGTCTATTTGTATAATCATTAAGACTAATATTATATATAACTATATTATAGTCATCTGTATGTAATATTATATTATTTTGGTTTTCAAAACTATAACAATTGTTGAAATTTATACTTGGATCAATCATGAAATCCCATTTATAATAATCATCACCTACAGAAACCATAAGTAATTTATTACCATAAACCACACATATATAATCTTTTAATCCAATAATATTTTTAAAATGATCTTGAGTATTATCTAAATTTAATGCTTTAGTGTCCAATACTAATGCACCCATTTTTTCTGTGCCATATGTAAGATCTTTTGAATTAGTATATTTAACAAACAATTTATTTTTAACATTGAAGATTCTATCTACAGACATTTTTATTTATTTTTGTAATTCAAGGTTTATTTTTGTAATTCAAGGTTTATTTTTTGTAATTTAAGGTTTATTTTTGTAATTTAATATTTCTCTTATTGTTTTACAATGCATTAAATTTTCAATCTTTTATTATTGTTTGATTATTAAAATTATGTATAAATAAACAATATAATGTATTTTTGAATAAAAAAACTTTATATAAATATTCAAAAAAAACAGAGAATTAGAAAAAATATATAAAAATGATAATTATAAACCACATATAGCCTAACACAAATATATTTAATTAATTTAATTAAATATAATTAAGTTTTTTCGATCTGTTGTTTTATAAATATATTCATAATTATATTATATATAGGTGGAATTCTTTCGTTATGTCACATAGAGTATCATTAGTTCTAGAATATAATGAATTATAACATAAAGCTATATCTTTTATTGCTTCTATTTTTTTTATTATTTCAATTTCTTTAGAGTCGGCTTCAGGCATGATAATTTTCTCTTTTCCATATTTTTCATATACAAATTTGATTATTCCAGTTTTATGCATGTAAATGAAGCATTTATCATTGCATGTAAATATATTTTTAAAATTAAAGTTAAATTTAAGTGAGTATAATTTGTCTATTCTATTAAATTCTTTATTTTTTCCAGTAGTGATTATTTTATATGTATTTAATTCTTGTTGTTTTGTCAATACATAAATTATATCCTTATGATTATGAATATTTGTTACATATTTATCCATTTCTATATCATGAGCAATAATATCATTATCTTTCAGATCACGATCATTTACGCTATTTATGTTTAAAAGTAAATATTTACCTAATTCATATAATAATATCATATAGTTATCTCCATTATATATTTTTATAAATTTTTTTTTAATATGTATATCTTGATAAGAATTATTATTAATATTATATATAAGTATCTTATAGTCATCTGTATGCAATATAATATTATTTTGGTTTTCAAAACTATAACAATTATTGAAATTCTTACTTGAATCAATTATGAATTTCCATTTAAAATAATTATCATCTAAAGAAGCTATAATTAATTTTTTACCATAAACCACACACAAATAATCTTTTAATCCAAGAATATTTTTAAAATGATCTTTAGAATTATCTAAATTTAATTCTTCAGTTTCCAATGCTATTGCATACATTTTTTCTGTGACATATGTAAGATCTTTTGAATTAGTATATTTAACAAACAACTTGTTTTTAACATTGAAAATTTTATCTACAGACATTTTTATTTATTTTGTAAATTAAAATTTATTTTGTGATTTAACATTTATTTTTTATAATTTAATATTTTTCTTATTGTTCTGCAATGCATTAAATTTTCAATCTTTTATTGAATATAATAAAATATATTTGTTATTAATAAAATTGATATATATTTATAATTTTAATAAATAATAATAATATTAAAAACACTTTTTATAGTGTTATTGTGACTTTCTATTAAATATTATATCTTTATTGTTAGTTAATATGTTAAAATTAAATGTATTATTAATGGTATTATTTTTTATATTACTAATAGACAAATTAAAATTGAAAATTTAATATAAAAATAAAATTCATAAATATACTTGATAAATTATAAAATGAGTGGATTAACTGGTTTATATATTGCATTGTATGAAAAATGTTCTGAAGAAAGATATAGATTACATATGCAACACGATGATTTATTACAAAAAAAAGATAATAATAATGACAATGATAAAAATAATGAGGATGAAAAAGATAAAAATAATGACAAAGATAATTTAGATATAAAAAATGATTACAACAAATTAATACATTGTTTGAGAAATGCAGAAAAAAATGAAAAGAAAATAAATATAGCAATTGATGAATGTATTACTAAAAAATAAATCTTAATATTTTTATTAATTAATAATTTTATTTAATAAAAATTAGATCCTAATATAATTTATATTTATTTTATTTATAAAAAATTGAAACTTCAAGTTGTTGTTTATATTTAAATATATTTTATCTTTACATTTTAAAGAGAACTGAATACAAATTATTTTAAACAATATGAATAACTCAGAGAGTATTAAAAAGCAAATATTACCATATTCTAAAAATGAAAATGTTGATGAAATAATAACGTCAAAGGTTGATAAAAATATGTTTTTATTTGGAATAATTGAGTATCTATGTTCAAAAAATGGAAATATAAATGAAATGAATTTAATTTGTCAATATTTAGAAGAAATTGGCATAATAAAAAATTCAGTTAAATTATTGAATGACATAACAAATAGATATATATATTCCAATATAATAAATAATCTATTATCAAAAAAAATATATAAAATAGAGGATAAAATAAACATAACTTCAAGGTATAATAATGAATTTATTGAATTTGGATATTTAGGTGAAGGAGGATTTGGAACTGTATATAAGGTTCTTAATAAATTAGACAATCAATTATATGCTATTAAAAAGATACCATTAGAAACAGAAAATAATACAGAATTATTTAAAGAAGCAAAATTATTTTCAAAATTGGATCATAAAAATATTGTAAGATATTATTCAACTTGGTTAGAATATAATTTAAATGACACTGAAATTGATTCAAATAATGAAATGAGTATCAAAACAAGCAATTTAAGTGACAATAATATGAATGAAATAATAAATATTGAAGAATTAGATAATTCAAGTAATATATTCTGTAGTGGTGATTTATATCAAGATTGTGAAACGATTTCATATTTGAGTGAAAAAAGTTCTGAATCATCAACTGATACATTTATCAGTAACTATCAATATAAAATAAATAATGAAATAAGTTTAATGAATGATGATATAATTGATGATATAAGTGATAATATAAATTATGATATAAATGATAATATAAATAATGATATGAAGTTAGAATTAGTTAAATCAAATGTGGAAAAAAAAGATAAAATATCAATGAATGATTTAAATGAATTATTACAAAATAATGAAAATAAAATAATATGTATGAATAAAAAAAAAATGACAACAACTTTATATATACAGATGCAATTATGTGATGGAACTCTAAGAAATTATTTAGAAAAAAGGAATTATGATAATAAAGAAATAAATATGAAAGAATCAATGAATATAATACATCAATTAATTAAAGGAATACATTATTTGCATTCAAAAAATATAGTGCATAGAGATTTAAATCCAAATAATATATTCATACATAATAACAATAATAAATTGACGATAAAAATTGGAGATTTTGGTTTGGCAAAAGATTTGGATGATAGTAATATAAATAATAAAATGTCAAATAGTTATGGTTTAGAATTATATATATCACCAGAACAAAAAAAAGGACAATATTCTAAAAAATCAGATATATATAGTTTAGGTATAATATGTTATGAGATACTAACAAAATTTTCAACTCAAATGGAAAGAATTGAAAAAATTAAAAATTTAATTAATAATATTGGATATGCTGAACAAGTTAATGGTTACAATATTATTATAAAAAAAATGATATCATTAAATGCAGAAAACAGACCTTCGGCAGATGAATTATTAAAATTAAAAAATAAATAAAAAATTATAAAATGATTGAATCTTAAATTTATAATAATATAAATTGTTATATTATTATATTTATTCCAAAATAAATTATATTGCAGTCATCTTAAAATTAATCATATTATATTCATTGTTAAACTTATTTAAATCATTATTTACTTTTTTTTTATTTGAAGAATTATTGTTTGCTTTATCTCGTGAAATATATTTTCTTTTCTTGTTAGGAACTATTTTATTAGATCTAACTTCAGAAGACAATTTAATTTGTAATTTTAAAGATGACCTGAACATTGGAAAAAATTAGTTATATTATAGTTATAAATTAATTAATTAATACTAGACTTCAATTAAAAATATTATCAATTTTTTTGATCACTAATTTAATATAATTCATCTATTTGGATAAAATCATCACCATCAATATTATTTATTGATATTGAATATTTATCGGCAATTTGAAAATTATCATATGTATGATTGCGTTTTTTAAAATAATTATAAAATCTATTAATCTTTTTAATAAAATTGTTAGAATGTCCCCAAATAATTGGATAATCTGTAAAATCAATATTTATAGTTTCATTAATTATGCCTTTATTAATTATGAACAGAAATTTTGATATAGTATTTTTTGATATAAGATCAAATAAATCTTTATAATTATTATATTTGATATCAGGATAATGAACAATTAAATAAAAGATTAATAAAATATATGTTTGACAAAAGATATCATTTTTTTGAATAGGTTTATTAATTTGATATCCAAAGTCATTTAGAGTTATAATATCAAAATTATCCAATTTATTATTGTCACACAATATATTTACAATTTTATCGATTCTGTATTTTAATTTAATTTTAGGTTCAATTATAAAAATAATTTTTTCTTGTTTATCAATAATAATGCAATTTACATGATTAATATAATTAAATTTAGAAAATAATGAATAATTATTTTTGATAGTAACACGAATATATATAAATCGAATATTAATATTTGTGAGATCATTTAATATATTTTGTTTATAGAATTCATTAAAATACATTTGAGAATCTAAAATTTGTAAAACATAATTATTAAGAGAAACATTTTGAAAATATTGGAATATTATTGGAAAAATTACAGATGAAAGAGAGTTCAAACAAAAAACGGTTTTACTATAAATAATGTCATTTGAGATAAATTTATTATAATCATCAATATCATTATTATTAATATGAAATAAATCTTGATTATTATTAATAACAATATTATCATCATTAAAAATAAAATATATTTTATCACCAATATATGATAATATATTATATAACCAATCAAACATATTATAATTAATATTATTATTATTATTTATATAAGTATTATTCATCAATTTTTTTAATATGTCAATATTAAAAAATTGAAAATAAAATAGAAAAATAAAATATATTAATTATACATTTAATAAAAAAAAATGAATAAATTAGAATTCTATACTACAATGTATAAAAATTGTATAAATGAAAAATCGGACATATATAAACAATATGATGATTTATTAGAAGATTATCAAGAAAATAAAAATGATTATAACAAATTAATAAATTGTTTGAGAATTTTAGAGAAAAATAATCAAGAAAATAGCCAAAAAATTAATAATGGTATTGATGAATGTATTACAAAAAAAAATTAATTTATAAAATAACCTAAAATATTCGTCTAATAAATAAATTATTAAAATGTAAAAAAAAATAAATGAAATATTTAATTATGATTATTTTGATATCAATAAAATTTATTAATATCAAAATAATTTGTTTGTCAAGTTAAATTCCAATTAACAATATTATATTTTTTTTTACATTTGTATAAATTATTATAAAATCTTTTAATAATTATAATAAAATTATTATAATGTCTCCACGAATATATATTAATAGTAAATATTATGTGAAAAATAAATCATCAATTTGAAAAAATGATGATTTAAAAGAAAAACTAGATGCAAATTTATGTCCACCACCACCCATTATTTTAGCAATTATACCAACATCTGCTTCACGACTTCTTAAAGAAATAACATATCTTGAATTTTTAATAGAATAGTTCCATAACAAACAAAAATCGCATTCAACATTTTCAACAATATATTTACCTAATAAAGATGTAGAAGGGCAATTTGAATTAATAACAGCAACATTAAAAGGTTTAAATTGTGCTAAATCTTTAAATTTACGGATAATTTTATTGCTCGGGAATTTAAGAATATTATATTTTTTATAATTTTGTTTAATAAGATGGTTTTTATATTCATTATAAACATGTCCTCGTTCAATTAATGAATCAAGGAAATCATCATCAAGTAAATTGTCCCAATGTTTCAAATTCTCATAATTTGGTTCTAATTTAAAATTTACTTCTAATGCTGCTATAAAATCATGAGTTTTTTTATATTTCCAAGCTCCTATATCATTATCTTTTATATATTTAATAAATTTCGGCATTTTTTCATTTTTAAAAAAATATTTCCAAACTAAAGAAGCCCCTGATTCAGTATCATCATATACTATTTCATGTGGATTATCTAATTTTAATTTTTTAATATCTTCTTGAATGGTAACATGATGGTCGATAAAAAGAATTTTATTAGCAAGTTCAGAAATTTTCTTAATAACTGATGCATCATAGGCAACATCAATTATAATGACATTTTTACCATTAATATTAGGTGGAATTTTTTTTGAACTAGGAACATCTGGAAATACAATTGGCTTAGGGATCCATAATTTGCTTTTCATAAATAAATAAAATCCAGAAAAACCATCAAAACAATTTCTGTGATAAATTATATAATCATATTTTATTTTTTCTTCGAAGACTGTTGTCTTAGGGATTGTTGCACTATCCATTTATTCAATATATATCTTACATATTTATTTTATAATAAAAAAAAATTGATTTTCTCTAATTTATTTTTAATATTAAAAAAATTGAAATATGAAATGAAAATATTGATATCACTTATATTCCATTATAATAACATATAAATATATTATCATAATATATATAAATAAACCAAATCTTTTGTAAATAAACCAAATCTTTGTAAATAAATAAAATCTTTTGTAAATAAACTAAAACGTAAATTAATCATTCAACTATTAAATTTAAAAATCAAAATGGCATCATCTAATTCAATTTTATCTAGTCAAGTAGGTGTATATATTAAATATTTTTTCAAATATAACGTAGAAGACATGAACTATGATTTATATAAAAAATTTATAAATATCATTATTGCTAAATTTAATAATTCAAGAAATGAAGTATTATTATGTAGTTTGTATTATCTAATATATTTTTCATCTACGACAAAAACTATAGATATTATTGAAAAAATTATTAAAAAAAATAATCAAGATAAAATGTTACCTGATAAATCGACAGATCCAGACTTTTCTTTTTACAATGCATTATATCATCATAAACCTGAAATATCATCAAATGGATCCAATAAAAGAGTAGATAGATTATTAGGATTAATCCACGATATTAATTATGATCCAATATTTGAAAATAATAATACATCATGTTTAAATATAATTTTAAATTGGGAAAATAATATGCTTATTCAAAGGAATGAATTTAATGAAAATAAATATAAAAAAAAAGATACAATACTTGATACGGATCATCGTTATAAATCGATATTTCTAAATTTAAAAGAAAAAAATATTAAAAAAGTATTGATAAATATTATGGACACATACAAAAATAATGTAAATGTAGATTTACAAACACATATGGAATTTGTAGATATAATCAGAGTATTAATTATTATTCAACCTGAAATTACAATTAAATCATATATTGAATACATAATTAATATATCTAAACAAAATTGTGATAATAATAATAGCATTTATAAATTTGTAAATCTTTTATGGTTAATAATTAGACATGTAAATAATGATTTTCGAGATGATCCTTTACATTTGAAAAATTTAGAGTTATTTCACGGTTTATTCAAAAATGAAATAAAAAAAATGACTCTTGATAAATTAAAAAATATCATATTTAAGGAACTTGACAATCTTAAAAATATTAATAAAAATATTATAATTGAATTTAATAAGAAATTTTGTAATTCATCATCAGATGAAATTATTAAACATAAAATGCCAAAATGTAAAAACTTTAACAGTTTATTGTATAATAAAAAATTAAACAATAAAAATGGTATAATATTTTGATATTATAATTATTAATTATTAATATATTGTATATTATTTATTTATTTAAAAAAATATTATCAATCGATAATAAAATATATTAATAGTTAATATTAAATATTAATAAAACAGTTTTATTTATCTAATAAATCTATCAGATAAATAAAATTAAAATTACTTATTAAACTAAACATATTGATTATAACAAACAATAATAAAATATAAAAATTATAAATATGTCAAATATTGCATTACCAAGTTTAATTGAAATATTAAACAAATATAATAATGATTTCGAGACAGATATACAAAAAAAGAGAAATATGAATTTTATTGAAATATTAAGAACATATATAATTCTGAATCCAATATTAACGATAAAAAAAGTTATTAACCATATTTTAATCATGAATAAAAATGAAATATTCCAAATTAAGGAAGAAATAATTCAAGGTATAAATATATATATTAATTTTATATTTGTAGCAATGAAAAATATAGACATTAACTTGACAAAAGAAAGAACTTATTGTCAAACTTTTAAAAATTTATACAACAAATATTTAGATAATTTTCCTATATTATTTTCATCAGTAATAAAAAATATTATACACGAAGAAATAATGAATTCAAATTTAATTCAATATATAAATGCTGTTACAAATAATCATGATATCGAAGAATTAAATATTTTAAAATGTCAAGCAGAATGTCAAGCCATAATTTATGTATAATTTTGTAAACGATTTGAATATAAAAATAAAGAGAAAATATGATACAATAATTGACATGATAGAAAAATTTGTATTTACAAATACAAGAGAATCTATATCTATTGCAATAAAATGTATAATACAACTCCAAAGCTATGAAAATACAAGAAAATATATATGGATTATATTAGAATCAATAAATATTTCTTCCAGATCAGAATATATGTTAAAAGAATATCTCATTCAATTAGATATTAATGAACAGTTATCATTTGGAGATTGTGATAAAATAAATAATTTATATTATTGAATAAATAAAATAATATAATTAATATACCATGTGTGGCGTGATATTTATGAATTACTTTTTAGAGAAAATATAGGATTTAAATATTTGTATTAATAAGATATTATATTAGAACACAAATTGCAAATTAATATATTTATTTAAAAAAATATTAACAAAATAAAATTTAATTTTTATCCTAAATAAATTTATTTAATATAAAAATTGAATTTTATTTTGTTTGAAGTTGCTTGAATAAAATCTTATTATGACAAATATTAACAATTGAAATAAAAAATTTTTATAATTAAAAATAACAAATTAACAATCAAAAATAAAACATAAAAATTTTAAATAAATAGGTTGGACAAATTTAATAAAAGAAATAAAAATATGACTTTATTAAAATTAGCTGAAATAAATCATCAAATAATAGAAAATGCAGAAAACAATATATATAATGTGATATATAATATATCAGATGAATATACAGATAATTTCGAAACAGATGAACAAATACAGAAAAATATGAAATGTATTGAAGTCTTAAGAACATATATAATTATGTATCCTAAATTAGCAATAAAAATATTCTTCAATTATAAATTTAAATTAAATAAATTATATGAATTATCATCAACTGAACTCGATGAACAATATATATCAAAATATATTAGATTCATATGGTTAGCAATAAAAAATATAGATACAAATTTTATGGATGAAAAAATTTATTCTACAGAGTTAGAATTTTTTTATAAAAAATATTCAGAAAATATAAAAAAAATATCTTTATCAACAATAAAAGATATTATTCATAATGAAATAAATAATGTATTTTCAAATTTAAAACTTAAATTAAGAAACAATGATGTAAGAAACTTTTTTATAATAATTAAACAATTTATTTGTAAAGAAACAACTAATGCATTACAATTAGATTTTATGCCAAAAATAAATCTTTGAAAATATTTATTTTTAAAGTTAGATTTTATATTAAAATTAAAAAACAATTTTATTCAAATTCAAATTGCTGGAAAACAGTTATTTAATATTTATAGTATAAAAAAAAGTATATATGAAGAAATAAACAATTTTATTTCCAAGCTAGATTATATAATAAAATTAGAAAAAGAGATTATAAAAAATAGTTTTTTCTCATTAATAAGAATAGATTATTCATATTCAAGATTAAATAAAGAGATTTCAAAATTAAAAGAAGATTTAGGTTTAATTGATAAAATTATCAAATTAATTGGTGAAAATAATCAGTTAATAACTAGTGGCTGCGAAAAAATAAATATCTCTTTGTTAAGTAAAAGTTGTGAATTACTTTCTAAAGATAATCTTGATCAACGTGAAATAGAAGAACTAGAATGTTATTTTGATTCGATGTCCTATACCTATAGTAACCAAAATATATGTAATAAATGTATTGTTGAACTAATAATTGAAAATTTTGATAAAATACATGAATTATATATCAATAACACAATAAAAATACTTATTAAAAGATTTGGTATAATATGTATTAAAAATGCAACTTTTGGTAATAATGAATATCTAGAAATGAATAATGATAATTATTTTACAATAAAAAAAGTATTAACATATATTCGAAATCACTTGTAATGTGTATTTTTGAAACAATATTTTATTTATTTTAAAAATTACCAAATTGAACAAATCATAAATATTCATCGAGTCTGCAGTTCTAATGCAATCTAATTTTTTTTATTAAATAAATTGAGTCTGCAACAGAACTTTCTTTTGTTTTTAATTAAAAAAAAATTGAGTCTTCTACCTAATTTTATTTTTATATTTTGTTTATTTCATAAACAAAACATAAAAAAAAATTGAAATAATAAGTGTTTAACTATGTCTTTTTAAAAGAACTTGAATCCAAAACAACTTATCATTCAAAATTTAATAAAATAATCAATTTATAAATTAAATAACAATTTTAAACAAACTAAAAATTAACTCAATAGATTACAATAATCTAAAATTTTAAACCAACCCAACAATTAAACCAACCCAACAATAAAAACCAACCCAACAAATTAAAACCAAAAAAATGTCTTTTAGAAATAATAATTGGAGACAATCCAGATACTCAAATAATAATAATCAAAGACAACCAAGTCTTGAAAGCTGTGTAACTAGATATATTTGTCAAATACAAAAATCAAAATTTGATTTAAATGTTTATAATGAAAGTTTAACAAATTTTGAAGAACAATATCAAGTTCCTCAATATACTGCATTTAAATATGGATTAAATACTTTGATAAATTTTTCAGAAAGAAATCCAAAATTAGGATCAGCAATTCAAATATTATCAAGTGAAAGCGAATTTGAGAATTACAGAACTCAACAATACGATGATTATGTCTCAAATACATATAACGAAATCATTAGAAGAACAATATCAAATTCTTATGAATTAAATGATGCATTGCGAAAGTTTATATTCAATTGTGATATTAAATTAATAATTAAAGATTATAATACTTTTTTGAGTAATAAAATGTTCAGTAAATTTGATAAAGAAAAAATCCATGAACAAGCATTATATTATTTGAAATCCGCAGCAAAAACTAATCAAGTTCTAAACAAGTTTTTAAATAATGAAATTTTGAACAATAAAAATCAAGTTTTAACACCATCCAAAATTAATTTTCAAGTTGATAAATTTATCAAGTTTAATGCAAATAAACTAACATATAATGAATATGAAGAATTTATGTCTAGAAATGAATTAGATAATGAATATTTAGGAAAAAAATTGAGACATCTAGCATTATTTGAAGGAATGTATTATTTAATTCGTTATGCATCAGAATATGATAATTTAATTGATATAATTCAAGAAATTTACAAAAGAGAAAAATTAATTCCTTTAAATACATGTGAACCAGAACCAAAACGTTCATTATTTTCAGCATTTTATCATTATCATTCAGAAAGTGAGAAAAAAGGAACGAATGAAAAAATAAAAAATCTAGTAGAATTAATACAAAAGAAAAATCCAATAGATATATTTGTCCTAAATTTCGTAAATGAAACATGTTTACATTCATTAGTTTCTTGGTGTAATGATAAATTAGCTATATGTTGTGATGAAGAATCTAAAAAAATGACAATGTTAGATGCTGATTTGAGAATTGGATATATTGTGAACAGTTTGACTAATGAATATTTAGAAAATCATATAAATAAATTTATGAAAAGTATATTCGATATTTTGAAAAATGAGAAGTTTTTTGAAAATATATCTTACAGATTATTCAATTCAGATTCTGAAAATGAACAAATAATTCTACTTAATAAGGATACAAAAAATACATTCATTGTATTTAATGAACTAATAAAAAATAATGCAAAAAACGAATTACATTTTATAAATACATCTAGACTTTTTATCAATGAAAAATTGACCATAGAATTAATAGTTAAAAATATCATGTTATTGTTAAAATCATCCTATCCTAAAGATAAATTGAATATATTATCAGAAACAGATAATAAATACTATGATAAATATTTAGCATTGTTTACACTTATTTGGGATACTGAAATAATTAAAACGGATGGTGTCGATTCATATAAATGTTACGAATTATATCTTTCAATTAAACAAGAAATTAAAGAAATCGTATTCAAAGAATTACAAAATGATATATATTTTAATAATCAATTAGACAAGGTTAATATGAATGCAGGTTTACGCGAGATATTTACATCAAATGAAGAATATAATCTTTATTTAGATGATCAATTTAAACAATTTATTGTTACTGATGCACAGAAGAATTCATATTACAGTGTTTTGGGTGATGTTATAATTAAATATATGCGTAATACTCCTTCAGCTATGAAAAAATTTAGTAAATACTTGAATGTTTTACTAAAACAGTCCAATATACATCCTAATTTACGTAATGGAATAATTTGTAAGATATGTGTTTCGTTGCAAGAGAGTAAAATTAATAATTATCGACATTTAACTTTACTAAAAGATCTTGAACAGGTGAATATAGATTTTATAATTGACACTGCAAATTATCTGATGATAAATAAAAATTATATTGACTATTTATATTCAATAATAATTAGTATGAATTATGACAAGCAATTAAAATTAATTGATACATACACTGATATTTTATTAATTTGTGCAACTAAGAAAGAATTCGTCAATATAATTAAAAAGTTTTCTGAAAAATACAAAGATCACACATTGATAACAAACAATGAGAATGCACAAAAAATTTTCAACTACTGGAAACAAATGTAAACAAACTTGAAGACAACTTGAAAAAGTTATGTAAATATTTTTTATTTTATTATTTTCTATTTTAATCATATTTAAATTTCGTAAAAAATGATAATTCAAATCTTTTAATTTATTAATCAAATAAATAAAATTCAATTTATTATATATGTAAATTTAACTTTACATTTTTTATTAATAATAAAATTGAGCTGAAAATTTATTTTCAACCTTGTCGTTTTTAAAGAACGACTGGTCTTGCAATCGAACCTTTCTTTATTTTAAATATCCTTGAATATTTAAAATAAAATTGAAAAAATGGATATCTGATATAACTTTTTTAATAGATAATAATAAAATAACAATAGAACAATAAAAGATGTCAAATACAAATATTACAAAATCAATTAAAATCGTAGAACAAAATAAAATAATAAAAAATAATAGATTGACCAATAGAATTAATCATTGTAATAACAAAAGATTAACTTATGATAGAAATTACAATGGTAATTTTAATAATAATAATAATAGATTAACTAGTAGATATAAAAATTGTAGTAATGGATATAACAATGGAATAACTAATAGATACAACAATTATAATGTAAATAAAAATAATAATTATTTTATGTCTAATAGGTATAATAATAACAATACTGAAAATGATACTGATGATAAGATGGATGATATTATTAATGATAAAATAGAATCATATTATAATATAAATATTAATGATATAAATAGAAATCTTAATGACAGAATCAAAGATATAGTAAATTTAGATATTACTAATGATGGATATGACGATTCAAAAGAAAAATATATAATTGGTATTAACGATGAAAATTTTTTGACTAGATATTTTAATGAATTAAAATTAAAACAAATGAAAAAATTAGATAAAAATAATATTAATTAAATTCAATAATAATATAAAATAAATTGTGCTTGTGATTTATTTTATTAATCAAACAAATTATATCTAGAAACTAATTTATTTTTATTATGTAGTAAATATTTAATTTTAATATTTTACATAAATTGAATCTTGATCAATCTTTCTTTATCATAAATATACCATCCTTGAATATTTAAAAAATGTCTTCAATTTAATTTATTAAAAAAAAATTGAGTCTTCAACCTAATTTATTTTTAATATTCAATTTAATTTATTAAAAAAAAATTGAGTCTTCAACCTAATTTATTTTTAATATTCAATTCTTGAATATTAAAAAAAAATTGAGTCTTCAACCTAATTTATTTTTAATATTCAATTCTTGAATATTAAAAAAAAATTGAAAAATGAAATATTTGATATTAAGTTTTTAATAAAAAAAATCATAAAAAAAATACAAATAAGGAAAATATAATTTAAAAAAAAAACATGTCGAACAACAATAAAACAAATTTAATTAATTATGAACAAAATCAAACAAATGGAAACGATTGGATTGTGATTAATAAAAAAAATACAAATTATAATAGAAAAAATTATAATAATGAACATTACAAAACTAATGATCATAACAATAACGGGAATTACAATAATAAATATTATAAAACCAATGACCACAATAATAGATATTATAATAATAATAATAGAAATTTTAACAACAGAAATAATTATGTTAGTAATGTCAAAAATGGACATAATGATAATAATAGATACTATGAAACTAAAAATTATAAAAATGCTGGATATAATAATAACAGAAACAATAATACATTTAATAATAAATCAAATAATTATCCAAATACAAGATTTAATAATTTACAACACGCAAGTCAATTTACAAGTAATACTAATGTAAATTTTAAAAACAATATATATAAAGGAAATAATAGAAACAACACATATAAAGGAAATAATAGAAATAATACATATAATGGAAATAATACATATAATAAAAATAACAGAATTTATACAAGTAGTGAATATAAACAATTAAAAGAATTAAAGTTTGCAATAAAAAAAAAGTTTATGACAGACGATGTGTCAACAATGACATATGAAACTTATAAAAGTTTTGTAACAGAAATAAATGATAAATATGAAGATGATATGTTAGGAGAAATAATTAACGAAGGGATATATTATTTAATATATTATTCTTCAGAATATTCAAATTTATTCGAAATAATAGAAAAAATGTTTGATGTGACAAATACTGATAAATTATTACCCGAGAAAAAAGTTGGTAAATTAGCATCAAAAAGATCACTATTTTGTGCCTTATTTCATCATAAAACAGAAAATGAAAAAAAAGGGTCAAATGAAAGAGCAAAACAAATAATAAAATTCTTATTAGATAAAAATTATGATATATATCAAAAAAATTTTAAAGGAGAGACAGGATTAGGTTCATTAATAAGTTGGAGAAA
>Ga0307935_1000281_pt1 | contig 24149 bp, 11 predicted proteins | sample OrgLakmetageno92_FD_201827 | JGI IMG/M metagenome (GOLD analysis project Ga0307935, IMG submission 201827) | Saline water microbial communities from Organic Lake, Antarctica - #92 | ecosystem: Environmental > Aquatic > Non-marine Saline and Alkaline > Saline | place: Antarctica: Organic Lake...
GATGGAGTGGCTGGGAAGACCACACAGAGGATGAAGACGGGAAGCTTATTCAGGGTGAGGATTGGCAGGGATCGTCTCTTGCTGAAGACATCAATGACGCGAGGTGGGAGTTGCCCACATCGCTTATGGAGTTCTACGTTTATCCGCTGTTTACGGTGCCGGCGGAGTTGGAAAGATTCCATGCCACTGGGGGGTAGTTGAGCCACTTCCATGGAGCGACCAAGTGACTGACGCGCAGGTTCAGAAAACTCAAGGGTCTACGAAGTTTCGAAATCAAAGTTTTACTTCGGTTCAACTAGGAGTTCCTCCATGGGAGGCCTGGCAATAACCACACATCTGTGCAGAGCTCGGGAAATGCGGACATAAAGCCAGCCAGTAAAGGCCTAGACACGGCGAGGCCAACATCAACCTAGCTGAGGCTATCCGCTCGTTAGAGAGCTTTGATGAGCTGGGCAAGAGCGTCTCTGCAATCGAGAATTCAGCGGCAAAAGTGAGAAAGCAGGCTGAAGAAATTCGAAAGTCAGCGACTAACAGAGTCTCCAGAAATCAAGCGGCAACAGATCGGAAACTCAAAGCGTAGCCTCTGTATCCTGCCGAGGATTCGTTGGCGATAGAGAGCCGACTCCAAACCTAGACAACCTAAGAGCTACCAGGTCCCTTCGAGGCCACAACTTCGTCTCTTAGAGGCTGCGACTTAAGTCACTATGCCAAATTGATGGCTCTAGTCCTCTTGCTCAGCAGGCATTATGTAGCCATTTTCTTCTTTGATGAGCTCGTTACTCAGGGCCGCCTTGATGGCAAGAGCAATCCTGGCTTCAACGTTTGGCCCAAGTCTTTGGATACCGAAACATCTTGCTACTTCTTTGATAAGTTGCTCTTCCCTGGCCCCGTGGGTAGCAAAGCAGATTGAGCGAACTGAATTGACTATTTCCAGTATGGAAATGGATTCGATGGCTCGAGGGCTATCCTTCGTTCCTTTTTTCCATCCGAGCGTCTCTTGGTTTTGCTGAGCCGCCGTCGGGAAAAGGAAGCCTTCGGAATCACGGTCATGCTGAGGCAATGGAACTGAGTTGATCTCTCGGACGCGGTTTTCGCGAACTGCAGATAAGCCAAAGCACGTGGCAATATACTTTGCAAATCGCTTTGGAGATACTAGGCCCTCAGCCTTGGTGAGATTGGAGGCAAGCTTCTCGATCGCCTCCATTACAGACTTGTCCCTCAGAAAGTCGAGATCAGTTTGAGTACCAATTCTTTTGGCTGGAATTTCCTTGAACTCAGGCACCGCAGACAGTAAAGCGGCAAGAGGATCTATTGCTTCTGGGGACTGACTATTTTCAGGTGGGCGCAGAATGGCCGATGATGATTTTTTATACTCAACGGACTTGTGTTTGGACTTCACGGGAACGGCGGAAGCAGCAGCAAGTGATTTTTTGACTCTTTCTATTTCGGCAGCTGGGTTTAGGAGCCAAGCCGGCAGCCAAATTGTCTCTACCGCTGGCCAGCCCATGCGCTTGGTGAGCAGGGTCCTAGGCAAAGCGTCACGATCTGCTGCCGTCGCCCTTGAGCTCCAGCTGGGTCCGTCTAGAAGGATGGCGAGACCTAACCGCTCCTTGTTCTTCGGATCCACCACTCCGATGTCGACCTTGAACTCTGACAATCCAACATCAGTGCGTACTTGCATTCCGGCTTCGGTCAAAGCTTTTGCGATGTTGTCTTTGTGCAGATCCCTTTGACCGGCTTTGCCGGCCACCACATCCAGAGACGCTCCCGGCCCGCTCTCGGCAATAGTTAGGAATTCTTTCAGGTGCTTTATGCCTGTAGAGCCCGATCTAGAAAGGTCGATATCCGAAGGGCTGAAAGAGCAAAAGACCTTGAGGAGTTTTCTAGCCCTAGTGACAGCAACGTTGAGACGCCTCTGGCCACCCTCGTTGTTTAATGGCCCGAAGTTGAGAGGCAGAACCCCATCTTGCTTGCTGAAGGCAATGGAAAAAAGAATGACATCTCGCTCGGAACCCTGCACTGTTTCTAGGTTTTTGACGAATATCGGCTCGACTTCTTCTTTTTCACCGCTCACATAGCGGAAGCCCTCGAGGGCGGCTTGGACATGCTTTGAAGGCGAATCCTGAAGCAACTTCTCGATGAGTCGTTGCTGCTGAAGATTGAATGTGACTACTCCGATGCTTTCCGAGTTTGTGTCCGGACTCGATACTCGGGCCGTTATCTCTTCGAGTATCGCGGAGGCTTCCTGGGGGTTTGTCCTCAGGCTGGTCCCTTTTGCCTCTGAAGATTTTCTGAGGAAAGTGCCATCAATCGGCTCGAATTTCAGACCCTCGGTCAACCTGGATGAGTAAGGAGAAGGGAAGCTGCTGAGCTTACCTTTGTAGTACTTTCTATTTGAGAAAACTATGAGCGACTCGTCTTCGGAGCGGTAATGCCATGTGAGCATCACGTCTGGAACCCGACTAACCTCGCATTGGCTCAGAATGCTTTCCATGTCGTAAGACATTTCCTCTGATTCATCGCCGCCCTCGTCGCCGGAGCTGACGCTTGACATGGCAATTGCAGTTGGCGGCATCTGCTGGGAATCGCCCACAATAATGGCAGCCTTACCTCGCCCTAGTGCGCCAATCGAGTTAGCTACCCTGATTTGAGAAGCCTCATCGAAGATAACCATGTCGAATGGTTCTAAAGAGGCATCTAAGAAGCGGGACACAGAATCCGGACTTGCCATAACGCAAGGAGCGACCTTTGTGATTATGTTCCAGTGCTTGGCCAGCATGTTCCGTATTGGCTGACTGCGCTTTTGTTTTAGAAGACCGACTAGATCTCCTACTGCCCCGACCTTAGCGCCGCTGTTGAAGCCCTTATTGGAAATGAGTTCATCTGCTAGGACTCCGGGGGAGAGCCGCCTGAGTTCAGAGATTGTGCCTGAAACTTTGCTAATTGCGCGTTCCAGATTGAGAGAGTCAAAAGTATTGAAGCCAAGCTCTAGTATGAGCCTCTGAGTTAGAGCTTGGTAGTAACCGCTCAAGAATCCGATAGACGCTGAATCAAATGGAACTGAACCAGACAGGAGTTCGTCAACCAGCTCTTCTAGCCCCATTGCCGAAAGAGGAGCCATCTCTTCGCGAAGCCTATTCCAGCGGATTAGTTGCTGAGAGTTGAGATCTCGAAAATCCTGTCGCAACAAGGGTACTGCCGAGACAAGACGTCCGCCGAGACCACTTTCTCCGGAAAATAGGGCCACGGAGTTTTGGTCTGCGCCGAGTAGCTCAAAGAGTCGAATGACTTGCTCGGCGAGCTCAGCGATTACTAATTCTGTCTCAGCATCGCCATTGAAGAATTGTTCGTCTTCCTTTGCTCCCAGATTTAGTAGGGATGCTCGAGATTGGAGATTGCCGATTTCATCCTCAAGTCGCTTTTGGCTGTTCAAAACGTGCTGATTGAAACCTAGGTCAATCTTGAGCCCAGCAGCTCCTGCGGCGACCTGCATGATCCGTTCACCACGCTGCCGGATTATCTTCAGTCGCTCAAGAGTCTCAAGAACATTTACCGGTTTTGGAGCGAACTTGACACCGAGTGACTTCTCTACTTTTTTCAGGGCTGAACTGATTGAGAAGCTCTTAAATAGTCCCGATGCGCCCGATACAGACGTGATGGCTTCGTCTAGGTTTGCGCGGGCAAGATTTTCAAGGCCTATAGAGAAGCCTGCCTGCTCATCTCGGAGCTTTTGCAATTCCTCGATAAGGTCCTGACGCAGAAGCTTCTGAGTGTCACCCGCAAAATCTGTCACCATCGCCCTTGTGCCGGCGAATGGTTCCTTTAGAACAGTCGCTGCAGTCAGATTGGCCATGGTTTTCAATGATGAAAGCATGCCCTTGCCATTAGGGCTGTTGCCCAACCGGGCAAAGAGCTGGCCCAGATTCGATGTAATTTCTTCGAGTTTTGACGAGGTGGCTAAAGACTCGGCTTCGGTGACGCTCGCCTTTGAAAATGACCAAGGATTCTGGCCGGCCGCCCCAGTTTCCAAAGATAGCGCCACAGCTTCTTCCAACGTCATCCGAACTTTCCCCACCGCTTCGAGGCTGGACTGATTCAGAAATTCACCAGAGACAGAAAGCGACAACGGCGACAGCGCTTGATAGTTCAAGGACTTATTGACGACGCTTTGTAGGTCTTCTCCCTGGGCACCGATTCTATATAGGCGCTCGCGGTAGCTTTCAAGTGGCACCAAAGCGGCGTTGTATTCGCCTAGAGCCGCTTCGAAGGCAGGCCGATCGGTTATCGCTTCGATATCAAGCACGTCCAAAAGTTGTTGCTTTACCGCCTTGGGTGTCATGTTCTTGTCATGCAGGTCTAGGGTGAAAACACCAAGATCTATGGAGTCCAATCGCTTCTTTACAACGTCCAGAGCCTCTTTCTTTTCAGCGACAAATAGCACTCGCTTGCCTTCTTGCAACGCTCTGGAAAGTAAGTTGGTGATGGTTTGAGATTTTCCGGTTCCCGGGGGGCCTTGAAGAACAAAAGTTTCGCCCGACAGCGCTCTTGCTATTGCCGCTACCTGCGAAGAATCAGATTCAACCGGAAGCTGGGAAGTCAGTTCATCTAGGTTGAAGTTATGTTCTGGGATATCTTGCTTGAACTCTTCACCGGGCGTGTGAATAAGGTGCTTGACCAGTGGATTTTTTTCGAACGTGGCCCAGTTCTCCTGGAGGTCTTTCCAAAGCCTGTAAGAGGAGAAATTAAAGAACCCTATTGCTGCTGCTTCGTCCACCCTGAAATCGGCCAGGTTGCGTTTCGCAATTTCACCTCGAACATATTCGAAAGTGGCGGGGACATCAATCCCGTAGTCATCAGTAGCAAGGTTCACAAGACCGTTTAGGTCAAGCTCATATTCTTGCTTGAGCTTTTCAAAGAGTGAAAAGTTTGGAGTTACTTGGCTCGACTCATCGATCTCGATCAAGAATTCAGTAGACCTGTTTTTGGCAGTGATGTTAACTGGGACCAAGATAAGCGGTGAACTGATGTCCTCACTTCGACCATCTGGCCTCCAAGTGAGCATTCCCAGAGCAAGAAACAGACCATTGCTGCCTGTTTCGCTGGTGAAGGATTTGGCTTCGGACATGACTTTTCTGAGGCGATTCTGGAAGACAGGAGTAGGCACCGCTGTTAGAACTAAGTTTTGGTTGAGGTAACTGGTTAGGGCCTGGACACTCTTCGGGTCCACAACGATATTTCTGAAACTCCAAACCTTATTTTCTTGTTGAAAATCCAACAGTCTCAGTGTTTGTCCTCTTTGCAGCAGGTCCTCCAAGGTCCCAGCCATTTCAGGCCCCAGCAATAGCGGAATCGAAGAGGACGGCCACCTGAAGTTGATCAATGGGTTTCTAAGACTCAGGTCTAGCAAGCTATCCAACCAACGTTTTATTCGAATAGGGACATCTATTGCCAACCCTGAGGAACCGACTCGACCGGAAGTTCCTTGGGCTAGTTTTTCCTGAATCATCGCAAGAGTGAATTCTTGCGGCTTGTATTCCACAATCTCAATTGACCCATCAGGCCTCTTGATTCTGGCTGGAAGGGGCAGCACTGGATTCTCCGCGACGCATCTCGCTGTTACAACGCTGAGCATTTGGCCCTCGTCATCTCCGGATAGCACTAGCTCGCTAGAGCCCACTCGGGCCTTGGCGTGAGCTCTCGCATCTAGATAGCTCGTCCGAGCCTCAGAACTACGGCAGATTTCAGTGGTTTCGACGACCTCTACCAGATTCTTGTCCATGTAGTTCATGAAGGCCCGCATGGAAATCACAGGCTCACGAAAGACGTCGAACCCCTCGAGAGCAGCTTTGGTCCAGTAACCAACAAAAGCGTGTCCCGGGATCAAAACTACGACCGGTTGAAGACCAACGTTTTCCAAAAGTGCGGCAAAAGTCGTTGCTGTGTCTAAGCAAGTGCCGACTCGGTCCTGGAGGACCTCCTCAGGAGTCCGGATCTTCTGGCCACCTTCAGAGTATTTAATGTCCCAAGACGCGGGCGGATCGGAATAAGTCAACTCCAAATCCTGCATGGATTCGTAGATTGCTTTCACCATTCCGGAAATATGAGAGTGATCTCCTTGGTATCCAGAAAGGCCGGGATCCAAGCCGGCGGCCTTGAGTTTGTTGGACGCTGCGTCGAGAACTGGCCGAAGGCTCGGGTGGTTCGGCTGCACAAAAGCTGCCAAAGTACCCGCGTAGAGGGATAAGGGCTTCTCCATAACCCATGAATTAGCTGAGAGAACAGTCAGCTCTGATGTCGCCGATGCTATGGTCTGGACGCTTTCGGTTAGTTGAACCTCAATCCGTCCGGGCTGTTTGTCCAAAATCTGGTACAAAGCATCAATGTCGAACTTCAAATCCACAGACTGGTTAACAGAGGACCCCGATTTGAGAAAGTCAACCGGCTGCGACCATTCGTGGCTGATTTTCTCTCCAAGGGACAGCACAGAAACTGAGAGCGTAAGGCCAGTTAGTTCCGGGCCATAATTGGCAAATTCGATTGATTGGACTAGTGGCCGGTTGCTAGCGGCCGCCGCGTAAAACAACGCGGCGGAATGCTGGATTGTAATTTCTACGTCTGGCAATTTTCCTCCTGGCTGTTGTGCGTTCCATGATTTTACTTGGGCAGGAGGGGGCTCACAGCCTAATGTTGTGTCACGGTTACGCGTTTTCCGGGGCTAGCGAAGATTCCGGTAACAATAATTCCGGTCGCGCCAGCGGATCCGGCCATTAAGGCCGAGTCCGTCGCGTCAAAGGCAAAGGCAAGACCACCGGCAGCCACAAGGCCCAAGAAAACCCCAAACAAAATGCCAGAGTTAGCTCTGGCGCCTTCGACCCATAATGTCAGAATTGCCATGAGGAGAAGAAGAGTGATGGCAACGCCGCTTATGGCAACGGAAACGCTGAATACGTCTTCACCAAATCCATATGTAATGGGAGCGCTGAGCAGACCCAATGCTGCCGCAATAGCGAGCGCGAACCACAGGACATTTGTAGAAGTTTTCATTTCAATTCCCCTCAAGTGCCTCAAGTCTAGCTTCCTTGTCACGGTCCTCACAAAAAAGGTGACGCCAGTCAACTGAGTCGATCACTGAAGCAACTCGGGCTTTTGAGGAGCTTTTTAGTATCCATCCACAAAATAAAGTTGGACCCACCTATGTTTCGATGTCTCAGTTCTCTAACCGAAGCGAATTTGCATGTTCAAGTCAATGTGTGGAGCACCATCTATTGAGTAGACAGAACCGAACTTGTGACGGGTCACGCTTGGGTTGTCAAAGTAAGAATGTGAGAGTAGGTAATCTCTAAAAGAATCCTCGTTACTCGACGAAAGTGCCAATAAGGAGCCATCTTGCTTGACGACGATGTACCCCCCGTAGGCTTCGAGGTAACCTGGCCAAGGCTTGCTAGGTGTCATTCCAAGGGCAATGGCCTTGAGGAGGTTCCCCAGTTTGTAAAGAGTTTGCCGGCCTGGAGGTTGTCCTTCATCGCATTGAGGAAGAATTGTATTCAAGTATTTTCCTTTTCCTTGGAAGTACTTCAGCAGCATGCCACCTAATAGAAACTGGAGATCTTCTCCAAAGAATTGCAAGTTGCTGCCAAATTCAGGGCTCTTGGCACCGAGCGACCTTACCTTTATCCGTTCGGATTCAAACCCTTGAAAGAGTAGCCGGACCTTGGAGCTTCCGAAGCGCGAGGCAACGTCCTGGGCATTTTCATGATCTGTCAATAGTGAATATCGAAATAACGTGTGCGTGCTTGAGTTGAGAAGAGTTGCGGGGCCGCCCACTTCGGATTTAATAGAGAATCCAAGAAGGGTATTTTCCCCAGTTGTCGCATTTGCGAAGTGCGCCCTTAGATCGCCTTTCTCGCGTGAAGACGCCTTTATTGCACTTAACCCCAACCTTAAAAGGAGGGACTCAACGTCAGGGATCGCGAAAGCTCCCTTGTTTCTCGAGTTTGAAGGTGTCGGAAATGTCCTCAGCGCCTCGAGTATCTCCACTCTTGATACCAGCCCTGCATGAGATTCGTAAGAATCCTGCTTCGTTTTAAAAAGCCTGATGCCCGAAGAGTCATCCCTGAGTATGTCAATGACACGCATCTTCGAAGGCTTGGGCAAGAACTATGAATTGGCATCACGCAAGTTCACTGACGCCATCGGTGACATCAATCGAGCAATCAAGGTTCTGGAAAAGGCCAAGGAAGAACTGAAGAGCTCAGAGAACAACCTGCGCCTTGCCAACAACAAGGCCCAGGACGTCACGGTCAAACGCCGAACAAGAGACAATCCGACCACGGCGAAGAAGTTCAAGGAACTGCCAGGGGATTAGCAGGTCCGGCGGACCAAACTGGGAGGCCGTTTGGACCGCCCCACCGCGGGTGGTCCAAACGCGAACAACCAAAACATCGACGCGAAATTGGAGAGTGAAGAGATGCTTTCAAATATTACGGGCACGGTGGTCAATGCCCTCATTGCGCCACAGTCCAAGTTTTCGGTGAGAACCGTTAGCTCCAGGCCAGACGTTGTCTCTGTGAAACCGACAGGCACGGACGAGTCTCTATCTGGGTTTGAAGCCTTCCAGTTGATGCAACAGGTAGTCGCCGAATGCAAAGAGCCGACATTCTGGTGGGGTTACAGGACCAATCTGCTGCCAGTTGCTCTTCTCCAGAGGCGATTCGCTTTTCTCAATTCATTGAACGACAGATCTCTAAACCCATCGTCGCACCGACGGATTTAGCCGCGTTTTTTGAGTATAAAACGCAGGGCCTGAACCGCATCCTTGCGCGCTAAAGAGTCGTGATCTCTTTGGTTTCTGTAGCTGCGCAGGCACTTGTAGCAGCTCGTTTCAGGGCCGCACTCACAGCGCTCTACTCTCTCAAGCGCGGTATCGAAGACTTTCCCCATGTTCTCGGCAACGAGCTTCGCATAGCCGGCACCGGCCGGAACTGCATCCACAAGAGCAATTTTTATTGTCTTGGGTGGTGAAGGTAGCAGCACCACATCGATGTCGTCGTGTGCGATTTGCAGTCCATCGGAAGCGCCTTCAAGAAGGGCGTAAGCAACTGCCGGACCAGCGTCCATCGAAGTGAATGGCGCCGATGAAATGTCAATTGAAATGTGAACTATGTCCGTCTCAAAAGAGTGGCCAAGATCAACGTTCTCCCTGTAAGTGGTCTTGCACTTGTTGTCGGCACTGTGAGGCCGTTCGTGTTCTTTCGGCTTGGTTTCTGCGATTTTGGGAATGCAGTAATCGCAATTCGTGCACCAATTGAAACCGAGTCCCCCTGGCCCGGAGTTGATAATGACCAGACGAGCTACGCTCCTATGTTCAGCGACAACTCCTGCGGGTGTGTTTTTCCCAGCAAATAATGTTGCGATTCCCTGGTCGTTTAGGAAAAGACTTCTTGTTGCCGAGAAAGTCTTTCTGTTCTCACCAGGACTCCTGCTTCCACCTCGGGCAACAAATCCCCACTCAGGCCTCACATAACTGCTTTGTCGCAACTTAGTTGAGTTGCAGTTTGCACAGGCTTGGATCTTGTTGCCAGGGACGTACTTGCGTTCTTGATATTCGTTGCATTCCTGGCATTTGGAGTACTGGATGCGCACAAATCCCTTTTCTGCGTCCTTAGCCCCGTAGGGCTTTTGAAGTCCAATAGATTCCCAGATCACGCCGGCAGCAATCAGCTCATTTCCTGGGGCATACTCGAAAATGGCGATAGCGAGATCCCTATCTAGCTCTACCTGGGACGCTCGCGCAGGAGACTCGCCCCTGCGCGGAATCAACGGGACAGTATCAACAGGGAACCCATATTTGGGAATCAAGTTGTGGCTAGAGAGGAACCCGATTAAATCCTTGCCCTTGATGGTGCGGAGAGTTTTCTGCAGGCTCTCGGCAACTCTAAATTTTTTGTCTTTAGCAGCGCCATCGATTAAGTCTTCGTATTCTTTGATCTCTTGCTCGAAAGCGGCTTTTACACTTGCAAACAAAGTGCCAAACTCGTGGACTGTCTTTGACCAAATAGTGTCTGAATTTCCTGCCAACTGCGGAGGGATGATTGCATCAAAGCGGCCTCGTAATTCTTCTTGATTGGCGTGAACCCAAGCCACGACCTTATCTCCCATTGACTGACCATCTGCAGTCAAGAAGTCTCCGATTTTACCTAGCTTGGTCATCTCTGAGGATTTGAAGTAGGCGGCGAAGAAGAGGCTATAGATGTGTCGCTGGAAAATCCGTTGATTTGATAGCTCTACAAAGGGAGCCCGCATATCTCCAGACACCATCTTGACCGGGTCACTAAACATTGATAGGTCGTGAGGTCGCCTCTGGGCGTAGGTCAGTACTAAGGCGGCGCTGTCCGCCCGTCTTCCTGCTCGACCAGCCCGCTGAATGTAGTTGGCAACACTTGGCGGAACATTTCGCAGAAGAACACTCTGCAATTCACCAACATCGACGCCTAGTTCAAAAGTTGTCGAGGAGCTCAGAACATTTATTCTGCCCTCGATGAAGCTCTGCTGAACTTCGGCAGCAAATGTGGTTTCCAACTGGGCTGTGTGCTCGCTTGCGGTGAGTCCAAAGAGACCCTCTTCTTTATAGGTGTGTGCGTAGTAGCCGTTTTCTGCAAGTGCCATCACCTGGTGCGCTGAAGTCTTCTTCATTTCCCCCGTGCATCGGAATCGGGGACAAACTGTTGCCGCGGATACTAGAGACTTTCTGCCGCAAAGGTCACAGACGAAGATGTTTTCAACTCGATTGATTGACCTGAGTCGAAGTTTTTTACGGTTCAGCTGAAAAACAATTCCGTTAGTGTTATTAGATACAAGCAAGCCCGCCAATAGACCAGTTTTTGCCGTGAGCCCTAACCAAATCCCCTTCAGGAGCTCCTGCGGGTCTAGGTCTATTTCAAGTTTCTCCAGAACTGCCTTTGTAAAGCTCAGTCTCGAGTTCGATTGCGCGGCCGGTAGCCAGCTATAAGCCCTTATTTTCTTGTCAGGAGCAGCTTCGCGAATGAATAATGGGCCAATGCGCGGCTTAAATAAGTCGCTTGCCACGTCCACTCCGCTCTTCGCTGAGAGCATCCCACCTGTCCTCAGGGAATTAAGAAGCTCGTAAATCAGTGCTCGGGCATCTTCCAATTTCATCCCATTTTGAATCAACTGAGCATAGGCAGACTCATCAGTTGGTAAATCTATGTCCCAAACAATTAGCCCTGTACCCTCAAGGTTGGCTTGCTGATCGGTTGAAACGGCTTCGTAGTGCAAGTGCTTAGCTATTTCGAGATCCGCTCTCAGTTCAGTCTCATAAGAGAATCCCAGGACTTTGGATTGGAGGTATGGTTTTACGAACTTAACAAGGCTCCCAAGGTCAATCTCACTGTTGGGATATGCAGTTTCAGCGTCTACCAGGCCTCTGTAAATCAGCTTGCGCCAGAGAATTTTTTCAAATGCATCCTGCATATATGGTGCAAAGAAGGCCGCTTGTTGTCGGTTGTCCGAGAAGATCATCAGCTTTCGACCCTGACCCGGCATCTGAGCGGCGAGCTCGCCTGCAATCGGCGGGAGTTCTTGGTAAAGCTTGCTGCCTAGAACCGAAGCGGCAGCATTATTACCACTTTCAAGCTTCCTAAGAAGGCGACCACCTCTTCCGAGACAGTATTCGCACTTATTGTCTCTTTCGGTAAATTTGACCTCGACCAAAGAGGTTGCCGAGCAGTTTTCGCATGACTGTGTTGCTGAAGAGTGTATGAGCCCGCAGGAGATGCAAAGGAAAAATACTGATTCATTGGCAGCCGCCTCCGTCTCTGCTTCACCGAAAATTACCTGGTCGCCATCATCGGATCCTGGAAGATCTTCTACGACATAGGCATAAACAGCCCTGCCCTTTGTCTCATTGTCACTAACTGACGGGATAAGGAATCTCTTTCCCTCATTGTCGATTTTCTTCCCGACATAGTAAGCAGCACCGCAACGCTTGCATCCTGCGACCTCAAAGCTTGGAAGTTCGCAAATTTCACATTTGGCATGACGATTAAGGGTGGCGTGAGGTTCCTCTGAGAGGCATGCAAAAATACCTTCCGTCGCGCTGGCAAATAAGTGGTAGCGAGCGGAAAAGACTGGCCGACCAAACTCATCTTGAATCTGAGACCCAAGCTCTACCATCTTGACAATTGCTTCCTCAGCCAGGTCTGAGCCTTCCCCGAACACGATTGGAGCAAGGGCTGTTATTGTCTTAGGCCCCTTCAGGAGCTCCTCCCTTAGAAGGGCAACCGAAGTCTCGCGTACAAACTCTTTAGCTCGGTCGTCATCTCCGGCACTGCGCGAAACGGCTTGATCGTGGAAGTCGTCAGCTGAAACGAATTGCTCCCAGTCAGAGGGGGCGATTGGCCCCCATGATCCTGCGGCCAATGTCTCGCGGCTGGGTGTAATCAGGTCTGTCAGCTCCCCTTCTACGTCCGAAATTTGGAAGTCATTGCCAAAGAAGTTCTCGGCAAATTTCTGTTTATCTTGAGCGCTACCTCCGATGGTGGCGGTGGTTCCAACAGTTTGGATTTGCCTCTTTGAATCCACGCGCTCTCGAAGTTTGCGAAGCAACATGGAAACTTCAACACCGTGAGCTCCGTCGTAGGTGTGAGCCTCATCGGCAACTATAAAACTCCAGTCTGAAGAATGCGCGCCGTTAAATATCTCGTGGTCCTCCGGACGAAGTAATAAGTACTCCAACATCGCGTAGTTGGTGAGCAAAATATTCGGAGGGGTCTCCTGCATTTGCTTCCTTGAGATGAGCTCATTTACAGGAGGAGCGTTGCCCTCCATTCTTCTGTAGCGCTCGAGCGCGGTCTTGGGATCCGACTGAGTTTCTCCGGTGTATCGCCCAAAAGTTATGTCGGGGTAGTTTCCCAACATCTCTCTAATCCTCTTCACTTGGTCATTTGCCAATGCATTCATTGGGTAAAGCAAAAGCGCGCGGACTCCTGGCCCAAGAGTTCCCTTCTCTTTTTCACGCATGAGGTGATCGATGATGGGGATCAAAAAGCTTTCAGTCTTTCCGGAGCCCGTTCCTGTTGCTATGAGGGCATTTCTTCCATCAGCGAGCTTCCTAATGGCTTGCTCCTGATGAGTATATGTCGGTCTATCCAGTGGAAATTCATTGCTTCCGAGTTTCAGAAACTCGGAAGATAGCAATCCTTCAGTAACCAACTCGCGAATCGTCTTACCGGTTGTGTAGGGGGGTGTTGCCTCAAGGTAGGGGCCCTTGACTATCCCGTTTTCATCTTTGATCGAGTCTGTGATCGCACCAGAAATCGCCTTGGCGAGACTTTCTTGTCGGGGGTGAATCAACGACTGTAGATACCTGCTGTAAGTTTCGGTGATTTCGTGTGATGACTTCAGTGGGTTAAGGGCGGTCATGATTCACTCTCTATTTGTCTCAGTGCCAATTCGGCTATGGTCAGGTCAATCTCTACCAAGGAGGGAAGAGCCTTGGCCATCTTGAGGTAGTAACTCTTGTTGGCTTCCCAGAGCGTCAGCGAGGGCAGGCTCCCCCTAGAGGCAGTTCGAGCTGCCAGGGCCATCCGGATAGAGATCGCAGGCCAGTTTGCAACCCTGCTGGGCATGCCTTTTATCTCTCTCTGCGCATTCTTATCAAGTATCGGCCGGGATTTGAGAATGCCCTTCATTGTCTCAGGAATTAGGGAATCAAAATTTCTTAGTGAACTTGCAACTTCGTCCGTCCAATCAGAGCCAAGCCCTGTCAATAAGTTCTCGGCATCAAACCCAAGACGAGAGAAAATGTCGACAAACATGGTCCCACCCTCCATGAGCTTCCCCGGAAGGTAGCCACCTGCATGCTCTCTGAAGAAGTCCTCCTCCCAGCTCAGAAGGGTCCTAATCCCGGGAGACATGAAATTGAGTAATCCAAGTTTGTAGGCGTGGACCTCCAGTGGGCCTAGCTCCAAACTCTCTTCTGAAGAAGGGAGCGCAACTCCCCAGGCATCGGCCGCGGAGTCAAGCAGTAACTGGGTGCTTTCAAGATCAGCGGAAGCAATCCCAATACAGGCCAATACAGGCCGGCCCAGCTGCTGGTCAACCAGTAACTGAGTTTCCATCGGCATTAGTGCAACCATCCCGGAATCAATCATGTCGATTAGCGACTCGTGACGACCCCGAGAAGTCACCGGATACGACCCTAAAGAATTCGGGTTTTGTTGCAAGATAGATGCAGCGAGTGCCTTGAGAGCTCCTGGGTCAAACCCGCCTTTCCTTGACATGCTGTCCGCTTTTGTGAAGCAGGTCCATGCCAGATCGGCGCCCATTTCTTTTACTTCGGGGGACTTCTCTCCAGTCATAATCCAGTGGGTCAAGGCTTGCTCTGAATTCTTGTTAGCGTCTGGCGGCAGAGAGTCAAATACACCGGTATTCATGTCATCGGCAGCCGGACTAGTTCCAAAATCGTGTGGAGCCCAGGGGCTACTGACTGCCATAGAGAAGGCCAGGACTCCAAAGTGCATCAGGTCTTCAGGAATTGCAATGGAATCCGATTCAACTTCTACTATGACCGGCGCTCGCCATGGGGCGAGTGTTGCATAGAAAGCCACTTGCAATCCGAGCGGGACATTGCCGCCAGCGAATTCAAATTTTATGAACTCGCCGTCCTCGCCGACTTGGAAGTCATTAAATAAATTCTTTGGGTAGCATTTTCCCGCTTTTAGTTTTCTACCGGTTTGATCCTGAATCTCTAAATCAAAAGCACCTCGAGCATTGGCCGTGTCAGAGAGCTCCCCAAGGTGGAACTTGAATCGCGGTGATATGGCTTTGGCTTGCAAGATCTGCGAGTCCATAGCTCCCCATTTTCCAATGAGCGCGGCGTTGGTTGCAGACGTGGAGGCGAAGAATATCTGCAACTCAGTGAGGTTCTCGATGTTTGACCTAGTTGGCTCAATCCACTCTGACTTTCTGCGTGAGCGAGTATTGAATAGCTCTAGAAATTCGTAGTCTGGCCGAAGTGTGATTGGCTCATTGCTGATCCGGTCATCGCTTATCGCCGATGACCTTGCTCTGCGTGAAAGAGAAATTGGAAGTTCCTGCACCTCTGGTGAGCTGAGTGTGACATTAAATTCCTCAAGACCAGTGCCGTCTTCGAGAAGTTTTCGCTCTTCACCTAAGTAGCTGGTCGACAAGCCCGGCAGGACAGTTCTTGTGAAAGTAGTAGTCTGACCAAGACCTCGGGAGATCTTGAATTCGAATTCACCTTTTAGGTCGGCAGGTGGATCAATGGAAACCCTTCCTCGGCGAGGGAAAGTTTTTTGCTCCACTACAAGCACGCGCTCAATGTCTCTAATCTCATAGGACCATTCGTCATTGCCGGTTGACAAGGACCCAACCTCCAGCTCAGGGAACTCCGAGAAAACGGGCATCCCATGAGAATCAAAAATTCCGAGGACCAAACCGTTCAGTGCAGGCTTTGGCTTCTTGAATGCCGAAACCGCTCGTCTAAAAGGCTTGTGACCCGCTAATGAATTGAATCTAAGTTCTACCGATTCGGCCTCGGAGAGGTCAACGAGTTCCGCGAGCCAAGGTGTTTCGCCCGAATCGGCGTTCCAGCCCAGAGGGGCATCGATTACCCGTCTTTCCGACTCTCCTTCAATTGACAATTCGGGCTTTGAGGCGCTCGACTGGGTCCTAGACGGGTAAAGAATCTTTACCTGCCCTGGGTCTAGTGGCCCCTTGCCAGAATCGAGCTCTCCATCCGCGTCAAAAAACAGGACCGGATTGTCCTCTGAATAAAGACTTAGAGACCAAGACCTGGTTTTTAGCTCTTGAGTTGCGCCGAGCGATTCAGAGCGAATGTTGAGTTGCGCAACCGGCTCCCTGAGCTCAAAGACCGAGGCGTCGAAGCCGATTCCGGGTATATCTTGGGCGACGTCTATCGTGGTCACATTTGCACCATATTCAATAGTCCACCGCACAGCAGAATGCTTTGACTCTGGAATTCTAGGGAGAATGACCTGAAGCTCATTCTCGGGGTTGTCTGGCCAAGTGATCCTTGGCGGTTTGACTCGCTCACCTTTGCGGTCGGAACGAAGCAGTGAGTTCTTCCCAAGCTCCTCGATGACTCGTTGAATTTCCGCAATTACCCTTAGGGGCAGCCCTGAGCCAGCCTGCGAGTCCTGCGAGTCATCAAGAATTTCAATGCACTTTGACACAAAGTCGTCCGCCACTGCTCCGGCTTGATTTATAAAATGCCAAATCGGCTTATCAATCGAAGAGGCTTGAACCCTGTCTTGAGAAATACCTCTTATTCCCTCATTGAACATTCGACCATCAAAATCATCCGTGACTTTGTAGTCACGGATGAGCCTGCGAATGAATTTTTCTTGGCTGCTGACTGGAATGCCAGCGTGAAGGACTATTTCACCGATTCTCCCTAATGGGTGCTCAAATCGCTCCAACTGAAACTTGTTAAGAGCCCTGCGGTGTATCCGGGCTATGGATTCCTGCCTGGGTTGCGAACTTTCTAGATTGTTTAGCCCAGAGAAAATGAACGGCCAAAGAGTCCCTTTTTCCATCTGAGCGGAGGCAACATAGTTGAGACCAACCAGGAAGGACGCCGGATAATCGCGAAGAATTCTTTCAGTTTTCTTGGTTGCAAAGAAGTACCCCAGTCTCTTGAGGGCTGAGACAGCTTCCTGGTCTCGGTATTGGACCTGGACAACAAGAGATGAACTCTGAAGTTGCTCTGCCCAGTCCCGCTCTAGATGATCGAGGCTAACGACTTCTCTTTGAAGCCCTTCCTCCAAGTCTTGTTCACTTTGCTTTAGATTTTCGGGTCCTTCCTGGCGCCCATTCTCCCAAGCTTCCTCTTCATCGTCGAAGTTCATGAGGTCAAAGGCCTTTAGGAGGTAGCTACTGAGAAGTGAGATGAAAACCAGTCTTGAGATTCAATTTCGCCAAAGTACTCGACCCCGTTGCTACTGAAACAAATCAAGTCCCCATCCCAGGTGACCCTGACTAGCTCATTATCAGAGAGCTCCATGCGAGCTCGCTTCAGAGTTGAAGCGGTGACATTGCCAACGTGCTTCTCCTGAAGCTCTGATCCGGAAGCTCTATCTATCAATGCATCCGGAGTGATCGCATACGAGTGGGGAAGCAGAAACTTAGAGAATGGGTCTTGTGCTGGCTCTTGGATGTCGCCCCAGAATCCAACACAGCGAAGCACACCCTGCACATAGGCTGCAACTTGTCCAAGCTCATCAACCCAGAGCCAGCCCTGTTTGAATAAAAGCTTCCAGAGCTTTAGGTAACGCTCCTGCTGATCTTCAGTTAGCTCGGATGTTACGTTGGCCTGGAGATTCGCATCAATCAAGGCTCCTGAGCTTCTCAGTTCTATTTTTCGAGGTGGGAGCCCACCCACCCAGACGGCACCCACAGCTCTTTGAATCTCCGCAGTCTCATTTTCCTCAGGTGTTGGAGCCGGCGTGTCTGCCACTGTTGGAACTGATTCCTTGGCCTCGAGCTCTCGTTTATAAGTGCCGGCCTTGATTTCATTAACTCGCCTGCGAACAGACTCCAAAGTTGGAGCAATCGCCAGTTCACATTTGGAAGCGACGTAAACACAAAGCTCGATTGCTTTGGCGAGATCGTTAATGTTGTGTGGGTTGAAGTCGTGGTACCAGCGATTCCTGGTTTCAACTAATTCGCGGGCGTTATCAAAAAACTTATAAGCGCCAAGGGGCAGGTACTTACGTACTGGCGATTCAGTATTGTGATAGGGCTCATTGACTATCCAGTTGATGTCATATGCAGACCAAGTTCGAAGATGCTTTCTTCCCTTATCGAGAGCTTGGATTTCTCTCAGTCTTTCGAGTTGGTCAAGCCATTGAGCGCCATGTGACTCGGTCATACCGGTGCTTATTCTGGTTCCAAGCTCCAGGCCGATAGCTGATATGGCTGTCCCGAATGCGGCCAGACATTGCCCGGGAGAGTCGCTCTCTGGAAAGTGAACCTCATATCCAGTCATTCCCTAGACGTCCACGACTTTGTTTTCACCTAGCTGCTTCATCAGGGCAACAACTCTGGTGAGGGTCCAAGGTAAAACAAGCAGTTCGGATTTATCCGCAGGAATAGACACGGCGATGCTGTTCTTAAACCTCTTTGCTGAAGGGTTGAGTTCCGCCCAGGTCCCTACTTTGAAGCCCAAACCGGTCAGCCAGTCCTGAGCACTAGAACCCAATAGAGAGCCAAGCTCTTCCATAGAAACGTAGTTAAGGGTTGGCCACTCCCTACCGCCTGGCCGTAATGCCCGAAGAAGCGACACCCAGTCCCCATTCTCTAAGCGCTGGACGGTCATTAAGCCGTTCCTGTCCAAGTGCCCATATGCCGGGGGAGATGGGGCCAGAAACTCCACGAGCTTTATCTCAGTTTTTTCGGGGCCAAAGTCCTTCACCTGAATCTCAGCCACAAGCTTATCGGGGCTCCTAACCACTGCAATTTGTGCGGTGCCGGAGAGGTTTCCCGTGGTGGTAATGACCCGAGTTTCCCCAGTGAATTCAATTTCTACGGCTGCGAGCGTGTGCATCATTTTGACCCCCTAATCATCTCTAGCTTACTTACTGGGGCAGACAGTTTGCGGCAGTCCCTTGTGGGCCGCCTTCAAAATGTCACACCCTGCGGCTAGACTCAAAAAACGCGAAACGACTGGAGGGGACTTGATGCTATTCACCACGGTAAAGGGAGTTCAATCTCAGCGAGCATCGAAAAATAGAATCTACGAGATATCCTCAGGCCCTTGCTCAAATCTAAATGGGAGACCGCGCTATGAGTAACCCAAATTTGCCAGTCGAATTACTGGTGAAATCAAAGAAGAGGGTTGCCGACCACGGAGAAGTTTTTACACCGAAGTGGATGGTCGATTCCATGCTTGACTTGGTCAAGGATGAGTCCGAACGAATAGAGTCCCGCTTTCTGGAGCCCGCCTGCGGCTCGGGTAATTTTTTGATTCCAGTCCTAAGGCGAAAGCTTAGGACAGTGCAGGATCGGTTCGGGAAAAGCGCGTTTGAACAGCAGCAATACGGCCTCCTTTCCCTAATGTGCATCTACGGCATAGAGCTACTGGGCGACAACGCCGCGGAATGCAGGCAAAACCTCCTTGAGGAGTTCTCAGCATTTCTAAAACTCGACTGCCAAGATCCTGCACACAAGGCCGCTCGAGCTGTGGTGGAAGTCAACATCGTCGAGGGGGATGCCCTTACTCTCAAGCGCACCGACGGAGATGCCATTCATTTCTCTGAGTGGGCATACCTTGGCAAAGGGAAATTTCAAAGGAGAGACTTCAAATACGATGAACTAATTCAGATGTCCTCATTTGGAGAGGGAACCCTATTTGAGGCATTTGAACCAGACGAAATTTTTCAACCTATGGAAACATATCCGCAAATGAATATCCAAGAACTGGCAACAGCTTTTTATACCGATAGATCTAACTAGATCTAACTCCAGGGGGCGACTATGGCAACTAAGGCATCATTCTTAATGCGTAACCGCAATCCGGATGTTTTAAATTCAATCGCGAACTTGTCCAACGACGAGGTGTTTACGCCTCCGGATTTTGCCAACAGGATGCTTGATACGGTTGCAGAGAGTTGGGCCAGCTCAAATGACGGCGCTAATATTTGGGCAAACTCTACACTGAAGTTTTTAGACCCATTCACAAAGTCCGGGGTCTTTCTCAGAGAGATTGTCTCCCGACTGACAAAAGGTCTGGAGTCTGAGATTCCTGACTTGCAGACTCGCGTGGATCACATACTCACCGATCAAATTTATGGAGTCGCCACAACAACTTTGACCTCTCTGGTTGCCAGAAGATCGGTTTATTGCTCCAAGGCCGCTAACGGCAAGCACTCAATAACCCAAAAGTTCAAAGATAAAACGGGCAATATCTGGTTTGAGCGTTTGAACCACGCATGGGCCGGCGGTCAAAGAGGAGTTCTAACGGCTGATGCAGCCGGGCAATCGATTACAAAAAAACTTGGAGGCAAATGCAAGTTTTGCGGTGCCAGTCAGGATGAGTACGAACGAAGTGAAGATTTAGAAACTCATGCTTATGGATTTATTCACAACGACGACCCTAACGCCTGGCTAACAGAGATTTTCGGAGAAGAAATGCAATTTGATGTGATTATTGGGAATCCCCCGTATCAATTGGGAACAGGAGGGGGGACTCAAACCAAACAGGCTAAACCCATTTATCACCTGTTTGTTAGGCAGGCCAAGGCCCTGTCACCACGAATGTTGTGCCTTGTAATACCCTCCAGGTGGTTCTCCGGGGGAATGGGCCTCGACCAATTCCGATCTGAAATGATCCATGACTCAAATATCAAAACCCTCGTGGATTTTCCAGACTCGAGGGATGTTTTTGGGGACATGGGCCCCGCAGGCGGAGTTCAGTATTTTTTAAAAGACTCGCAGTACGATGGCCCTTGCGAATTCGTGGCCACTAAAAATGGCACACCGGTCTCCAGGGTGAGCCGCTTCCTGAACGAGTTCAGCACCGTTATTCGCGACAACAGTGCAATCGACATAGTCAACCAAATCGGGACTCACTCGGAAGCTTCTTTTTCCAAGTTTGTTTCGCCAGTATCTCCATTTGGTTTTTCCACCGCTGCACGCGGTTTGATTGATTCGGGCGGGATCGCGGACCCAATAATTTTGCGTTCCGTGGCCGGTCGTGAATGGGTGCCAAGGTCGAAAGTGCTCAAGAATCTTGATGCGGTTGACATGTGGAAAGTTCTGGTTTCTGCGACTGCCAGTGAGCATGCCGGGCAGCCTGATAAGAGTGGCACTCGAAGGATATTGTCCCGTGTAGAAGTCCTAGAACCTGGAACTGTCATGACGCACAGTTATCTAATGGTTGGTCCGTTCAAAACCGAGCTGGAAGCCAAGAATGCCGTGTCTTACCTAAAAACAAGATTTGTGCGCTTTTTGGCGTCTCTAGTGCAGATCACGCAGCACATTTCGCGTTCAACGTTCGCCTTCGTTCCCAGTCAAGACTTTGCGAAGTCCTGGACAGACGAAGAACTGTATATAAAATACAATCTTAACGCCCAGCAAATTGCACTCATTGAAAGCACGATACGACCGCTGGAGCTAGATAATGACTAAGCCAATAGAAGAATTGCTTCCCAAAAAGCCGGCCTCTCGACTCAGAATCTATGCATACTCAATTCAGGATGCTGCTCACGAAGGGCTTCTGAAAATTGGGCAAACGACTCAGGATGTGAAAAAGCGTGTTGGCCAGCAACTGAAAACAGCAGCCATCCAGAACTTCAAGATCGAATTAGATGAGCATGCTGAGACCAGATCGGGAAAACTATTTACGGACCACGATGTCAGGGCTCGTCTTCTTGAAAAAGGATTCGAAAACGCTCAACTTGAGTGGATGCGGTGCAGTGTCGAAGATTTGAAGACTGCTATTGCGGAGCTCAGAGAAGGGGTGGATTACTCGGGTACCCACCATTTAGATTTCAAAATGCGACGAGAGCAGATTGAAGCGGTAGCAAAAACGCATGACTACTTTAATTCGATCTGGAAAGAAGACATGCAGGCTGTGCCAAGGTTCCTATGGAACGCAAAAATGCGTTTCGGTAAGACTTTCACTTCTTATCAGCTCGCTAAGAAATTAAATGCTCGGAGAGTTCTCGTAGTTACCTTCAAGCCCGCTGTCGAGGATGCCTGGAAAACTGACCTCGAGTCTCACGTCGACTTTGATGGGTGGCAGTACATGTCATCGGCGACAAAGGGCGACCCGAGCAAGATCGATGAAAAAAAACGCTTAGTTTATTTCGGATCATTCCAAGACCTTCTCGGCAGAGGAAAGAACGGAGCAATCAAAACAAAAAATGAATGGATTCACAAAATCCTCTGGGATTTGGTTATTTTTGACGAATATCACTTCGGTGCCTGGAGGGACAGTGCAAAAGAGCTTTTCGAAGGAGAAGATTCAGAAGAGGCCAAACTCGAAACTGCTCAGGCCTACAATCCCGCCTTGAATGACTTTAATGAGGAGCTTGACATCCTACGAGAGGACGAAAAAGACTTTCTTTTCATCAGGACTCGAGCATACTTATATTTGTCTGGGACCCCTTTCAAGGCGCTTGCAACTGGCGAATTTATCGAAGAGCAAATTTTCAACTGGACATACACCGACGAGCAAAGAGTTAAGGAAGATTTCGCGGCTCTTAATCCCGGTAAGTGGTCTCCTTATGCAGCTTTGCCTCAAATGAGGCTACTGACCTATCAGATGCCAGACGAACTCGTGTCCATAGCTAAACAGGGCGAGTTCGACGAGTTCGATCTAAATACATTCTTTCAAGCTTCCGGCGTGGGCTCAAAGGCAGCATTTAAGCACAAAGATGAAGTGCAGAAATGGTTAAACATCATCAGAGGCTCATATTCTCCGACCCAAGTTGACAACCTCAAACAGGGTGGCCAAAAGCCTCCCTTTCCATATTCAGACGTCAGGCTTTTGCCCTATTTGCAGCACGCTTTCTGGTTTCTGCCAAATGTGGCCTCATGCTACGCAATGAAGAACCTTTTGGCCGAGAAGCAAAATGTCTTTTGGCATGAGTATGAAGTTCTCGCAGTGGCAGGTCACGGTGCAGGTGTTGGCCTGGATGCCCTGCCCCCAGTGAAGAAGGCAATCAAGTCCGGTGGAGACACGAAAACCATCGTGCTTTCCTGCGGAAAGCTAACAACCGGGGTCACTGTCCCGCAGTGGTCTTCGATCTTGATGCTTCGAAACCTGCAGTCTCCGGAGACTTACTTTCAGGCGGCATTTAGAGTGCAGTCCCCCTGGTCCATAAAGAACCCAAATGGGGACAATCCAAAGGAGGAGGAGATCCTGAAACCAGTTTGTTTTGTCTTCGATTTTGCACCCACACGTGCACTGCGTCAACTTTCGGAGTACGGGATAGGCCTCTCGCCTAATGGGGAAAACCCGGAAGAGGCTGTAGAAGACCTGGTCAGCTTCTTGCCTGTGTTGGCTTATGACGGATCTTCTATGACACAAGTTGATGCAGGTGGAATTCTCGACATAGCTATAGCCGGAACTTCGTCCACACTGCTGGCAAAGAAGTGGGAGTCTGCCTTGCTGGTCAACGTTGACAACGAAACTCTGAGAAAAGTAATTGCCAACAAGGACGCCCTAGAGGCAGTGATGAGAATTGAGGGCTTTCGCTCGCTGGGTGCCAACTCTCTTGAGACTGTTATTAACAAGAGCGAGGGCATCAAGAAGGCCAAAAAAGCGAAGGAAGAAGGAAACATTGACAAAACCAAGAAAGAAATCTCTAAAGAAGAACGAGAGTACAAATCCTTAAGAAAGAAGATTCAAGACAAGCTCGTTAAGTTTGCAACCAGGATCCCTGCATTTATGTACCTAACTGACTACCGTGAGAACAGGCTTTCTGATGTAATCAACAAGATCGAACCCGATCTTTTCAGGACTGTCACGGGCCTAACTGTTGAAGACTTCAACCTTTTGGTCTCTATGAACCTCTTCAACGCCACCCACATGAACCAGGCGATCTTTGCTTTCAGGAGGTACGAAGACTCTTCGCTCTCCTACACGGGCATTAACTCGCATGAGGGACTCCGCTCGTATGGCCTATTTGACACAGTGGTGGCCAAGGAGGACTAGTCCTCCTTGAAGGCAAAATTTTAGCACCGGAATACGGCTTCCCTGTGGTGCTCCAAGAAATAAGACTGATCCTGGCCAAACTTCTTGACCCTCTTGGTTGTGTCTATGCTCCACTTTTCTAGAACATCCCTGTCAAGAGCGTCCGAAAACAGCATCTCCCCGGAATTCTCGAAGGACATTAGCCCTGAGTCAAAGAGCTTGTCCACGTGAGGAGAGAGAAACAGACCGTTGTGGCCATTGAGTCTTTCTTCGTTTGTCGAAGTCGCCCAAGGTTTGATGTGGCTGGCAATTAATAGCTTTGATGAAGTCACACCTGTTACTCGGCAGCTTCCTTCAAAAAACTCCACCCGTTCTCTGAACTTTCCTTGGCCTCTTCTTGCCAGCACTAAGGAGGCCTTCATTGTTTCTTCGAGCATTGCATCCTGGA
>Ga0307935_1000282_pt1 | contig 24128 bp, 20 predicted proteins | sample OrgLakmetageno92_FD_201827 | JGI IMG/M metagenome (GOLD analysis project Ga0307935, IMG submission 201827) | Saline water microbial communities from Organic Lake, Antarctica - #92 | ecosystem: Environmental > Aquatic > Non-marine Saline and Alkaline > Saline | place: Antarctica: Organic Lake...
CCAGATGAAATGTCTGGTACACTCGAACGAGAGCAAGCCTGTGAATACATTACTGGCTTAGAAGGTTATGATTTTGTGGAAAAAGATGGCACGTCGAATTCTGCCTCAGACCCAAATAGGAAGGCCACTGTCTTTATTGGGCAAGCCCCTGAGAGTGAAACGAAAGTTGAAATAGTGGTGCTGAGTGAAACCGAGTATTTTAAAAATGAACACGGTATCAGAAATCATAAACCCTATGAGTGGGTGCAGAATTTTCAGGCAATGTGTCGGCTATGGGGCTCTGTCGGCCGAAGTCGCTATGACCGAAAAATCAAAGAATTGGCCACCGCTAAGTACACGGGAACGCATAAAGGTAAAACGCACGAATATACTATCTCGGAGGATGAACTAAAAGCCATGTTTGCCGATCATTTTTATTTTAACACTGATACCGGACGTTATCATTGGTTTGAGTATGACTTTAGAACGAATGGTACCGAAGTATTTTCAGATGAATATCAGCAAAAACGAAACAAAGGAACTATCAGGTCCATCGCAGACAGAGCCAGAGAATTTCATTTAGATTTAGGTGATGTCCCTTATAATATATGGTCAGACATTCTGGAAAACAACAGTTTTCCTGATGCTAATTTGGCGGATGATTTGGGATACAAAATAATTGATTTTTTAAGATCTGTTCCTGGGGTACCTAAATTAATTGTCAAATCTCTTGAAGTACATTTGGCAAGCTTAGATGATGAATCTCACTTACAAAGTTTTAATCGATGGGAAGTCATATTTAGTAATTTAGGCTTTCCCGATACAATGCCATTATCAGATCAATCCGAAGCTATTAAAACGCTAGAAAAAAAAGATGCGAAGACTTTTAAATTTCTCATTCAAATTCTAAAGACTAAACTAGCTACTGGTGAAGTTATTGAAATGATGAAATGAAAACCTTAATTGCTGGTACTTTTGATAATTTCCATGTGGGACATCAGTGGTTTATTTGGTCGGCTATCAAAGAGGGGAGTGAAACCGTTATTATTGTGGCTCGTGACAAAACAGTGACGCGACTTAAAAAACAGACCCCTCGTAATACAGAGCTAAACCGTTTGGCTCGAGTGAAGCATGAAATTTTAAATTTAGAGACTGTTTCGGCACGCTTAGGACGCAGCGATGCTGATTTTTGGGAAACCATTCGAGAAGAAAAGCCAGACCAGATTTTGCTTGGCTACGATCAACACGTAACGCCAGAAGCGATTAATAAAACTTTCCCAGATATTACCATTAAACGCTGTGCGCCCTATAAACCAGAATTTTTTAAGAGTTCTAAGTTTTAGGCATTGTCATTGCGAGCGTGGTTAAAATTATAGTTTAGAAAAAGCGCGGCAATCTAATGCTTAGAGATTGCTTCGTGATTATCAGAAAATGCAGAAACCTCGCAATGACAGGCGTTTAACGATGAAACTTATCATCTAACTCTTTAAATGGTACAAAATGATGATTGGGGCGCCCATGCGGACACAGTAATTTCCAATCCGTGCTATCAAAGTCTTGAATTAAGTTCTAACTTATCGCCAAACATTACCGCGCCTCGGCACGCTTTATATTCGAGTAGTTTGCGCATAATTTGGTCGGAGACATTCTCTCCCACTTTTTCGTTTTCGAAAAAAGTAACACACTGTTCTATCAGCGCTTTCAAATTTTGCCCCACAAGTATTTCCGAGACGGCTTTAACAATCAGGGTGTCATCAGCTTCAAATTCGAGTTCAAAGCCTAAATCACTTAGAACCGATTGGTGTTGATGTAATAAACTGATTTGATCTTCTGGAAGTTCAATTATTTCAGCTACCAGTAAAGGCTGCAGCGTAAAGTTGGAAGCCTTATAGTCTTGCCAAAAAGTTTCAAAACGCTGGCGTTCGTGCAGCGCGTGCTGGTCAAAGAAATAAATACCCTTAGTGGTTTGAGCGACTATATACTTATTATCGGCCTGCCCAATAAGTTGTATAGCTTCTGGGGCGCTTACATTTGCTTGATTCGATAATTCATTAACGGGCGCTGGCTTAAACGAAGTGTGTCTTTGCGCAAAAGTTGAACCTTGAGGGGCGGCCGGGTTACCGGTGGGCGTTTTAGTAAAATTGTAACCGGGCGCATAATTTAATTTTGGAGTAGGAGATGGTGAGTCAAAATTAGCGAGTCGCTGTGTATTAGACGCTTCATTTTGATAGCTCACGTTTTCAAGCGCTTTTATAATGGCGGCTTTAAAAGCCCCAAAGACATCACCGGGTTCAGCAAATTTAACTTCTAGTTTTCGGGGGTGCACATTCACATCTACTAAAATAGGGTCAATGTTTAACTGCAAAACAAACGCCGGAAACAAATGTTTCTCGATGCCCGCACTTTGCACGTAGGCCTCACGCACCGCGTAAGCTAAACGGTGATCTTCTATTCTTCGGCCATTGACTAATAAATACTGCTGATTTTTATTCGATAAGCCTTTCCCTGGTTTCGAGGTAAACCCAGAAATATTTAAATGTGGCGTAGAAAAATCAACGGGACATAAATCTTGGCTCGCTTTTTTAAGTACCTGCGCCACCCGGTCTGCTTGATCGGTCGCCGGGTAATCGATTGTTTTTTTGTCTTCTTTAAAGAGCATAAAACTCACACTCGGATTTGCGAGCGCAAAACCATAAATTTCTTTTAAGCAGGCTCTGTATTCAGCTTCATCTGATTTTAAATATTCTAAACGAGCGGGCACTGGGTGAAATAAGTCTTCAATTACAATGGTCGTGCCCTCATTAGCTGCCTCAACGCTTATATCCTCAAACTGACCAGCATTCCCGCTTAACCGAAAAGCCGTGTCAGAGTCTCTTGTTTTAGAAATAAGACTAAAATTAGAAACGGACGAAACAGCCGCTAAAGCTTCCCCTCGAAAGCCGTATTGTTGCAGATGAAATAAATCTTCTGACTGCGAAATTTTAGAAGTCGCATGCCGTAACACCGCTTTGGGTAAATCACTTTCAGACATGCCATCGCCATCATCAATTATTCTTATCAGCTGCTTACCACCAGACTTTAAATGTATTTCAACAGCGCTCGCCTTAGCATCTAGGGCATTCTCAACACATTCTTTAACCACCGAAGCTGGGCGTTCCACCACTTCACCGGCGGCTATTTGATTACTAATTTCGGGCGACAATATTTTTATGGTCATTCTAAAATGAGTGTAAATGTTATATTTTAAATGTTAAATTTAAGATTTAGTTCTACAGTCTGCACAATGAAAATTATAAATGGGGCCGAACTCGAAGTGGTAATAAGTGATTTAGCTTTTGGCGGGCAAGGCGTCGCCAAGGTGCAAATAGAAGAAACCCCCTTTACCATTTTTGTTGATGGGGGATTGCCAGAGCAGGAACTACTGGTTCGGATTAGTAAAAAAAAGCGTCGCTACGCCGAAGCTAAAATTGTGAAAGTGTTAAAATCATCCCCCTTAGAAATAAAGCACGACTTTCAACCGACCCCTGGCGCGGCCTGGTTATCTTTGCCGATTGAGATTCAACAACATCATAAACAAAGCCAAGTTTTTGAATTGTTTAGAAAATTCGCTAATACAGACGTGAAGCCGGTTTTTGATGAATACATTGAATCACCGGCTATTCATTTTTACCGCAACAAAATGGATTACAGCTTTGGGCCAACGACCGAAAGTTATACCGAAGAGAAGGGGACTCGGGGCGAAGACGATATGTACAAGGTTTGGAGTCACACTGGGTTTGGGTTTGGTTCAAAAAAACGGGGCCAATTTTGGTTAGTCGAAAACCTTGAAAAACCATCAGGTATTTTTGATAAAGATTTTGAAGCGCATTTACCTGGATTTAGAATTTTATGTGAAAGCTTAAAACCAAGTGTCTATAACGCTAAAACCAATGAAGGTTTTTGGCGACAGTTAGTGGTGAAAAAGAGTTTTCAGGAAGACAAATTTTTGTTGAACCTGATTACCAATCACTGCAAAACTAATTCAGAAAGAGAGGCCTTCAATATTGAAATTATTAAATTCTGGCAGAACGCCCTTGGTTCTAAGCTAAAAGGTATTTACTGGACCCAAAGTACCGATAAAGGCAACCCGAACGATAAATACCAGTACCGTGATTTAATTTTTGGCGAGCCAACACTCACCGAAACTATTTGTGGTTTAGATTTTGAAATATCCATAGATTCTTTCTTTCAAACCAACATTCATTCGGCTGAAAAATTATATGAAAAAGTCGCCAGCTATGTTTCTAACGCGCCTAACATTTTAGAACTCTTTTCTGGAACGGGCACTATTAGCCAAGTTATAGCGAAACAATATCCAGAAGCTCAAATTACCAGTGTAGAGATTATTAAAGCCGCGGTCGATGACGCTATCGTTAATGCTAAAAAGAATGGTTTATCACACATTAATTTTGAGTGTAACGACGTTAATAAGTTTATGAAAACGTACGAAGGCACGCCGCCAGTAGTCGTACTTGATCCACCAAGGTCAGGCATTAGCCCTAAAGCATTAGAAAAAATTATTGAGTTTAAACCGAAAGAAATTGTGTATGTGTCGTGTAACGCCAGCACTTTAGCCCGAGACACAGCTGCCTTAATTGAGGGAGGTTACAAACTTGAAAAACTGAGTCTCATTGATCAATTCCCACACACGGCTCACGTTGAGTGTTTAGCGAGATTTGTTAAAATTTAAAAAAGCAGTATTTAATATTTATGCTCAGTAATTGTGAAAATAGAATTTATACACCTGATTTAGACTTTTCGATAGAAGCAAACGATTGGATACTTTTGCGCGATTATGAAGGCGTTATTCCACCAAATGAGCCAGAAGCTCCCGCCATGGAAGCTATTAAAAGGGAAGAATGGTTACCGGTTGTTATTAGACTTTTATTCTGTGCGCGCGGAAAACGAGTCACGAGCACTTTTTGTGCCGAATTAATACAACTTGAAGCCATAACTTTTAGTTCTTTACAAAGTTTTTTAACCGCTTTAGAGGCAACTCCAACTACCATTAATTTAGCGGAAATAGAACTTTTTACCGATATATACCAACGACTGCGTTCAGCACATTCTGTGGCACAAAACATAGAACCTCAGAATATAACCAACGCCTTTATTGGTTATGCGTCCGATATTAAAGTTTCTAGAGAAAAATACATCGCAGCCTGGTTAAAAGAAGTTAGAGACAAGATTTATGATGAAGATTTAATGACTCAAGATTTGGCTGATAAATTTAATACTTTTACCTTAGATAAAATTCTAAGCTTAACGCCTCAATCAACTTAAAATAAATACAAACGCCCCTAAATAAAACGCCATTAGCATGGCGCCTTGGGCTCTGGTGATTTTGCCACCGAAGTACAAAAAGCTCATCGCCATTACCGCTGAAATAAACCAAACCGGTATGGCAGTAAAGAGTAGGTAATCAGACACTTGGTACCCCGTAGCTAACACGGCTCCCACGCCCAGTGAAAAGAGGGGATCGGTTATATTTGAACCCATTAAATTTCCTAAACTGATACCGCCAGACTTACGCAGTAAGGCCATCATAGATATTGAAAGCTCCGGGATAGTCGTTCCGATTCCACTGAGCAGTCCGATTAAACCTTCCTCTAAGCCAAAGTCTCGACCTGCCGCAATCCCAACGGTAAGCAATACTTCCGCTGAAGCCCATACCAGCGCTAATCCAAACGCAAAAGCCACAAAGTTAAGAAACATGTGCGAGGTACTTTTTTGTATCTTCCAGGTTTTTCGGTTCGCCACGAGTAAGTGAAAAATATAACCACAGTACGTTAATACTAAAATAAGGGCTTCTCCCGTGGTAATCGTACCGTCTAAACCGAGTAAAAATAGCAGCACAATTGAGCCTAACACCATGGCTCCATCGCGTTTTATTTTGGCTTTTTTCTCGCCCATTGACCCACCGACTAGAACGCACAGTCCTAAAATAAAGGAACCTTGGACAAAACAACTGCCCACAATGTTTCCGACCCCAATATCATCCGCACCGCGCAGGCCGGCCGATATATTTACAAAAATTTCTGGCAAACTTGAGCCAATCGATACTATGGTTAAACCAATGATAAGCTCCGAAATACCAAATTTTCGAGCGATGCGTTTTACGCCCCAGATAACTTTATCAGAACCAAACCAAAGCCCTAGGACTGCCATAGCCGCAATAATAGCTTGAACTGGGTAGGGGAGCGATGTAAGCGATTGAAGGAGTTGTTGCATTATATTGCTTAGTTTTTATTTTTTAAATTTTTTAAGCTCTCTCATTTTTAGGATAACAAAGACACCAAAAATAATTACCAGAGAAAATATGAAACTAAAAAAAAATTTTTCAAATAAAGTTAGATTTACTGGAATAAAATTAAATATCCAAATTAAGCAACCGAGTAGGATGAATAAAGCAATTCCTACAAGAGCGTGATTTTCTTGTAATAATTTTTTAGTTAATTTTGTCGGAGCTTCCTCAAATGAAAACAAAACTTTCCACATATAAGTTAACACACTCAAAATCATAACAGTAGCAATCAGATAAGAAACCAGCATTTCTGTATTCATGTTAAAATTTTAAAATCTACACACACGGCTCGCGTTTTGGTTACCATAACCGGGTTAATATCAATCGACGCAATAGCTGGATAGTCTAAAACTAATCTTTGTAGCTTGTGCATAACCTCAATTAAGGGTTCAACGGCTTTTGGTTTTTCACCCCTTACCCCATGAAGTATCTGGCCAATTTTAGTTTCATTTACCATGTCCGCAAAATCATGGGTTGGCAGTACACGCACGGTGGTATCTTTGTACACCTCCGTATAAATGCCCCCCGTTCCAAACAGCATGACGGGCCCAAAATTTTCATCTCGGGTTAAGCCCATAATAATTTCAGTGCCTTGCGGAATTTGTTCTTGTACTTGAATATGGGCGTCTTTAAAACCCGCTATTTCTATAGATTGACTCAAGGCTTCCCAAGCGCCTTTAAATTTATCAACCGTGTTCACGTTTAAAATAACGCCCTGAACATCGGTTTTATGCAGGGCATCTGGCGCCGATATTTTCATAACGACGCTCCCTGGGAACATTGATTCTGCACATTCAAGCGCCTTATCATACGTCGTAAAACCGCAATTTTGAGGAAAATCAAAGCCGTACTTCTCAAGAATATAATTTACTTGATCTTGTGGTAATGAAGGCCAGTGATTCGCTTTCGCTTCTTTCAGCCAGGTTTCTATTTTATCATCAGGTTCAAAGTTTAAATGCGTAATCGGTGATGTTCCCGCTAAAAGTTCTTTTCGATTTGAAAGCAATGACAGCACTCTGGTTGCATCAATGGGAAACTCAAAGTGGGGGACACCGTGTTCTTCAAACACAGGAATACCTTCGCCACTACGGGCTCCACCCACAAAGCTGGCCACAATATTCTTCGGGCTTTTTTTCGCCATTTCACAAATGACTTCGGCGGTTCTTTTTACTTCAGTCGTTCGTTGGGGCGTTAATAAAACTAAAATTTGGTCTACTTGATCATCTTCCACTAAAACCTTTAAAGCGGCTTCATAGCGATCCGCTTTGGCGTCTCCAATAATATCGACTGGGTTATGTGTATTGGCTTCTGCGGGCAGTACTTCGGTTAAAGCCTTCATCGTTTCTGGTGTCAGTTCGGTTAAATTTAAATTATCTTCCTCAATGGCATCGGTTGCCATAACCCCAACCCCACCAGCGTTAGTCAAGACCGCAATATTACGTCCAAAATTTTTGTCTTTGGCATGCGTTAAAATTTCAAGTAATCCAAACATAGAACGCATACTAAAGGCCTGAATCGCACCCGCTTGTTTGTACGCCATTTCTAAAATAGCGTAATTTGGCGCTAAACTACCGGTATGTGAACTGCTGGCTGCCGCCGCTTTAACGCTCCGACCAGGTTCTAAAATAATCACCGGTTTATGAGGCGCTACGCGTTTAATCAGTTCTAAGAATTTTGTTCCTTGAGCGAGTGACTCTAGGTAGAAAGCAAAAATTTCTACTTCTGGATCGTCAGCTAAGCTTTCTAAAATATCAATTTCAGAAATACCGGCTTTGTTGCCTAAACTAATGAGGTGTGAAAAACCAATATTCTTTTGCGCCGCCCAATCGAGCATCGCAGTACAAAAAGCCCCTGATTGACTCGCAAAACAAATTTTACCTTTACGGGGGAAACCGTCGGCAAAACTAGCATTCAAGTTAGCTGAAGGAATAATGGCGCCTAAACAATTAGGGCCCAGTAAATTAATACCGTTGTCCGTACATTTTTTCGCCACGCGCTGTTCCAGTTCTGTTTGCCCGACTTCGCCAAACCCAGCCGAGATAATAATTATATTTTTTGTGCCGTTCTCAACACATTCATCCACGACCCCTTCGGCATATTTTCCCGGTACTACAATCACTACCATATCGAATGGTTTTGGCGCCTGAGCGATGCTGCCAACGCAAGGTATATCTAAAAGCATCTGGCCATCTAGTTTGGGATTAACACCGTAAAGATCGCCTTTAAAGTCTGCCTCGATAATATTTTTAAAGATAACCGATCCGAGTTTTTCTAAATTCTCAGAAACACCGACGACCGCTAAACTTGTGGGATTAAAGAAACTCGTTAAAGCCATGATTATTAATTTTTATTTTATTTAAGCTTTATTGTACCAGAAATAAGCTTAAAAAGCGAGATTTCATTTCTTTAGAGTTCCAGAAACAAATGCCGCTTTAATTTTTAGGTTTAAAATCTCTAAGTAGAGCTTTATAGGGCGCAATTCTATCAGATAAAATGGCCTCTCTTAATACCCTTCGCACTTTTTCTTTTATAGAACCTTTCCGTGGCACTTCAAGGTCGTCTAGCCTTGGATCGTTAAATAATCGTTCAGACAGATTCATGAATTTTTGTTATCAGTCGCTAAAATAAAGCTAAATCCAAGTACAAGTAACGGCGGTAAAATGCCCCACCAAAGTATTTGATCAGTGGCGTAGTCTCCATAACTTTGGTTTAATTCCGCTGGTAAAGCCGAAATATAAATCCACATAAAAACGGCTGGGGCTATGTATTTGATTAAATAATCAAAACCGACTGGCATAATAAACCCTGAAACGTGATTTATGAAAATTCTTAATTTGGCGACCGGTAACCACCAACCAATAACTATAAGTTGTAATAAAATAGAAAAATAGAAAAGATGCCCAAAGACAAAATGGTCTAAAATATCGAGCCGGTACAAGCCGTTTCCGCCCGCAAAACAGAGCGACCAAATAAAGAAAGCCATACACAAATAAAGGGTAAAGGTAGATAAATGAAGGCGAGCTAGAGACTGAAACTGACGCCTTAAGGCCGATGATACCAATTCGATCATCGCAAATAAAGAATCGATAGCCAAGGTTAATATGGACACAAAAAACAGAGCTGAAAACAATTTAGCCCCAAATGGGAGTAACGCTAAAGCGGTCGGAATTGTTACAAAGGCTAAAGTGGGGCCTGATTGCACAATACTTTCAAGGTTCATGTTTTGATTGACTGCCATCCAACCGAGCGTGCCAAATATGGCGAGGCCCGCCACTAAACTCACAATCGCATCGCCTAAAGCTATCAGTAAACCAGATTGTACCACCGGTTGCCTTTGTGGATTGTAACTGGCATATAAAATGGTTAACCCAAGCCCGACGTTCATAGAGAAAAAAGCTTGAGTAAGCGCGTTTTTCCATAAGGTACTACTGGCCAATTGCGACCAGTCTGGCACTAAAAAATAGCTAAATCCTTCGTTGCTACCTGGTAGAAACAACGTGTTTACCAACAGTATAAGCAAAAATAAAAAGGGGAGTGGTACAGTCCAACGAACCACTGCCCCAACCGATTTAAGACCTTTTGAAATAGAAAGATACACGGCCGCGTAGACCAGAATCATGGCAAACACCACGGGCCACGAAAAGCCACCCCACATTTCGGGGGAATCGGTTAAATTTAAAATTTGATTATGAAAAAAACTTTGGGCATCGTTCCCCCAAGCCAACGTCGTACTCGCCATTAAAAAATCTACCCCCCAAGCAATTACGGCTGCGTAATAGCCGGCAATAAGCGTCACCACCCCAATAGTGAGCCAACCCACAAAGCGACCAAAAGTACCCGCCGTGTTTTTAAAAGCCTGAACGACTTCTGTTTGGGCTTTTTGCCCAAAGGCCACTTCCATAATTACCAGTGGGATACCAAATCCAAGGAGAATCAACAGATAGGCGAACAAAAAAGCGCCCCCACCATTCTCATAAACCATATAAGGAAACCGCCAGAGATTTCCTAAACCAGCCGCCGCGCCAACCGCCGCTAAAATAAAAATCCATCGCGACGACCAAGTTTCTTTAAAGGGCATACAAAAACAAAATAAAGTTATTAATTTTTTGAGTGTTTTTTTGTATTTGGATTATTTTATATTTTGCACATTTATTTCTAAGAGGCAAATTTTAGCGGCTTTAGTTGCTTGAGACCTGATGGCTAAGTAATCTTTATTTGATGAGTACTCTTTACATTGTGGCTACCCCAATCGGAAATTTGGCCGATATAACCTACCGAGCGATTGAAACGCTGACAGCCGTAGATTTTATTGCGGCGGAGGACACGCGGCACTCCAAAAGGCTGCTCAATCATTATGATATCAAAACCCCTTTGGTGTCTTTTCATTCGCACAGTAGCGAGGCCAAAATTGAAAGTTTGATTAAACGATTAGAAAAAGGGGAGTCGGCCGCAGTAATTAGCGATGCTGGCACCCCTTGTATTTCTGACCCAGGGTTTAAATTTGTAAACTTAGCGACACTTAAAGGCATAACGGTCGTCCCTATTCCTGGTCCTTCGGCTTTAACGACGCTTATTTCGGCGAGTGGGTTTCCTACAGACACCTTTACCTTTCATGGTTTTTTACCGCATAAAAAAGGGCGTCAAACGGTTATTAAAGCCTTAGTAGATACCAAGCACTGTCATATATTTTATGAGTCGGTGCATCGCTTTCCAAAGCTTTTAAAAGAATTAACCGAGCATGTTTCGGCCGAAAGAACTATATGTGTTGGTCGAGAACTAACCAAAATGCACGAAGAAATATGGCGGGGAAGTGTTGAGGCTGCCCAGCAGCATTTTAACGAATCAAACACTAAAGGGGAATTTGTGGTGATTGTCGCCCCAGAAAAATTTAGTTACAATGGTTCTTGATGACACAACTCCAACAAAACGGTCCTGATTTAAATTCTAAAAGACAGCGTATTAACCAAATTGATGCGGGTATACTTTCATTGCTTGATGAACGCATGCGTTTGGCTATTGAAATTGCGAGCCTAAAAAAAGAAACGGGCAAGGACATTGAGGACTTAGAAAGAGAAACCCAACTACTAAGCGAAATTTTAGAGCAAAGCCGAGAAACTATTTTAGAAGATAACCAAGTGGCGGCTATTTGGCAGGCTATTTTTAAGCTGTCGAAAGATATTCAAGAAGAAGCTTCAAAAAAATCAGACTAATTTTTATTTAAAAATTTGCAGAGGTTCGCTCGTACTAGAATTAAATTGACTACTGTTTCCACCATTTATATTTGATGTGTTCACAGAATTGCCATTGTACAGGTAAACAGGGTCAATCAGTCCGTCTCGGCCAAGACTAAATCTAATTTTGTCACCATTAACGGCTTGATTACTAATTCTGCCGGTTAATAAAATTTGCGCGTTGGCAGGAATTTCAAAAGTTGAATCAAATTCAAGCCCCACTTTTCCGTTACGAGTTACAAATTCATCCGCAGAATCAACTCTGTCTAGATTTACGTATAAATTGAAGTTAGAGAAACTGTCAGAAAAATCTTCCAAGTCATTGGCTTGACCGTTACTGTTTTTATCACTGGCGTTAGACCCTGAACCCAATTCTAAAAACAAACCTTCCACTTGTGTATCAACTTTACTATTGATGTAAGTGCTAAAAAAACTGATGTCGTTGCTACCAGGGCTGTAGGATTGACTTCCTGCTGGTCGGTAATAATAGCGACTCGTATCTGATGTACTTCTGAGTGTTGGGCGTTGGTACGAACGGCTTGAATAGGAAGACGTCATACTACGTGAAGACCGATAATTACGAGCCGCAGGTATCGCAGAGCGTGAACTTATATAAATACCACCCGCTCTCAGTGTTTTCTCTTTACCTCGGATGTCTTCGCAACCTCGACATTCCAAATTAAAATAATCTAAGCCAACCATTGAAGCTTGCACATCTTCCTGTCGTCTGATCCCAAGTTCGATGGTTTCACCAGACTGAGCGTAAATTAAGCGTCCAACGACGGATAAAACCAGACTATCACCCCGATCAATAAAAACGTCGTTCAGGCTAAAACTAACCGTATTTCGCGTCACCATGGCTTCACTGGTGAGAATCATGCCATTATTTTGGATATTGAAATCTTCGAAACTATCGTCTAAATCAGCGGTTCCGTAGTTTCGGAAAGACACGCTATTTAACGTAATAGCTTTACCAGATCGGTTACTCAATCTAAATCGAGCTACTTCAGCGGTTTCTCCCATCCTAATAGTGCCGCCAGAACCCTGCGCTTGTAATTCAATATAAGCCCCGCCAAGACTGCCTGAAACTGACTGCGCTGTCACAGAACTAAAAGGAAGAAAGAGCAAACCGAGGGCCAAGTAAAAAAATTTCATGCTTTATAATGATACATAAATAACAACGAAAGGGGAGCCATGGTTGTGACCTAAATTACATACTTTTAAAAACGCTCCATATTTTGGATAGTGGTCACGCACGCGGCGGCTAATTCTTTGCCTTTAATTAACATATGATCAAAGAAAAATTTATGTTGTTCGGGGTTACTCCCATCTTCAGCAAAAGTTTCTTGCGGGGTTAAAACCGCTGATAAAACTGGCACACCCGTTTGTAATTGCACATTAATAAAACCCTGCAATATGGCGTGCGCTACAAAATCATGTCGGTATATACCCCCATCGGTTACTAAGCCCGCACAGCAGATGACATCATAGTCGTGTGTTTCGGCTAATTTTTTGCACATGAGCGGCATTTCAAGACTACCAGGCACTTCTATCACTTCCACCATTATATCTTCGGGTAAGTGGGCTATAAAAGCATCACGGCATTGATCGACAATATCTTTATGCCACGTGGCTTGTAGTAAGACGATTTTTTTCATGGTGTGTTAATTTAAAATTGTACGAGCGGCTCTTGGCTATTACTACTTAGTTCACCAACATAATTAGTGCGCATGGCTTCATTGAAATCTTCGACCGAGTTGCATAGGTCATTCCCAATCAACCAAGCAATTTTAACGGCTACGACGGCTTCTGTTTGATCAAAACAGGGGATAGCGCCAGCATGAAGCGCTTTCATACCGGGTTCATAATCTGCCCCAGAGGCATTAGCGGCCGCTACTTTGGAAGTTAAAAAGACGGGAATATTTTTTTTCTTTGCTAGCGTTACAATCGGTAACAAGTTGTTTTTTCTCTCGCTTGGTAAGTTTCCGGCGGCGTAGGTTCTAATGATAAGCGCTTTGATTAAATCTTTATCGAGGACGGCTTCAATTATGGCTGGGTTAAGCCCAGGCGTTAAATCAATCGATAAAATTCTGTCGTCAAAGTGCACTTGGTCGTTGGTCGTTGGCAAAAATCTATCTTCGGTGTTCACTAAACTACGACTTAAAAATAATTTTTGCTGATTAACATGGCCAATATTTGGGTAATTGGGCGAGGCAAAAGCGGTGTAATTAGATTCGCTGACTTTAATCACTCGTGCGCCATGCATTACGTCTTTATCAAAGTTGACTAAAACATCGGCAATGCCTTCATCGCAGGCCTGCGATATAGTTTTGAACGCGTAGTATAAATTGTGATACGCGTCGGTTCCTTGGGCGTAAATACTTTTTTGTGAACCCGTTATACAGATTGGAATTCGTAGCGAAGAGCCGTTTGGATTACTACCATGTAAGGCAAAACTCAGGGCGGCTGAGGTGTAAGCTAGTGTATCGGTTCCGTGTGTAACGACTACGCCTTCATACAGTTCCTCATTTTGTGCTTTTTTTATTCGTAAGGCTAGTTCTGTCCAATCTTCTGGAATCATATTGCTCGAATCCTTCGTGGTCATGAATTCCGTCACAATCTCAAGCTCGCCATTAAAGCGCGATAAAATACCCGCTGCTGCCTGCGTAAATAATTCTGGGTCTTTAGCGGGGATTAGATATTTGTGACCATTTTCATCTTGATGTTCAAGTTGACTAATGGTGCCTCCGTGTAATAAAAACAGTACTTTCTTAGTCATGTGAATTTAATTTTAGGAATAAAAAAAATCCCCGCAAGGGCGGGGACTTTAATCAAATTTTGTTTGCAAGTGATTTACTTGTCTTTGTAATCTGGATGAAATTTATCAATTGTTTTTTGATTCAAACGCTTGAGTTCTGAAACTGGGAAAGGTCGTAGAAGCTCCCACCCAAGATCAAGACTATCAATGACGTTTCGATCAGAATCAAACCCTTGACCCACAAATTCTTTCTCAAATGAGTTCGCAAATTGTAAGTACGTTTTATCTACGTCTGAAAGAGAGCTTTCACCCAGTACTACCGCGAGTTCACGTACATCTTTACCGCGAGCGTAACAGGCAAATAATTGATCTTTAAGTTTAGAGTGATCATCTCGTGTTTTCCCTTCTCCCATACCCGCTCCCGCTAAACGAGAAAGTGATTTAAGCACGTCTACTGGAGGCGCTACTTGTTTTTGGTGTAATGAGCGGTCGAGTACAAACTGACCTTCGGTAATATAACCCGTCAAATCTGGAATTGGGTGCGTAATATCATCTTCTGGCATAGACAGGATTGGCATTTGAGTTACCGAACCGCCTTTACCTTTAATTCGACCCGCTCGTTCGTAGAGAGAGGCTAAATCAGTGTACAGGTAACCTGGGTAACCTCGACGCCCTGGAACTTCTTTACGAGCGGCTGACACTTCACGGAGCGCTTCAGCGTAATTAGTCATGTCGGTTAAAATAACTAACACGTGCATATCTTTTTCAAAGGCTAAGTACTCTGCGTAAGAAAGCGCCATTCGAGGAACCGCGATACGTTCTACTACCGGATCAGCCGCCGTATTAATAAACAAAGTCGCTTTTTCAATCGCGCCCGTTCGTTCAAATTCTTTTTGGAAGAACATCGCTTCTTCAAACGTTACTCCCATCGCGCCAAATACAACCGCAAAGTCAGAGCCATCATTTACTTTGGCATTACGAGCAATTTGCACCGCTAATTCTGCATGAGGTAAACCTGAACCCGAAAAAATAGGCAACTTTTGACCTCGTACCAACGTGTTCATAACATCAATGGTTGATACCCCTGTCTGAATAAAATCAGAAGGAAACAAGCGAGAGTAAGGATTAATAGCCGCTCCTGAAATATCAACGTGCTTTTCAGCCAGTACTTGAGCGCCTCCATCGATAGGATTTCCCGCTCCATTAAATACTCGACCCAACATATCGCTTGATACGCCTAACGTTGCAATTTTTCCAAGAAACTTGGCCTTAAGACCTTTTGTTCCTAGTCCTTGCGTTGATTCAAACATTTGAACCATGGCTCGATCAGAATGTACCTCTAATACTTTTCCCATCTTTTTTGTTCCATCGGCGGTAGTCACTTCAACGAGTTCTTCGTATTTAGCGCCTTCTACTCCGTCTACGACCAAAATTGGTCCGGCGATTGATTGAATGTTTTCGTACGTTTTTTGCATGGTTAATGTGCGTGAGTTAAAGGGTTAAATTTCGGACTTTTCCGAAGTTATCGGGCGGATTGTAAAAGGGTTTGAGGGTATGTCAAAGGTTTGAAGCTGAATTTTTAGAAAGGCTAAAATAAAAAAACCTCAGAAGCTACTGAGGTTTAAAATTAAGACTTTAAAAGAGGGAACTACTTCTTCTTAATGACCTTATCGATCAGACCATATTTACCGTACTTAGCCGCCATAGCCGCTGGAATAAAATTATCTCGATCACAATCTTTAATAATTTTTTCTTTATCTTCTCCCGTACAATCATGGATCATCCGGTACAACGTATCTTTTGTATCCATAATGTGTCGCGCGTGAATCTCAATATCAGAGGCCTGACCTTGCGTGCCGCCTAATGGTTGGTGAATCATTACTTCTGAATGAGGCAAAGCAAAACGCTTTCCACGAGTACCAGACATTAAAATCATAGCGCCCATACTGGCTGCCATTCCCACACAAACGGTTGAAACGTCTGGTTTTAAGTAATTCATAGTGTCAATAATAGCCAGTCCCGCTGAAACCGATCCACCAGGGGAATTAACATAAATCGTAATGTCTTTTTTGGCGTCTTCTGACTCTAAAAATAATAGCTGCGCAATTACCAAATTTGCCATGTGGGCATCAATACCCGTGCCCACAAAAATAACGCGGTCCTTAAGGAGTCGAGAATAAATATCATAAGAGCGTTCCCCATTGTCGGTTTTTTCAACCACCATGGGTACTAAATGATTTGTGATGTCTTGGGTCATTTTAATTTATTTAGATTCTTAATATTATAGCTTCTATAACGGTTAAAAGCTAACTAGATGGGTTGCCACAACTTTCTTTACGTTATAAATCAGTCTTTTAAAAAAAATTCTATTTTTTCTTTTTAACACTGACTCCTATTACAAATACCGCCACTAAGGCAAGCAGGCCCCCAATTAAAGCGTAGGGGATTGAGCCTCCATTATTAGTGCTTGTATTGCCCGTCCATTTTTCAAACACCGATTCTGAAGCGTACGCGTTGTCACATTCGTCACCAAAAGCATCGTTATCACGATTTTTTTGGTCCGGATTTGGCATCAGTTTACAATTGTCTATTAAGTCAGCGACTCCGTCACGGTCAACATCTAGCTGTGAGAAGTTTTTAACTTCAACCGCATTATCGCACGGGTCTCCAATACGATCATTGTCTTGATCTGTTTGCGACTTATTGCTGATTGTAGGGCAGTTGTCATCTTCGTTTAAAATCGTGTCGCCATCAAAGTCTTCAGGAGCGAGCGAATTAAAAACGGGTGTTGAAAAGCCAAATTGCAAATCCGTATCTTGTGGGGCTGAAATTCTTGATTTAAAACGCTTGTTATCAAGGTTTTGATCGCCATAAAGCACTTTGTAACGTTGATTTGGTTCCGCGGTGAAATAAAGCTTAACCTCTGCCTTATCAAAAAAATTCAAATCCTCCAAGACGACGTTAGTTCCCCAAAGAGAAATTTCTAACCAGCGCGTAGGCGCGTAATCATTGTCAATAATAGGGGAGAACTCTGATCTTCGTCTTAAGGTACTCAGCGAATCTCTCGTAAAGCCAGCTCGAACTTCCATACCTTTGATATCGGCTTGAAAAGTAGGCCATATTTCAATTCGGTGTAAGGCCGTTAGAGCGCCAAAATCAACTAAAATAGTGGCTGGAGAATTAGCTTCAATACGCTCATCAAAGGCAAACGTTGTCAGCCGGTTGTCATCAAAAAGATTCTCTGGAATGGCTTCGTCTGCACTCGATGATAGCTCAATAGTATTTACTTTTCGAACCGGGCCCGCTGGTTTATCGTACAAATCAAAATCAACGTTTTCGTTACGATCGTTCACAAACTGAATATTACCAAAATCAGCGCGAATAAATCGCAGGGCAGCTTCTGGTAAAGTGGCTTCCACCTTTTGTGGGGCTTGTACTGGCCCCGCATTTAAGCTAGCACTGTAAGGATAAGCTGATGGCGAAGGGGCTGCCGCTTGCACACTTTGAACAAAAATAATACTCAAAGCTACAGTCGATAAAAAGGTATTGATTTTCAACATTCTAAAGAAATTATAAATTTTTACTAAGCTTGAGCTCTGGCTCTAGCCGCTCGTTCTTCTTGTTCTTCAATCATATTTTTAATGGCCATTACTTGAACAATGGCAGACCTTTCGGCTTCCCCAAGCTTCATACGAATAAATTTAAGCGTATCTTCTAAATCGGGAATTAAACGGTATTCAAGGGCGTTTACTCGACGACGTGTTTTCTCAATTTCTAAAGCTAAGTTCTCAGCTGATTTCTCAATCTCCGCTAAATTAAGCAAAAGAATAAATACCTTTGAAAATTCTGAAATTGCTAAGTCTAATTCACCTCGAGTTTGCGTTAAACCATAATGTAAGGCGTTTCCTTCTGTTTTTAGTTTAAAAACGGGAATTCTAACTGACATTACATTTTTAGTCTTCACCTGAAGGCTTAATTTTTGTGTCGGGGTAGATAGGACGTTTTCGAGCATTTCTTTCGGCATAGCTGCTTGTGCTAGCAAAAAGGTCTCGTTGGCCGCTTTAATAGCGTGTTCTACTTCGGTTCGAAGCTTTTTAGCTTTGTGCACAATCGTTAAAAACTCCTGCATGAGACCATCCTGCTTGTCTTTAAGGAGCTTATGACCCCGTTTGGCGACCTTTGTTTGGTCTTTCAAAGACAGCATTGTCATTCGTGTCGCTGTTACGTTCTTAATAGCCATGGCTTAATCTAATTAAATATTTGAATTATCGTTCGCGATTCTAAGAGCAAGGGATTGGCTGTCAAAAGTAAAAGTTGGTTTTAAGGTTATTTAATACATATTAGTTAAAACAATAAACATTGTGTTAACTAAAATTGATATCTATTTACACGCTCTCTAAGCCATTTTTATATCATTATTCACCTAGGATACTATTTTTTTAAAAAAATCTTTCCAAAATATATCGGCGGCATCTTTTTTTGTGTCATCACTTAAAGTACATTCTGGATGCGATTGAATGCCGTAAATTTTGTGAGCAAATTGTACAATATACGGATGGTTGTGTTTGGTGGTGCCCAAAACTTTGCTATTGGCGGGCAAGTTAGTGACATAGTTTTCGTGATAGGTTTTAGTCGTCACTAAGAATTCGCCTGTTGGACTGTATATATCCGTCTCCCCGCTTAAAAATTTATCGGTTAGTTGCACGTCGGCCCCAGCGGCCTTGGCTAATAATTGCAAACCAAAGCACAGACCTACGACCGGGAAAGACTTCTGTAACAAAGCCTCAGCCGTTTTAACAGCATTTTTAATCCAGGGCTGATCATCCGCTTCAGAAAGTAAATAAGGCGAACCACTGAGCCAAACAGCATCCCAATCTTCATTAATTATTTCGGTTAAAGCCTTTAAACTCGTATTTTCAACTTCAATCGTACGCCATAAAACGCCCTCATCCCAAAATCGCTCAAAATCATAAATACGCTGATGCGCGGTTTCACGATGCGCCAAAGGACAGTCATGCTCTGGATACGCAAAACCCGGCTTAGGAGCGTAGTGCGAGAGTAAAAGAAATTTTTTCATACATAAAAAAGAGTTATTAAGCGAAGGCTCAGAAAAGATTTCGGAATAAAAAAGTTCCAAAACATTTCTAAGCGCAGGCCGAACAACAAGTTAAGTTCACATTTCTATTATAACCGCAGAAGCCGTGTGCACGCAATCTAAAGCCTATAAAAATGTTTTTAAACGCTTTATCAATTCTTCTGTATGCGCGAGTGTTGTATCCCATCCCCAAGAAATTCTGAAGCTGCGAGCCGCTATTTCACTCTCTATACCTAGTCCTGACAACACTTTACTATTTTCTATAGAACCACTGCTGCAAGCACTGCCCGCCGAAATAGCGATCCCGTTAAGATCTGCTTGAGCCACAATCAAGCTCCCTAATTCAAGCGGGGCTATGACGTGTAAAATATGAAGCCCACTTCCCTCTTTTGGCGTGGTAATAACATAATTTTTTAAATCCGTTTCAAAAAAACCTCTTAAACGCTGCTGAATTAAAAATAAATTTTTATTTTGTAATTCTAAATTTTGGTGATGAACCTGATAAGCCTTATGAAAAGCTGTAATGCCAACGGTGTTTTCGGTACCACCGCGTCTCCCCCACTCTTGGCTACCGCCTACTAGCGTTTCAAACGCTAAATTTTGGCGCTTTAAAAGCACGCCGGTACCACTTAAACCGCCTATTTTTTCACCTGAAAGCGAGAGCAAATCACATTTTTGAAAGTCTAAACCCACCAGCTCACTCACCGCCGAAGCCGGCGCATCGACCATAAAAATTGGTTTTGGATTTCCTGTTTCATCGGCATAACGAATGATTTTTTTACCGAGTTTGCTAGCGGGTTGCAACACGCCAATTTCAGAATTTAAGTGTTCTATAACTATCATATCACTCTCCCCTATCAAATTTTCATCAATCGCTTCTAAATCTAAATGACCCGAGCGCAAAATGGGTAACGTTTTAATTTCAACGTTATAATTTTTGGCTAAAAAACTGAGCGCTGCCCACACGCAACTGTGCACTAAGGGGGAAGTATAGACCACTCCCCTTTTGTTTTTCAAACCTAAATAAGCCCCTATCAAGCCGGTATGCACGGCTTCAGTAGCGCCAGAGGTAAAAATAACTTCGTCGACTTTTACCATACAGATTTCAGCCACTTTAATACGAGCCGCATCAATCAGCGCTTTAGATTGCCGACCGGGTTGGTGTCCAGAACTCGGGTTAGCCAAATCAAATGATTCAAGCGTTTTAAGCGCCGCCCAAACTTCTGGACGTACACTAGTGGCGGCGGCGTGGTCAAAATACAAATAGTCAGACATTATACACTAACTATGCCAGAATATTATTTAAAGAAAACTCCGTTCTTATTTCTTTAGGTCATTAATGGCCGTACTGCGTAAAAAGGCTTCAATTTTATCAGTGTTTCCCCAATAAGCATTATCTTCATCTTTAAACACATCGCGGACTTTATACATTAAGTTTTTATGCTCTATATTTTTTGTATCGTATTTACCTTGGTTGGTTGATTTTTGTTCGCCATAACGTTTATCATCTATTATCTTTAACCCTTCATCACCGGTGAAAACCTGCACCGCTTTACTAATTTTTTTGTAATGATCGGCCCCGTCATTATTTTGCCACTCTGCATCTGAGAGCGAAACTGCCCCTACGGTCCCCTCTGTATCCCAGTTACCCGCTAAAGCCTGACTAATCATAAAGTAACTTCGCATCATCCCCCCAAAACGACGTAACTGCGTATTTTTACGATCTTCATAACCCGCTGCTTCTTTATCTTCTTCATTTAAAATACGGTTCATATATTCAACGCTATCTTCAAAATTATTATTGAAACTCCCTAATAAATTTACGTAATATTTATCATCGGCCGGCCGTTTATCACCAGAACTGTAACGCAGAATACCATCTCGTAACCGTTCGGCTGAAACCAATAATGGCAGCATACCCGCATCATCACGATCAATACCCGTCAGTTGGGCTTTCGCCATCCGGTCTTGTGCGTCGTTGGTGGTAAGGAGTGTTTCATTCAACCACGTTCTTACTTTTTTAATCGTCGCTGGTTTACTAGCATCACGTGGGTCTACCCCATCAAAATATTTAGCCCAATGTTGAAAATCTTCATAGGTCCAATCTTTGTGCGAACCCGGCGTACCATGTGGCACCACTCGACCATCAAGTTTTGAAGAATTACCATCATCAAAAGCATCCATAAACGGCATTTTATTCTGCAGTTCACCGAACCGCGACAGCGTATCGGGGCTTAAAATAGTATCGCCTTGTGGATTTTTAAGCGTTAGTCCCATAATTAAGTAATACCAACGTCTATCTCCGTTGGGATACCCGTTCATTTCGCCGTTATCAAAAGCGTTTTTTAAGTAACTTTCAAATTTAGAACGTTCGAAATTGGTATCCATTTCTCCTCGTCCCCATTGCTCTAACACGCCGCCAAGGTAGGTGTCTACACTCCCCTTTTGCACCTCTTCACGATAATCATTGTTGTGGGTGTCGACGCGTGATTTGTATTTACTTGGTAAATCTTCTTTCCATTGTAACCAGGTGGGTCTGTCCCAGATTACGGTCACCGCCATCCCAATTTTTTGTTTTAGTTTAGCGGGGTTTTCAATGTAATCTTTAATATCTTGTTCAGGGTTAAAGCTCACGGTGTCTTGTAAACGGTCTAGCATGCCCAAAAATTCAGGGCTGTCCCAGCGCAACTCTCCTTTTTCCATAATCAATTCAACGGCGGCTCGCACCTCGTCTTTATCATTTTCAGCGTGCTTGGCGCTTTCTATAATTTTAAAGAGTTCTTGGTAATTTGAACTTTTATGCACCCCTTTAAAATCATTCACCCGTTGATCTTGTTTTTCGTTAGAATCACGCGCAAATTCACGCCCCAGCCACGAGTCACCAAATAATTTGTCGCCGAGTTCAGCGGCTTTTCTATCATTTCGGCGTTCGGTTCGTTTGCGCCAAAACTCATAGGCTTGTTTCCCCATCATGTAGATAGAACGCAAAGAGTACCACTCCATCGTAATTTTATATTTTTTCTTAAACCACAGCGTCGGCTTATTGTCGTCGTAGTCACGCACAAACTGCAGTAAGCCGGTAGATTCTTCCACAAATTTTTCTTGCTTAAGTGTGTCATCAAAATTTTTAAAATAATCCATAAATTTCAACGCCGCGGGCTGCGTATTTGGCTGTTCATAGGCTTTTAACCAACGATCAAACACACTCCCTCCTATTCCTTTAAACGGGCTTTCTTTCCCCCCTTTAAAGAAATCTAACATCCAGTCGGCATCTTCTAAGCGTTGGTCATTGGCCTTTAAAATTTGGTGCGCCACTTTTTTGGGCATCTGGTGTTTATGGGCAAATTCTTCTTCGTTGTATTTTTTTAAATCTTTAGCGAGCCTCTTTTTAGCCTCACTCCAAGCATCACGAAAACCATCCACTATGCTTTCATAGTCTTTTAATTTATTATCAAAGTTTTTTTCAGCCGTTTCAGCGCCTTTAGGTTGCATGACGCCTAAATCGTCCCGTACAAATTTGTGCGTATGCGCCGCGTTGTGCAGCGTGCTATCGAGTTTAGTTTTTTCTTCTCCGGCCAGCGCCCCACTATCGATGTTAAACAGTGGCAATAAATCACTGTTGATGTAGGTGTTAAGCATTTTAAAACCTTCATCGTTCGCCGTTAGCTTTTGATTTGGATCGTTATGCGTGCGTCTCATTTGTTCAACCCCCGTACTTAAATTCGTAAGAGTTTGTTTAATTTCGAATTCTAACTTATTGGCGAGATCCGTTTTTTTACCAAACAACAAATCACACTCGGCGACTAAAGCTTCTTTTAGAGTGTCAAAGCGAGGGAAATAATGGTGGCTATAATTTCTTAAAAAATCATTTACCAACCGGTCGGTACTTTCGCCTTTTTCAAGGGCCACTTTAATACCGTCTAATTCAGATTGAAACGCCTCACTGACTTCTACGCTTTCTAAATAAATAAGTTGCGTACGTCGCGTTAACTCTAGTCGATCACTGACCGATAAATTATTTTTGTCGGTAATTTCAATTTGCTTGGCACCGGCTTTAAGTCCTTCTTTGGCGACTTCTCCCGATTTCATTTCATCGAGTTTTGCCAGTAAATCTTTAGCAATAAGCTTCAGGTGCGCGGTATCATTATTTTCTGGGGTTACTTTATTTTTTAGCTCACTAACAATCATCGATTCAAGTGACGCAATAGAAGTAGCTCCCAGCGAATGAATAAATTCAGTATCGGGTAATTTTTGCTGAATGTGGGTTAACACTGTGGTCGCGGAAATACTCGGCAATAATATTTTTTGCAATCCTTGGGTAATCGCGCCTTCCTCGGCTTTTGCAAACAGAGAACTTACCTTTTCGTACGCGTGTTCATACACGTCGTCTACTTTTTGGCGCTTTTGTTTTTCAATATCAGCCGTAAAACTTAACAGTTTTTCAACCCGATCGGTTTGTTGCAACGAATGGTGTTGCCGCGCGTAATGTTCAATAAATTGGTTATAGGCCGCCGCTTGCTGCGGGGCTGGTTTTTCAAGCGTTTCTATAACTTCGCGTCTAACTTGCTGCGTCACCGCCGTTATAAGTTGCCGGGCATCAATTAAACTTTCCCGGTCTAGGGTCTCAAACTTATCTAATAATTCACTCCCCTTTTTACTCACTTTTTGGGCGCTAATAAGTTTCATCACGCCTTCGTAACTCAAAAATTTATCAACCGAATT